>Ga0247837_1004791_pt1 | contig 21312 bp, 20 predicted proteins | sample LaCtaG_2_FD_187115 | JGI IMG/M metagenome (GOLD analysis project Ga0247837, IMG submission 187115) | Freshwater microbial communities from meromictic Lake La Cruz, Castile-La Mancha, Spain - LaCruzMarch2015_14.5m | ecosystem: Environmental > Aquatic > Freshwater > Lake | place: Spain: Castile-La...
GCTGACGTGCGCGCTATGAACAAAGACCTCTTCAACCGCCATCCGCGCCGGACCAAGTTCATCGATCAGCGCGCCAAGTTCTTCATGCAATGCTCGAAGCCGCGCGGAAATGGAATCCTTGGCATTGAGGCGTACCACGCCCGCTTCTACGAGCGCTGGCTCCGCGGCACCCGTTCGAAGTTCCACGCAGGCGTAGCCGGTGATGCGCAATCCAGGATCGATGCCAAGGAATCTCATGGCGCGCGCCCTGCGGGGATGACGGGCGTTGCGGACGGTGTTCCCGTTACGGGCGAAGTTGCAGTTGTGGGCTGCGTTTCCGTTGTGGGCGCAACATAACCCGTGCGGCGAATCAGCAGTTCAACGCGCGTTCCGGGCTCGGGCATTCGTTCCGAATTTGCCTGCCACTCGGGCGCGTCCAGTTCGGCCTGATCGGACAGGACGGATGTGCACGCAATCGTCTCGTCGCCAAAGGTCACGATGCCCACGACGCTGCCGGTTCGATCTGCCACGTAGTGCTCGCCGGGTCCCATACTCTTGGTGTTTGATCGTACGCGTGAACCAGCGAATACCCATGGCTGAACGGGGAACGAATGTCCATGAACGGGGTCATGAATCCACGATGAGAGCGGCATGTCACCAGCACTGGTGCGCACCCACAGTTCCAACGGCGATCCGCTGGGCGAGATGCGCTGCACTGCGCCCGATCCGTCAGGGGCGGCACGCCACTCGCCTGGTGCACCGGGTTCTAGCCCAATCAAGAGGAGCGCGGCATGAATGCTGCTTGGTGCAACGATCACCGCTAGCAGCGATTCGTGTTCCCGGGTCCCTGCTTTACAAACGGCCTGTTCGAGCCAGCCTCGATCAGCAGCAACCTCTGCTTCCACGCGGACCTCACCAGCCGTGCGATCGACCACGACGCCAGGTGCAAGTTGAATGATGGGCAACGGCACAGTGACGGCGACCGATGGGTGCTCCTGTGGAGTTGGCAACCCCCCGCTCTTGGCAGGGCCCGCGCACGAAACCATGGTGCTTGCGGCAACCGAAAGCGCCACCATGCGCGTCATGCGTGTCGCTGCGCCGAGCATGCTCGTCCACCGAGAGGCGCGCGGTGTTGACGTGGTGAATTGAACCCGGATGGGTGCATGCATCGCACTTCACTCATCGGCGCAGAGCGGTCTCGGTTAGCAAGTGAAATGGCAGAAATGAACCCGAAAAATTAAAAAGGCCCGGCGGAGACAAGCTCACGCCGAGCCCTTCCGGGGGCTCACTAAGATGCCAAAGTATAGGGTTGTTACCCACCTATGCTAATGCTTGTCTCACCAATTGCGATCGATTATGAAGAAACTTTTATGCAAATCCATAGCCCTGCGGCGCACCGTCCGAATCGGCATTCCCGCATCAGCAGCGGGGATGCAGAGGAAGATTTCTCCAAAGGAGCCGCATCGGAACGGATTCGCGGGGATACCCCCTTCCGATGGATTCACGGCGCATCATGAGGTGACCGTAGAGTGCATAGGCGTTCCCGACGCCCGCACGGGGTATCTGATCGGCATCCAGGAGATTGATGCGCTGGTGAGAGCCCACCTTGCGCCGCTGCTGGAGTCATTCTTTTGTAGTGCCCATCCCATTCATCCCGCTGATGCGGTGACCCAAATGGGGGACGTGCTACAGCGGAATTTCCCACAAGCAATTCCGCTTTCCACCATTCAATGGTTCCCCGGCCCGTTCGTTAACTTTCTTTGGAGCACCAGCATGCGCGATCAAGCCATCATGACCGAACAGTTTGAGTTTAGTGCCGCGCATCGACTGCATTGCCCGGAACTGTCCGACGACGAGAACCAACGCACCTTCGGTAAGTGCAATCACCCAAGCGGGCACGGTCACAACTATCGAATTGCGGTGGCCGTTCGCGTTCGCACTGGAGCCGGAGCACCCTCCTTAACAACCGGAGTGCTTGAGGCAATTGTCACCCGCAAGGTGCTTGATCGATTTGATCACCGTCACCTCAATGTGGACTGTGTGGAGTTTGCGGAGTTGAATCCGTCCGTGGAAAATATCGCACGGGTCTGTCACGACCTACTCAGCGATGAGATCACCGCCGCTGGCGCAGCACTGGACCATGTCACAGTATGGGAGACCGCGAAGACCTCCGCAACCTATCCGGCGCGTTCGCTGGCGGATTAAGTTAGGCGCAAGTGTTGCCGGTGAAATCATCGGCGCCATGCGACTTAGGCTGGCGATCGTCGCCGTACACGTAGAGCTGACCAGCTTCTTCAGTGCGGGCGACTTTGTGGGATCCATCGCACATCGGGAAGTTCTTGGTGAGACCGCAGGCGCATACAAAGATTGGCTTCTCAGAAGGCTCAATCTTGACGGGGGCAGCGGCGACGTGACGAATGATGCGGGCCATGGGGTACTTTCGAATGCGCTCTTAGGGAGCCAAATCTTCCTCTGAAAGCAAACGGAACCGTTTACGGAGGAGGATCTGCCCCGCAAGGTGGTTGTCATCAACGCAAATGGCAACCGCTGGATGTTCGCCGCGCAACAGAATTGGATACGCGAAACGGATATTGAGTTCTGCGCCTAACAGGTACAGGCACGCACCGCTGAGGCACTGCTGTTCGCCGAGCTCCATGATGATCAGGTCTGTCTCGGCGAAGGTGTATTGACTGCGCCGCAGAATGTGCCGCGCCGCATCCGCATTGGTGAAGATCATGCGAACGACCGCGTAGTCGCTTGAATCAACAATTGAAAATGCCGCAAGGCGGGTGGATGGCGCTTCATCAAAGGTGCGCAGCAGTTCAAGCAGCTTGCCAACCTTGTTGTTCAAGAACACACTGAACTGCCGCACCGTTGGGGGCGCGTATCCGTATTCAGTCTCAGCGGCGGGTGGAAGCGATGCACTCATTGCGGTTCAGTCTTAGGGCGAAGAGCGCGTGAGCATATCGAACGGGCTCACTGCGCGCCTCCCACAAATTCCGGCGCCTCAACACGCGGCAAAAGCCCCGCATCCGCCGCCCGATCAAGCAGCGTTCGAACCGCCAACCGCCCAGTAGGCCCGTAATCAAGGGTCCAGGAATTCACATACATCCCGATGAACTCATCAGCAAGAGCCTCGGTCATGCCTTCGGCGAACGTGAGTGCGTAGCGAATCGACTCCTCGCGGTGACTGAGCGCATACCGAACGCTCTGCTCAAGGAGGTCGGCCACTTCCGCCATGGTTCCGGCCCCATGGCGATCATCCAGCGCACGCAAGACCCCGTTGGCACCCAGCGGCAATGGCAGTCCAAACTGCGAGTGCCACCAGCGCCCAAGGTCTTCGACGAGTACCAGGCCTTCATCTGCGAAGGTGAGTTGTCCTTCATGGATGACCACGCCCGCATCAAACTCTCCGGCCGCAACCCGTGCGGGAATCTCCTTAAACGGAACCACCGTTGCACGAAACGCACCCGGCCCAAGCAACAGACTGGTGACCACAAACGCGGTCGTCCCCTGCCCTGGAATGGCAATGTGCGCACCCCGCAACGATGCAACCGTTCGCGACTCACGCGCCACTACCTTGGGACCATATCCATCACCAACGGAACTGCCGCACGCAGTCAACGCATAACGCGCTGCGATACGCGAATAGGTTGCACAACTAAACGCCGATATCTCCAAGAGATCATCACCACGCATAGCGCGTTGATTGAGATCCTCAATATCGGCGGGCACGGCAACGATCCGAAATCGACCGGAAGCAACCCGCGGCGCTTGTCCCTTCAACTCCAGCAGCGGCCACCACATGAAAGCATCATCTGGATCCGGAGAATGACCAATTCGAAGTACGGCGCGCGTGTCCATGGACCCATCAGCGTAGACGGTAAACGGGCGCGTAAATAGGTGCCGTTCACCCCTGTCCCCATTTTCGCCGGTGAAGTGAGTTCAGTCGTCCACCGCCCCCTCCGTTGCGCGCGGGACCCTCGGACGCGGACGGCTGCGCTCCACAAGGTTCCGCTTAGCCTCGGGCGAATCTGTTCGTCCGGTTGGCACCCACTAGTCGCACGTCCAACTGCCGGACTTCTCAGTTTCACACGCCGCTTACCGAGGATCCCGTGCTCACTGCGGGGGCTCGCACACGGATGGCGCTTGCAAGCCAAGGATCGTGGAACACCCCCATCTGGCCGCAGGCGCCGGAGAGGATAGGGCCGCGCTCAGCGGCCATCCTCGTAAGGCGGATGCGGGCCAGTACGCAACCGTGATGCAAAAACGCGAAACCTGGGCGCAGGCGCCGGAGAGGACAGGGCCGCGCTCAGCGGCCGTCCTCGTAAGGCGAATGCGGGCCAGTACGAGGGCGTCATGCCTCAACGCCGCCGCAGTAAATTGCCCACATGTTTGCCGCCCTCCTCACGCTGACTGCCACCCTCTGCGCCCCCCAAACGCCGCCCGCCGCCCCGATGCCGGCGCCCGCATCCACGCCGACGCCCGCGCGCGAGCAACCCCCAGCCACGGCCACTGCGCGCGACCGCTGGCTCGCCCTCGTCGACGAGATGCAGCGCTGGCGCGACACTGAGTGGCCCGAGGATGCCATCGCAAACGGTCGCTTCACTCCATGCCCCGATCGCATCACCGACGTGTCCATTGTTGGTGTCGAGAAGCGACATGCGCAAGAAGGCGTGTACCTGACTGAACTGATGGAGATTGACCCCGCACAACTCAGCGGTGATGACCTCCTGGGATGGCAGCTCATTACTCGACAGATGCGTGAGGCGCAAGATGGTCACCGTTTCCGTGCGTTCCTCATGCCGATCGGTGGTCGAAACGGACCGCAGCAAGACATTCCGCAAATGGCTGATCGCGTGCCATTTCGCACCGCAGCAGACTGTCACAATTACATCAAGCGACTGAGCGCCGTTCCGCAGATGGTCATTGATGCGCAGGAACTCATGGAGCTCGGCATGGATGAGGGGCGAATGCCAGCGAAGGCCACCATGGAAAGTCTGCCTGCGCAGTTTGATGCCGTCATCAAAGGCAATTTGGAGTCGTTGCGCATTCCCTTCGCAAAGCTTCCTGATTCGATCCCTGCGACCGAGCAAGCGGCCCTGCGCAAAGAATTGGATGCGACGCTCTTGCCCATCCTGCTGCAAATTGGTCTGACTCGTAACTGGATCGTTGACACGTACCTACCCGCGTGTCGCAACACCGTTAGCGCTTCGGATCTTCCCGACGGAGCGGATTGGTACAACCACGCGCTGCGCGTGCATACCACCACCGACATGGATGCCAAGGCAATTCATGAGACCGGGGTTGCCGAAGTAGCGCGCATTCGTGCAGAGATGCTGGCGGTGATTCGCACGACCGACTGGTTTGCAGCAGAGCCAGCGCGAACGCTGTTGCCAGCCGACGAGCTGTTCACAGCATTCATCCAATACTTGCGTACCGATTCACGCTTCTACGCCAAGAGCGAAGAAGAATTGCTCACGCGCTACCGCGATACATGCAAAAAGATCGATGCCAAACTGCCTGCGCTCTTCGGCACGCTGCCGCGTAACCCGTACGGAGTGCATGCCATTCCAAAGTTCATGGCGCCGACGCAGACAACCGCGTACTACCAGCCCGGCTCGCTGCGCGGCGGGAATCCTGGTTGGTTCTGCGCGAACACCTACGCGTTGGAACAACGCCCGCTCTATGAAATCATCCCGCTTTCACTGCACGAAGCTGTGCCCGGGCATCACCTGCAAATCTCAATTGCGCAAGAGTTGCCCGATCAACCTGAGTTCCGCCGCGACATGCACTTCACGGCGTTTGTTGAAGGATGGGGTCTCTATTCAGAGCGCTTAGGCATCGAGATGGGATTCTTTCAGGACGATCCGTATGCGAACTTCGGTCGGCTGATCTACGAAATGTGGCGCGCGACACGTTTGGTCGTTGATACCGGCATCCATGCATTCGGATGGAGCCGCGAACGCGCCATCGATTGCATGAAGCAAAATACTGCCCTCAGCGAGATGAATATCGAACGCGAAGTCGATAGGTACATTGACTGGCCCGGCCAAGCGTGCGGTTACAAAATTGGTGAATTGCGCATCCGTGCCATGCGCGCGAAAGCTGAACGCGAACTCGGCGCAGCGTTTGATGTGCGTGCGTTCCATGACGCTGTGCTGGGAGCGGGCGCTATCCCGCTTGATGTTCTGAGTACTCGGATCGATGCGTGGATTGCGGAACGTCTTGCCGCTGCCGCCGCGATTGCGCCCGTTCAGCCCTCCGCCACCCAGCGGCCATCCTGAAGCCACGGATTCGTGCGGCGCTCGGCGCCAATGGTGGTCGCTCCGCCATGCCCCGGATGCGTGCGCACTGCGTCCGGCAGCGCCATCAGCACCGTATGCAGCGAACGATGCATGGTGGCAGCGTCGCTGGTTGGAAAGTCCACGCGCCCGATCGATCCAGCGAACAAGGTGTCGCCCACGAACGCCTCGTTGGCTGCATCGCACACCAACGTCACGCCCCCCGGACTGTGCCCGGGGGTGTGCAATACCCGCCACACGGATCCGGAAAGTTCCAGTTGATCGCCGTGCGCCAACGTGCCATCAGCACCGCGTGTGGTGATCGGCATGCCGATGAACGCGCTGAGGTTGAGTTGTGGATCGTTCAGAAATGCGTGTTCCGCCGCGTGCAGCAACACCCGAGCGGCCGGAAACGCAGCGCTCACCTCGTTCAATCCAGCAATGTGGTCCGCGTGCGCGTGGGTCAGCAAAATGTGGCTCGGCACAAGCCCCTGAGCGCGCACGAATTGGATCACTTCTTCCGGATCCTCACCGGGATCAATGATCCAGCACTCACGCCCGACAGCGCTCCCATCCAAAGCGGGCACCCATGCCACGTAGCAGTTGGTCTGGAAGGTGCCCAATGGAAATTGCTCGATCACTGGCTTTGACATACCGGGAGGGTACGCAGGTATCGTGCCCGCGTGGCACTCGGACGGACCCGAAAACCATCGCTTGATTCAACCCCCGCGATCATCGCGCCCGGCGTCGGCACGCCCGCATACTTTCCGCGCGTTGCAACGGTCGCGGCTCGGTCGGTATGCATGGTCATGCTCGTGTGCGCTCCTTCGCTCCTCACGGCGTGCGAACAAATGTCCAGCGACATGGGCGACGCTTCCAATTCGTTGTTCCCGCCCTCTCCTGCTGAGGCTGGGCGATGGGCAGTGGATGACAGTGACCCCGAGAACCAGCGCCGCGGCGTGCTACTCATCGGTAACTCTGGATTCGGTGGTGAGCCCGTCTATGTGAACTTGTACCGTCTGTACATCGACGAGAACAGCGACCCGGTGGTGAAGGCCACTGCCATTCAAGCACTGGCGCGACACGCGCGCGCCGAAGATGCGGTGATCATCGCGAAGCAGCTCGAAAACAAAAACGAGCAGATTCGTATCGCCGCCGCCAAAGGTCTGCAGCGCATTCATAATCCAAAGATCACCGATGTGATTTGGAAGAAGCTCATCCAAGAAGACGAAACTTCGGCGGTACGCGTCGAACTTGCCATCGCGTTGGGTCAGTATTCCACGCGCGATTCGTTTGAGGCGCTGTGCAGTTCGCTTGACGATCGTGAACTTGCTGTTAACTTGGCCTCGGCGGACAGTCTGCGGCTCATCACTGGCGCTGACTTTGGGCTTGAACCAGGTCTGTGGCGCAGTTGGGCCGATGCAAATCCCAAGGCATTGCGCGCCGATGTTCCGTACTACTACCCCACCTTCGAACGGCAACTGGGAACGCTCGATTACTTGATGTTCTGGGCAATACCAACCTTTGAACAACCAGGAGTTCCCGCAGGAATGCGTGAAACTGCGCCAGCGGACGGCGCGCCGCAGAACGAATTCGGAAACCTCGGCGAGAAGGGCTGATATCGACGATCGCAACCATGCGGTCGCCTACACTTGTCGCCCTTGCCCACCGACCCAACAGCTGCTCCAAACCCCCGCACGCGCGCAACAGTGAAGCCTGCTGAGAGTGCGAGCGATACGGCAGCGGAAGCACAAGCGAACGCACAAGCAGAAGCACGCGCCGAAATGGCAGACCTGCGTCGCCGCGCGGCCGAAGGCGACATCGATTCATTCGGCGATGGCGCACTCTCTATCGCCGGCGCCGAAGCCGCTGCCGACGATGAACGAATCATTAAGAGCGGACGACTTGCCGGCAAGAGTCTGTGGCAATCAATCTGGATTCTTTCCATTCCGGTGTTGGTTCAGCAGCTCATGGCGGCGCTCGTGGGAACCACCGACACGCTCCTCGCTGGAAATCTTCCGCCGGGCACCGCTGGCGCAGCGCTTGACGGCGTGGGTTTCGGCGCAACTTTCATGTGGGTAGCGACCATCGTTCTCATGGGCATTGGGATCGGCGCGCAGGCGATCATTGCGCGCGCGATGGGCAGCGGCAACGTCACCGAAGCGCGCGCCGCGGGCGGTACGGCCGTCACGGTGAGTTTCGTTGCAGGGATCGGCGGTGCGATTGCTAGTTGGTTCGCCGGTCCGATTGCCGCCGAATGGATGGGGCTATCCGACGAGGCGCTCCGCTACGCAACCGAATTCGTGCACATCATCGCCATCAGCATGCCGCTCATGTCCGTGATGATGGTGGGCGGAATGGCACTGCACGGCGCGGGCGAAACCGTCCAACCAAGTGTCATTGCCGTAGCAACCAATGTGGTCAATGTGTTGTGTTCATGGGCACTTTCCGGGGTTGTGGTGGTCTTTGGATCGCTCACCATCGCCAATCCATCATCGGTTGATCCCAGCCGCTGGGGCGTGTGGGGCATCGCCGCGGGCACCTCCATCTGTTACGCGGTCGGCGGCATTTGGACCCTCGTGGTGCTCCTGCGCGGCGTCAAAGATTTCAAAGTAGCTCCCGCCAACCTGATGCCCGATCGCGTGATGTTGCAGCGCATCACCACGCTCGGCATTCCCAACATGCTTGAGGGCGCCACCATGTGGCTCACCACCAGCATCGGCGTCACCAAATTCATCGGCATCATTGCGGTTGCGGAAGGCGGCGCTGCGGGTCCAGTGAAGGGCCTGTTCGGCGCGCACATGGTGACGGTGCGGTGGGAATCGTTCAGCTTCCTCCCAGGATTCGCCATGGGTACGGCGGCTGGCGCGCTTGCCGGACAGTACATGGGTGCGGGTTCTGCAATCATGGCGCGTCGTGCCATCTGGGCATGCTTGTGGATTGCCATGACCATCATGGGGCTCCTCGGCATCGTGTTCATGGTCGCAGGCGACACGCTCGCCCACCTGATGAGCCGTGATCCGGTCATCATTGCGGAAGTTCCCAAAGCGCTCTTCATCTGCGGCATCGTGCAAGTGTTCTTTGCCATGGCATTGGTCATTCGCCAAGGCCTGAAGGGCTGCGGCGACGCGAAGGGCACGTTCCGGATCACCCTTGTTTCGACCGTGCTGATTCGCGTCCCGCTTGCCTACGTGTGCGGGGTCATGCTCGGTTGGGGGCTTGCGGGTATCTGGATTGGATTGTGTGTGGAACTTGGCGTGCGCGGATTGCTGTTCCTTGCGCGTTTCATGGGCGGCAACTGGGAAAAAGTCAAGGTGTAAGCGCTGTGCTGCGCCGCCCTCCTACAATCCGCGATCCATGACTGCCATGCGCCCTGCTCCATCCGTGCACCCCGCCATCAACCCGCTGGCTGACGCCTCGTTCATGGACGCGGTGGTTGCAGGTGCGGCTCGACTCACCCCAGAACAGGGCCTGCACATCCTGCGCGATATGCCACTCGCCGATCTTGGCATGTGGGCCGACCTCCGTTGCCGCGAAGTACACGGCGACCATGTCCGCACCTACGTCATCGATCGCAACATCAACTACACGAATGTCTGTACTGCCAAGTGCACCTTCTGCGCATTCCGCCGCGACGCAGAAGATCACGATTCATACACACTGACCTACGAATCCATTCTTCACAAGATTGAAGAGCTGGTAGCCATCGGTGGCACGCAGATTCTCATGCAAGGCGGCATGAACCCAGAGTTGCCGCTGAGTTGGTACTTGGAATTGCTGCGGGAAATCAAGCGACGCTTTCCGAACGTTCACGTCCATGCATTTAGCCCGCCGGAGTTCGTGGAGTTTGTGAACTTCTTTGATCCGCCGGGCGATACCTACGAAGCCAAGGTGCGTGGCATCATGCATCAACTGAAGGACGCTGGTCTTGATAGCGTCCCGGGCGGCGGCGGCGAGATCTTTGCGCCGGCAGTGCGTTCCAAGATCGGACTCGGCAAGTGCACCGCTGAAGCGTGGCTCACCACCATGTACGTGGCGCACGAGTTGGGGATGAACACTTCGTCCACCATGATGTTTGGCCATATTGAGGGACATGCCGACCGCGTCCACCACATGGAACTCACTCGGCAGTGGCAGGATCGTGCCATCAATGACTTTGCGACGCAGGGTGGCGGCCGCTACAAGGCCTTCATTTCTTGGCCATTTCAGCGCGAGAACACACCACTTGGTCGAGCCAAGGAATGGGGCCACGGAGGCGCCGGAACCACCTCCGGAGATGATCTGTCGCAGCCCTTCCCTGGTGACGTGGTTGCCAAACTTGACGGCAGCGGCACCAAGGAAGCGCATCCGGAATTCGGTCGCCGCGTTCGAATGGCCGGCGCAACGGAATACCTGCGCACTCAAGCACTCAGCCGCCTGTACCTCGACAACATTCATTCGATCGGATCGAGCTGGGTCACCATGGGGCCGCACGTTGGCCAAGTGGGACTGCGTTTCGGCGCCAACGACATGGGCAGCGTGATGATGGAAGAGAACGTGGTCTCAAGCGCGGGCACCGTTCATTGCCTGAACGAGCCAGTGATCTGCCGCCTGATCCGCGATGCCGGCTTCCTGCCCGCGCAACGAAACAACGCATACAACCTGCTCAAGGTGCATGACGGCCCAACCTCACCGGACCTGATGGTGAAAGATTGGAGCGAACTCCGAGCCAAGCCCATGCATCAAGAAGCACCGCGCGGCGCGGGTTCAGCAAGTGCATCCAAGACTGCCAACGCAGTTCCCCTGACCGTGACTGCTCGAACAACTGCTGTTGGCGCGCACACCGCCGCCAACTCATCGATCACGCCGCCGCCAGTCATGCCTGCGAAGATGTGACGGGCGCGCCCTTCCAGTGCGCACTCTCTGGTACCGCTGCGCCACACTCTGGGCAACTGGCAGTTTCAAGCCCAAAAAGCAAGTAGCCGCACGCGCAGCGCGGCTCATCCACTTCAACACGGATGCTCAACTGGCACGCGGAACACTTGCCATCGGTGTTCGTTTCCAGTTCACATGGTGCGCCGCAACGGGGGCAACCAATCGCGACCTTGGCGCGTCGCCCGCGGATCGCACTCTCGTGCGGCGTGGCGCCAGCAATTCGTATCAGTACGGGTTGCGCCAATGTTCCGGCTCCAATCACTACCGCCGACGCAGCGACGATCCGAAAGAACCACCGTTCACGCATCGCATTTACCACCATTTCCGCAATGGCGGGCTCAACAATCGCAAATTCGCCAGCCGCTGACCACCAAGTGGAAAGCCCGAACACGGACCAGCGGACGATTGCGGTCATGGTTCCACCGCCGCGCGGAGCAAGGGTGACCGCGCCAAAGATTGACCACACTGCATACAGCGACAGAGCGCCAGCAATACGCGCTGTGACTTCCGTGCCCTTGTTTTCCAGCGCCGCCTCAAACCAGACCATAAACAACCACACCAACACGCCCAGCCAACCAACGATCGACGCCGAGCGCATCCAGCGCGTAAAGCGCCCGTGGTCTGCAACCAACGCGCACACAAACGTTGCCATGCACCCAACGGCGACGATGGCACTGGTAGCGATGAACCGCGTATCCGTCACAATATTCGTGATGACCAGCAATCCCAGCAGCGCCGACACCGCTACCACCACAAGAAATGCGCGCAATGCCAAGCCGCTACTCACAATCGAGTCACGGCCGGTGCGAATGATCGGCTGCTTCATGGTGCGTCTTCCTGGTTCGGGTCAGTGATATCTACTTGCCCAGGCTCCGCCACATCGGCAGGCGCGCTCTCGTCCAGACCGCTACCCGCTTCCGATTCGTCTGCCTCATCACCCGGAGCAGGCGGCCCAAAGGTGGTGGCATTTGCCGAACCGACCTGAGCCGCTGCAGTCATCGCTGCAGAAAACGGCGGGAACACCACGAACGCAAACAGCGCTGTCACTACGGCACCAAGCAAGACCAGCGGCGCTAGCACAGAAACTATCACCTTCCAAGCAGTGACTGATGCCGCACGCGCCAAAATGATGCACGCCGCAGCGACCCACCACATACTCAACGGGATCGAACCGCAATAGATTCCCAAACACGGCACCGCCACCAGGACGATGGGACCAAGCGCATACGTGAATGAGCACCAGACCACCTTCCACTGAACTCGTTCACGACACAAGCGCAGGGTGAGTGAAGTCATCAACGCAGAGAACGCCAACACCACGAGGCCAAGGATGTACCAGGAGGCCAGTACCACGCATGCACCGCCGATGGATTCCCACACGGCCATGCGCAACGCGGAGCCGCCGGAGCGCGTGCTGCCGGAACCCCACATCGGCACGAGCAGCGTGAACAGAACAAATCCAACCGCGCTTGGAATAGCCACCACCGAAAGTACCGACACCGCATACCACGTGGCCTTTCGGGTCATGACGGCACCTCGGAGCGCGTCGCCAATCCGCGACGGCCGAGTCATGCCATCGCGCACTGTTGCAAAGAATCGCCGGACGACACCGCCGATCAGTGGGTCTTCCCATGCAACGCGGTGCAACTCAACGGCATCATCCGGCACCCCCGGCGCGGCTCGCAAGATCATGGAATCCATTTCACACGGCGCGTGACAACGTACACACGCAAACGCGCGCGGCACTAACAGCCCGTGCGCATCTGAACCGTAATATTGCTGCATGCACCCGGGGCAACAGAACTCCACTGCATTGGCGCGAAACTCAAACTCACTCGGCACGAATCCGCGCCCACATTCCGGGCACGTGCGCCCCGGGACATTCCACAGTGAGTAGCCGCAGCCTTTACATTTCATCCGTTGCGTTCCAGCAGATCAATTCTCCGGCGCACCCTCGGAGATGCGGCGGCGGAACTCAGATTCAAGCCGCGCAGTAGTTGGACCCATACGCCCGATGCCAATCGTCTGGTCACCGATCGCACTCACGCCGATGATTTCCGCAGCGGTTCCGGTGAGGAACACTTCATCGGCACTGTAGAGATCATCAAGCTGCATGCGTCGCTCGTCAACTGGCAAACCGAGCGCGGGTGCCAGTTCATCAATCACGAATTGCCGGGTAATTCCATGCAGAATTCCAGCGCTGGTCGGCGGCGTGTGGATCCGGCCGTTCTTCACTGCAAAGATGTTGTCGCCAGTGCATTCGCTGACATCACCGTCGGTGTTCAGCATGATGGCTTCCAGCACGTCCGCATCGATCGCTTCAATCTTGGCGAGAATGTTGTTCAGGTAATTCAGGCTCTTGATTGATGGGTCAAGGCATGTCACTGGAATACGCGGCCGCTTGGCAACAATGACCTTCATGCCCGCCTTGTACAACTCGTGCGGATACAGCTGAATGGTGTCAACCACAATGATCACGCCCGGACGCGGGCACTTGAACGGATGCAAACCCAGCGTTCCCACCCCGCGCGTGACCACCATACGGATGTAGCAATTTGCCATTCCGCATGCTTCCATGGTCGCCCGGGTGGCGTCGGCAAGTTCTGCGCGTGAATAGGGAATCTTCAGGCGAATGTGGCCCGCGCTTGCTTCCAATCGACGCAAGTGCGAATCAAGTTTGAAGATCCGACCGCCGTAGCCGCGCAGGCCTTCAAAGCAGCCATCGCCGTAGAGCAGTCCGTGGTCATAGACCGAAATCTTGGCATCAGCAGGATCCACAAGATGGCCATCCATCCAGATCTTGCGTGGGTGGGAACCATGCTGCGCGGTGGCCGGAGAGACTGCTGCGGAGGTCATGGGGAAAGTGTAGTCAAGGGCACCCGGAACGGAGCCGGCCTAAATCCTCGGTCCGAATCTCCGGCGCGAATCCCGGGCGCGAATCCCCGGCGCGCCACGTCAGGCGCCGTGCGACTTTCGATGCCGCGCCGATGGAATTCCCAGTTGCTCCCGGTACTTCACCACGGTTCGTCGTGCAATGGTCACTCCGCGCTCCTCAAGGCGCTTTGCGATGGCCTCGTCCGACAAGGGATGCGTTCGATCCTCCGCGTCCACCGTGTCGCGGACCATCTGTCGAACCGCTTCCCAACTCGCACCCTCGCCGTCGGCCGTCTCCACCCCGCCCGTGAAGAACTTGCGGAGTTCCACCATGCCGCGCGGCGTCTGCATCCACTTACCACTCACCGCGCGACTCACCGTGCCCGTGCTCAACCCAATAACGGAAGCAACCTCTGACATTTCCAATCGCCGCAACGCTTCCGGGCCTTCGTCAAACCACGGTCGCTGCCGAGCGATCACTTCCTCCACAACGCGCAACAGCGTACTGCTCCGATGATGGAGCGCCTCAATGAGCCACTCCGCGGCTTTGACGTTGGTGCCAACAAATTCCCGAGTCTCCGCCTCCACCGCGCTGTCCTTGGCCATCAACTCATAGACGGGGCTGACACGCAGTACCGGAAGATTGCCGTCGGCAAGCGCCGCAACATAGCGATCTCGATCAGCGTCATACTCAATCACCACATCCGGCTGCACTGGGCGCGCATCGGTATCAGTGACGTCCCGGCCGGGCGAAAGGCGCAACTTGCGCAGGACGTCTCGCGCCGCGTGAATCCGAGCCAGCGACATCTGCGCGCGCTGTTCGACGCGCGGCAGTCGATTCTCTAGAAAGTCAATCCAGTGCGCGCCAACGATGACGCGTGCATCCTCAAATGCCGTGCGGTCTTCAGCCGACAACACCGCGCCATCGCGTTCGGCAAGGGCTGCGTCGATCTGCAACATCAGGCTCTCGCGCACATCACGCGCAGCGATTCCCGGTGGTTCAAGCGCCGACTGCACCGCGCGCAGCGCGCGAGTCAGGAGTTCATCGTTCCATACCGCGTTTCCGTATGCGGTGCGCAGTGCATCAAACGAAACATCAAGCAACCCGTCAGCATCAAGCGATTCAATCATGGCGGTGCCCGGCTCGCGCAATTCCTGCGCAACGTCGGCTAAGCGCCAGTCATGAAGCAATCGCTCCGCAAGGTTCTCACCGCGGCTTGGCGTATTGGCCATCGCATCCATCTTGCCGTCGCGCTCACCGTCGGTTCGCCGCGCACGTGGCGCCTCGCCATCAAGCATGTCCCCATAGGAGCGCTCAAATTCACGGAGTCGCTCGAATCCTTCCGCTGATGCATCTGGCTCAGCAATCGGGCGTTCGTGCTCGATACGCGTCGTTTCCAACTCAAGTCCAGGCTCGGCAGTTTCCAGGGCAACATTGCGCTCTAACTCTTGAGCAAGCCGCTCCTGCAACTCCGCCACTGGCATTTGCAGCACTTCCATCGATTGAATCAAGCGCGGCACCATCCGCATGTGCTGGCCGGTACGCAGACGCTGTGAATGCTCGAAGCGCATGTCAGAGTTCCTGCCGACACGCAATGGCGTCCGCCAACACGGCCTTGCTGGCGTATTCAATCTGACCACCAGCAGGCAACCCGCGCGCCAGCCGCGTCACTTTGATACCGCGCCGCGCCATGGCGGCGGCGATCTGTAGACCAGTGCTCTCGCCTTCCATATCAGCGTTCATCCCCAGGATGACCTCGCGCACCGCTACCCCGCGCGCGTTTGATTCCGGATGCTCCACGCGTCGCAGCAGATCCTTCATCGTCAGACTGTCAGCACCCACACCATCAAGAGGATCGATGCGCCCCATCAGCACGTGGTAGACGCCGCGGTACATGCCGGTCTGCTCAAGGCTAATCAGGTCCTTCGGCTGCTCCACCACCAGAATCGTGGATGCATCGCGCGAAGTACTGACGCAAATCGGACATGGATCGATGTCCGTCAAATTCCAGCACACAGAGCAATGCCGAATCTTTCGCTTCACGTCGGTGATGGCGTGCGCTAGTTTCAGCGCTTCGCCCTCCGGACTCTTGAGCATAAAGAACGCCAATCGCTCCGCGCTGCGCCGACCGATTCCTGGCAATCGACCAAACTCCTCAATGAGTCGTGTGACACACTCGGGGTAGGCGGAGTTGGGTCGTTCGGTAGCCACGGTCGTCAGTGATTTCCAGTGTTACCAGTGCCTTGCACCGATCGAGGAATGCAATCGTTAGAGGTGCGCCAGAAGTTGCGGCGGGAGCGGAATGCCCATCTCTGCGGCGGTCTGTGAAATCCGTGTGGCGGCTTCTCGCCGCGCATGACGAATAGCGTCGTTAATGGCCTCAGTGACGGCTGTCTGCAACTCAGCACGCGCCAGGTTTGTAGCAGCATTGGCGATGGCCGGATCAATATCCACCGAAACAAGTTCGATGCGCCCATTCATTACCGCGCGCACGCGCCGACAGGACGAATGACCGACGCATTGAATGCGCCCAAGTTCATCCTTCACCTGCAGCAGTCGCTCTTGCATGCGCGGCAGGTCCTTGAGCATTCCAGCGAGGCCAGCGGCGGCCTTGAGCTTGTCAAACATCGAGATCTCCGTGCGTGATGTGATCCATGGGGTCGGCTTCATCGGCTCGGTCGTTGGCCTCCGAGGCCTCCACCGTCGCCGTTGGTGGCAGCGTACCTGCAGCCTCCACACGGACGATCGTTGCATCAAACAGCGCCGATACCTCCAGCACCAATGGATGCCGCACCGCCGGGTCGTCACGCAGGCTCGGTGCGGCCGCCGCTTCCAGGCGCCGCGGAGCCGCAACTTCAGCATCCACGCGAACGCGCGCCGCTCGCCCGCACGCGCGCGTAGCGAGCGATGCCAGCATGTCAGAAACAGCCGTTCCCGACGTCCCGGCTCCGGGCGCGCACTTCACTGAAAGCAACCCGTCCACCCAAGAAACGGGCACGAAAGAATCCACCGTTGCCTGATCGCGCGGCGACGCCTGCGCGAGTTCAAGAATGCGCTTCCACAGCGCCCCAATGTCAACGACCTGCGCGGGTACCGGCTCAGGAGCCGGCCGCACCGGAGGCGTCACATGGGGCGCAACGGTTTTTTTACAGGTAACTCCGGCACAGGCGCCTGCGCGCGAGCGCTCGTACCTGCCCCCACTTCAGCCACCGGCGCAAAGCGCGCTGCCAGCGCCATGCGCACCACCGCTGCATCAAACAACGTTCGTGGCGCACCGGATTGCTTGGCGGAACGCAGCACCGCATCGCACACCGCAATGAGATGCGCCAGCGTTGCTGGTTCAAATGCCTTGGCATCCCGCGCTGCTTCGACGCGCGCTTCGTCAGCCACTTCCAAGAGTTCGCTGTCAGCGCCGCAAACGGCAGCGAGCATCACGATGCGGAATCGTTCCGCCATGAGTTCAAGGGCTTGATCAATGCTGGTGCCACCTTCAAGTAACGCGGCAGCACGCTCAAGCGAAACGCGCGCGTCACCTGCGCCGATCGCTGCCACCAATCCAGCTACCACGGAGTCATCGGGCATGCCAAGCACATCCGCAAGAAGCGCCGTCGTAATGCGTCCATCGGTGCTTGCTGCAACCAATCGATCCAAGAGACTCAAGCCATCGCGCATCGATCCGTTGGCCAGTCGAGCCACCTGCATGACCGCAGCATCATCCGCTGCAATGGATTCCTTGCGCAAGACATCCTGCAAATGGCCAGCGATCTTGGCAGCCGAAATATTACGGAAATCAAAGCGCTGGCAGCGGCTCTGAATAGTGGCGGGAACCTTGTGCGCCTCGGTGGTGCACAAGATGAACTTCACATGCGGCGGCGGCTCCTCCATGGTCTTCAGGAGCGCATTGAACGCCGGCGTGGTCAGCATGTGCACTTCGTCGATGATGTAAATCTTGTAAGCGCTGCGAGCTGGTGCAATGCCCGCGCCGGCGATCAAATCACGCGCGTCGTCAATGCCGCGGTTGGAAGCGCCGTCAATTTCCACCACATCCATGTCATCGCCACGCATGATGGCTTCGCCAATTTCCGTCGCTTGCGTCTGGCCGCGCGCATTCAACGCTCGCGCAAAGATCCGCGCCATACTGGTCTTACCAACGCCGCGCGTTCCACAGAAGAGATACGCATGCGCAGTACGCCCAGTAGCAATGGCGTTCTGCAGGGTGCGACCAATGGTGTCCTGCCCCACGACTTCTGCAAACGTCCGCGAGCGGTACCGGCGCGCCAAGACCGTATACGCCTTGGTGGCCTGTCCTTCGAAACCAGGGATGAGCTCCTGCATCGGGCTGTTCGCTGAGGGCGCCGATGATGCAGATGGCGCGGATGGCGCCGCTGTCGGCAGGACATCCGGGATCAACCCCGGCATCAATGATTGCCCAGACGCCTCAAGAGTTGCGTCGGTGTCCTTCTTCTTCTTGGTGCTGCTCGCCACGGTGACCTCGTCCTGCGCGGGGGCGCAAAAAAGAAAATCGGCGGCTGGGAGGACGACCAGGCGGACCGGCGCTCGGCCGACGCCGCTTATGGCTGCTGCGGTCAAGCCCTGACCAGGTTCACGGGCCAACCGACGACGGGACCCGGCCGTCCTCCTCGCCGCCGAGGGAGCGGAATGGTAACCGATCCGGGATAAGCCAAGAACCGCGCGGACTACACTCGTTCCGGATGATCGAACCTCCCGCCGACAAGCCTGCCGATGACCGTGGACCGCAAGCGCCCCTGCCCACCGCTGCAAGCCGACGCAACCGATTAGCCGCCGCTGATTCACGCTCCCAGCGCATCCTGATGCTGGTGCTGCGATCGATCTTCGTGGTGGTCCTGATCTCGGTGGTGGTCCTGACCATCGCCAGCAACCGCACCAGCGCGCTCGACTTCGGATTCAGCACCGTCATCGGCCTGATGGTCGCCGCGGTGGCGCTTGGACTGATCATCATTACCGTCGATGCACTCACGCCCAACAAGCGTTTGGCCTGGGTCGTTGGGATCTTCGTCGGCATCATGCTCGGGCTGGTCGGCGCGGTCGCCGTCGGCAGCGTGATCGACCTAGTGGCTGGCGCGTGGGATCTCAAAGAATCAAGTTCCGTCTACTTGGGCCTCGCCAAGGTCACCATCGGCATCGTCTTGGTGTACCTGTCCGTGTCGGTGGTGCTCACCACGCGCGACGACTTTCGCTTGGTGATTCCCTACGTCGAATTCGCCCGGCAAGTACGCGGAGCACGCCCGCTCCTCCTCGATACGTCAGTGCTCATCGACGGTCGCTTTGAAGACCTTGGACGCACGGGCATCATTGATGCACCGGTGCTGGTCGCACAATTTGTGATTGACGAACTACAAAAGCTTGCCGATTCAGAAGACGCAACCAAGCGCCAACGCGGACGCCGCGGGCTTGATGTCTTGCAGCGGCTCCAGGCGAATCCGTGGGTCGATCTTGAGATTGAAGACCTCCGCGCTGAGGGTCGCTCCGTGGACCGCGCGCTTGTCGAAGTTGCAAAGGCGGAACGATTCCGCATCGTGACCACCGACAGCGGGCTCGAACGCGTGGCACAAATCAACGGCGTTGCTTGCCTGAATCTCAACACGGTGTCCACCGCCATGCGAACTGGGCAGGTCACCGGCGAGCAGTTGCGCATTGCGATCGTCAAGCGTGGCGAGAATCCGCATCAAGGCGTCGGCTTCTTGGAAGACGGCACCATGGTGGTCATCGATCACGGCGCGGGCAAGATCGGCCTCACCGTGGAGACGGTGGTGACCAACACGGTGCAAACTTCGGCTGGTCGACTGATCTTTGCGCGACTGGCGGAGCCGAGTTCTGACGATGTGACGCAGGCTGCGGCCAGCGAGACGGCAGCAGAGTCGAGCGAACCACCTGCTGCGGACGCGCGCATCTCCACCATGGCTCGCGCGGCGACCACGCAACCGCGCACGCCGCCGCGACCGGGGCGCAATCCGCGTCGGTGACACGATGCATTCTGGGCGGGGCTTTGGGGGCGTTGCGGGAGCGCGCTTTCGTGCCGGGGCGTTGTTGCATCACGCTTTCGTACTGGCCCGCATTCGCCTTACGAGGACGGCCGCTGAGCGCGGCCCTGTCCTCTTCGGCGCTTGCGGCCAGGATGCGTTGGTAGAGTTCAACAGACTGCGGTTGTTGGAGCGCGCCAGCGCACAAACGCCCCCAGACGCGTGAGCGCTTGGGGGCGTGGAGTGTGGACGTCGGCACGAGGCCAACGTGGAGTGCAGAGTGATGTCAGGCGCGGCGGCGACGGCCACCGGCTAGACCAGCAACGCCGAGCAGCGCGAGTGCGCCTGGGGCGGGGACGCTCGAAACGGCGAAATTGTCGACGGCAACTGTGAGCCCGGCATCGTTGACAATGCCGATCTCGTACACCGACCAACCTGCGAGGGCGGTCTTGATATCAGCCCAACTCTTGTATCCCGCCCATTGACTAGCGCCGTAGTCTGCGGAGTACGAAGCAAAGCCAGTTGCTCCCGATAGGTAGTTCCCGGTGCTGTTCCATTGACCTGACGTTTGAACTGGTAGGAGGTACGAGAGATCAAACATCAAGTAGCCGCTGATGTCACCCTGCGCAGTTGGTGCGTAGACATACATGTTGACGCGAAAGCCGCCACCAAGACCGCCGGTCGCGTTGTACCAATCGAAACTTGCTCCAGTCACATCAGAGAGGAGTGCGCCGCTCGTGCCGGCCCATCCACCAACGCCGGCGTTGCCGGATTGCTGCATCCCGAAGCCGCTCGGTGCAGTGCTACTTCCCGTGCCTGTGCCCCAGATATTCGCGTAGCCGGGAGATACGGTCGAGTCCAGAATTGCGACGCCTGAGCGCCCGCCAACAGTGCCGATAGTCACGGACCCAGCGGTCTTACGTGCATTGGCCAAATCGAGCGTTACGGATACATCGCCAAGAACTGGGCTCGCGACTGCAGAGACCAGGGTCATGAATACGAATGACTGAGTGATGAGACGCATCTGAAGCTCCATACTGGGCTCTTCGCCCGGTTGTGCCCACACTCCCGTGTAGGCGTGACAATGCCGAAACCGTCGGCACGGTTGTTCCACACGTTTGCCCCACCGGAGCAAGCGCTTCTTGAATTGCGTTCATCAGTTGCAGGCTTTAACTGCGGATGATTTCACGCTCCACATACAAGAACGAAATTCCCCCCCCCACCCATCATGCAATATTGCTGATTTTTGTCCTTCGGG
>Ga0247837_1004793_pt1 | contig 21302 bp, 27 predicted proteins | sample LaCtaG_2_FD_187115 | JGI IMG/M metagenome (GOLD analysis project Ga0247837, IMG submission 187115) | Freshwater microbial communities from meromictic Lake La Cruz, Castile-La Mancha, Spain - LaCruzMarch2015_14.5m | ecosystem: Environmental > Aquatic > Freshwater > Lake | place: Spain: Castile-La...
TGCCTTCAACCAATGTATTTGATCGCCAAGACGTGGCCTATAAAACTGAAGTTTTAGGTGGCGCTAAGCGCATGGTTGCTATTGAGGCAGGTGTGGCTGAAACGTGGTATAAGTATGTCGGTTTGGATGGTGTGATTATATCAATAGATCAATTTGGTGAATCTGCACCAGCTGGTCAATTATTTGAAGAATTTGGTTTTAGCGTCGATGCAATTTTGGCAAAATTAGCTTAACCAGTAAAAGTGTTATTGAGATTAGTCAAGTGCGTTATGTAATAGTAATTATTTTGACTAAAGTTTGGAGTGAAATGGTCTGAGGGTTAGCTCTTTAATCGTCTTGCTTTTTATGGTGGTTAAGAGTATAATCATTAACGTATTTAATTTTTAAAAGGTGTCAATTATGTCAAAAATTAGAATTGCAATTAACGGTTATGGTCGAATTGGTCGTAATGTTTTACGTGTGTTATTTGAAAATAAACTTACTAATGAATTTGAAATTGTTGCAGTAAATGACTTGGGCTCAGATTTAGAGGTTCAAGCGATTATTACTCAACGAGATACGGTACAAGGTTACTTTAATCATAAAGTTGAAGTTGCTGATGGCGGCTTAACGATTGATGGTACATTTATTCGCTTCTTTGCTGAACGTGATCCTAAGAATTTACCTTGGAAAGATTTAGGTGTTGATGTTGTTATGGAATGTACTGGCGTATTTAACTCAAAAGCAAAATCAATTGCTCATATTGAGGCTGGTGCTAAAAAAGTAGTATTATCAGCTCCTGGTGATAAAGACGTTGATGCAACAGTTGTTTTTGGTGTAAATCAACAAGTTTTAACTAAAGATATGATTGTAGTTTCAAATGCTTCGTGTACAACAAATGCTTTAGCGCCAGTGGCGAAAGTGTTAAATGAAGTTATTGGTGTAGAACGTGGTTTAATGACTACTATCCATGCTTTCACGAATGATCAAGTCTTAACTGATATTTACCATAAAGATGCACGTCGTGCTCGTTCTGCCGTTATGTCAATGATTCCTACTAAAACAGGTGCTGCGGCTAATGTTGGTTTGGTTGTTCCTGAGTTAGCTGGTAAATTAGATGGTTTAGCGGTTCGTGTTCCAACTATTAATGTATCATTAGTTGATTTTACGTTCACGTCAAAACGTCCAACATCTAAAGAAGAAGTTAATTCTGCAATGAAAGCGGCTTCTGAAGGTGCTTATGCAGGAATTTTGGCTTATAACACGCAAAAATTAGTGTCAATGGATTTTAACCATACTAATGTTTCTTCTACTTTTGATTCAACTCAAACCCGTGTTGATGGTAATTTAGTTAAAATTTTTGCTTGGTATGATAATGAATGGGGTTTCTCAAATCGTATGTTTGATACGGCTAAAGCTTTAGTTAACGCAAAGTAAACCTTATTTAGATTTCCGGGGAAGCAATGTTTAAAAGACTGTTTGGTTTTTTTTCAAGTAGCATTGCCATTGATCTAGGAACAGCAAATACTCTTGTCTATATGCAAGGCAAGGGTATTATTCTTGATGAGCCATCGATGGTGGCTTTAGCTGTTGATAGAAGTGGCATGGGCAAAAGAATTTTGGCGGTTGGTCAAGAAGCTAAGATTATGCTGGGTAAAACACCTGGGCAAATTGAAGTGGTTCGTCCAATGAAAGATGGCGTAATTGCCGATTTTAATATTACTGAGCAGATGATTAAACATTTCATCAAGAAAGCTTCGAATCACAAACGTATGATGTCAGTTCCACCGACGATTATTATTTGTGTTCCATGTGGATCAACTCAAGTTGAACGGCGCGCAATTAAAGATGCTGCATTAGCCGCAGGTGCTAGACGAGTAGAAATTATCGAAGAAGCGATGGCTGCTGCAATTGGTGCTGGATTACCAGTTGAGTCACCACGGGCTTCGATGGTAGTTGATATTGGTGGTGGTACGACCGAAGTTGGTGTTATTTCATTAGGTGGATTGGTCTATGCGAATTCAATTCGTGTAGCTGGTGATCGCATGGATGAAGTTATTACTAATCATATTCGAACTAAACATGGTTTATTAATCGGAGATTCAACCGCGGAGCAAATCAAAAAAACTATTGGTTCAGCGCATCCAAGTGTTGATAATGGTAGTATGGATATTCGTGGACGAAGTGTGTTTGATGGCTTACCAAAACAAATCACTATTACCTCAGAAGAGGTACGTGGATCGCTTGAAGATGCGTTGCAACAGATAGTTGCTGCAGTTAAACAGGCGTTGGAGTTAACCCCACCTGAGCTATCTGCAGATTTAATTGATTCTGGTTTAGTTTTAACTGGCGGTGGTGCTTTACTCAAGGGCTTGGATGTCTTGCTCTCTGAAGTTACCCAATTAAAAGTTATTGTTGCAGATGAACCTTTGCTCTGTGTAGCGAAGGGTTGTGGCATGGCACTTGATCATTTATCGACGAATAAAGTCTATATGAGTCGAACTAGATAATGCGTTTTTTTAAAATTTGGCTTATACTGTTAAGTATAGGCCTAATTCTAATTGATAAATACTCCTTTATTAGTACTATTAGGGATAGCACAGTTGTTTTTGTGCAAAAGCATACTTCATTATTTTTATACCGTTTGGGCAGTTACCCACAGTTACTTTTCTTGCAAACTTCACAACAGCAAGAGTTAGCTACGCAGAACGCGCAGTTAAAAAAACAAGTTGCACAATATTCAGTACTACTTCAACAAAGCAAAAGCCAGACTCAAGATTTAAAATCAGTTAATCGCTTGAACCCAAATGGAATTTATGATGATTTTACCCAAGTTGTCGCAAAGGCGATACTGGATGTAAACTTCTTTGTGAATAATCAATTATTAATTGATGCTGGAAGCAGTAAATCGATAGTGATGGGTGCTGCGGTAGTGAACGAGTCGGGGGTTATTGGGCAGATTTCAAATGTCAATGCGGCTAATTCTCAAGTAGCCTTAATTACCAATCCTGATTTTAAAATTTACCTGCAACAAGCGGTTACCAAGTCCAAGATGCTTGCACAAGGTGCTGGCAATGATACGCTAATTGTTCGCTATATTGATAAGAATGACAAAATTCAAGTTGGTGACATTTTGCAAACTACTGGTTTAGATGACGTTTATCCCGCTAATGTTCCTGTGGCTCGAGTGACTAAAGTTTTTTATGAAAATAATGGTTTCAATAGCGCATTGTGTGTACCAGTAGTTGATTTTCGTCAGCTACAATATGTTGTGGTGCTAAAAAAATGATTTTGAAAAATTTACGCTTAATTATATTTGTGCTGATTTTATTGCTTGCTCAGTTTTTAATTAATAATTTGAGTATCTTTTATGTTGATTTACTCGGGATTATTTTGATTATTCTTTTAATTGAGGGAAAGTCTTCTTGGTTAGCGCTAGTTTTGCTAAGCCTAGTTGCGGACTTATTTGGGCATTGGTATTTAGGTAGTCATTTATTGGCAATCGTGATTTTAAGTGTGTTTAGTGTGCGCGTGAATCGTTTTTACCAACTATGTGGCTGGGTTAATCGGAGCATTATCGCTAATTTCTTCTTTCTCTTAATGAGTTTAGTGATTTATTGTATTGATATATTATTGAGTAAAACCTTTACTTCATTTTATAGTATAACGCTTGAATTAGTCTTGTTGATGCCTCTTGTTCAATTTATCCTTAATTATCTAGTTAATTTGAAGTCGACTGAATTTATTTGGTATGAATAAATCTCGAATTATCGCCGCCTATTTATTTGTCTTAATTGGTATTACGGTCTTATTAAGCCGGTATGCCTTTCTACAAATTTCTGATCATCAAGTATTACTGAGTAAATCAATTGATAATTACTCCTCTGTAGTAGCCGCGCAACCTGTGCGCGGTGCAATTATTGATAGCGAAAGCATTGTGCTTGCCGATAACCGTGTCTCATATGCCGTTGCGATTTTGCCGCGTGATGCTAAAAACATTGAGTCGATTTTCGTCGGTTTAGAAAGTCAAATTAACTTTACCGCATTTGATAAAAAGAAATACTATAAGCAGTTACGCTTGTCAAAAAATTATGATTGGGTAATTATTAAAGATGATTTATCCAATGTTGAAGTGGCAAATTTAACCGCGCATAGCTATTCATTTCCTAATTTAAATGTTTTTGCACACACCAAACGTTATTATCCATTTCAAGACTTATATGCTCATAGTATTGGCTATGTTGGACGAGTTAGTGTAATTGATAAGAAAAAATTGAATAGTTCTGGTACGTTAAGTAATTATGTTTCTAATGATTATATTGGTAAAAGTGGTCTTGAACAACAGTATGAATCGACTTTACGTGGGGCGCTTGGGAAGAAAATTATTCGTACCGATGCTTATGGTAATGAAGTTGGCTTAGTGAGTAATAATCCTGCGGATGATGGTTATACACTGCAATTAACCCTCAATAATCGTTTACAACAAAAGGCTTCGCAATTACTCGGTGATCGTAAAGGATCGGTAGTTGCAATTGATCCACAAACTGGTGGGGTCTTGGTTTTTGTTTCAAAACCATCCTATGATGCAAATTTGTTTCTGGATGGAATTAGTCCAACTGATTGGGAAGATTTGCAAAATGATAAGGGTAATCCACTTTTAAATCGGAGTGCACAAGGTACTTATCCACCAGGTTCGACTTTTAAGCCATTTCTGGCAGCTGCCGCACTATATTCTGGAGTACGCACCGCAAGTTATCGTTTTCATGATGTGGGTTATTTTACCTTGCCAGGCTCGTCACATAAATTTAGAAATAGCGGTAATGAAGTTCTTGGTACAATTGGAATTGTGGATGCAGTTACCCATTCATCGGATGCCTTTTTTTATAAATTGGGTTTAGATATGGGCGTGGATCGTATGGATAAAACCTTGCCATTTTTTGGCTTGGGTAGCAAGACAGGAATTGATTTACCCCAAGAAGCAACGGGGCTATTGCCATCACGGGCTTGGAAAGCCAAACGCTTTGCTAAAGATCCTTACCAACGGAGTTGGTTGCCAGCCGATAGTGTAACCATGGGAGTTGGTCAGGGATTTAATCATTATACTCCGCTTCAAATGGCGTATGCGACCAGTATTTTGGCAGATGATGGAGTGGCACATCGACCACATTTGTTAAATCGAGTTTTAGATAAATCTGGGAATGTGGTTTATAATTATCAACAATCACAAACTACGATTCCAATTGCTAAAGCCGATCTTGATTTAATTAAGCTAGGTATGCAGCGCGTAATGCAAACTGGGACTGGGGCTAAAGTTGGTGCGGGTGTGAAATACACGATGGCAGGTAAAACTGGTACGGCTCAGGTGGTGGCATTGCAACAAAATTCGCGGAAGTCTAAATTTAGTGGTAGTCAATACAAAGATCATTCATGGTTTATAGCCTTTGCTCCAGTAGAGAATCCCAAAATTGCGATTGCGGTAATTGTAGAAAATGGTGGCTGGGGTGCCAGTGCGGCAGGTCCAATTGTGCGGCAAATTTTTGACAGCTATTTGTTGCAGAGTGAAAGTAGTAATCAAGAATCACAAGTTAAATATAAAAAATTTACCCCAACTAAAATCATTCAACCAGTAGTTACGAGTGATGATGAGGTTGAAAATGATGATGACACATCTAAAGCGGTGGTGGAAGAACCCAGCGTAGTAGAACCTTCAGGAGGTAGTAATAATGACTCAAACACTCCGCAATAAGTTATTTAGGGTATGGAATTATTTATTTAATTTTGACTATGTGTTAATTTTTCTTTTATTGACATTATTTGCAGTAAATATATTTATTCAATATTCAGCCAATGATCAAAATATGACCCGGATGTATAATGATGTCTTTTATTTAGCGCTGTCATTTGTGTTGATGATTATAATTGCGGGAATAAATATTAGCAAAATTCGTGCGGCGGCGCTGCCGTTATATCTTTTGTCATTGGTGTTAATTGCTTTGGTTTTGCTCATTGGGGTGCGGGTTAATGGCGCGCAACGCTGGTTGAATTTGGGAATCCGCATCCAACCATCGGAATTATGTAAGTTGGCAGTGCCATTATTAGTAGCATATGTAATTTCGATAAAAGACCATATTTTAAGTTATAAGGACTATTTAGTTGGCTTTGTGATTATCGCCATTCCTTTTGCGATGATTGCCAAACAGCCAGATTTAGGAACCGGGATTTTAGTTTTTGCCGCTGGGTTTTTTGTGTTGTTTTTTGCGGGATTACCTTGGAAAGTAATGATTATTAGCTTGATTGGAATAGTGGCATCAAGTCCATTAATTTGGAGTTTTTTACTGAAAGATTATCAAAAACATCGCCTGCTAACTTTGATTGACCCACAGTCAGATCCTCTCGGTAAAGGTTATCATATCATTCAGGGAATAATTGCAATTGGCTCTGGTGGTCTTTGGGGGCAAGGTTATTTGCGCGGAAGCCAGGTTCATTTGAATTTTATCCCAGAAAAACACACCGATTTTGTGGTGACCGTTTTAGCTGAGGAATTCGGTTATGTGGGTGTAGCGGTGGTGCTGATGCTATATCTTTTGGTGGCATTACGTGGCTTACGGATTACGCGGATGGCACAAGATCGTTTTTCCAGAACACTAGCAGGAAGTATTACGCTTTCATTTATGCTGTATGTTTTGATTAACATGGGGATGGTTAGCGGTATTTTCCCCGTAGTTGGTGTACCGCTGCCTTTGATTAGTTATGGCGGAACTGCCACGGTGGTATTAATGATTGGTTTTGGTATCTTGCTCTCGATTGATCATCAGCGGCGCTATCGCCCACTTTAGAGAAGATTAGATTCTACCCGATTGCGTCCATTCTGCTTGGCAATATAAACACCTTTATCCGCAGCTTTCATTAATTCCTCAATATCAATCATTTCACTGGTTCTTGTCGCAACACCCACACTTATACTTCCAACCCATTCGCCACCTTGTACTTTGACTCTAAGACTAGCAACTTGCTCTCTAATTTTGTGTGCAACTATCATGGCTCCAGCAAGATCAGTATTTGTAGCAATAATAAAAAATTCATCACCACCTAAGCGGCATACAATATCATCATTGCGCACACTCTCACGTAATCTATTCGCCAATTGTTTTAATACTTCATCTCCTGCGTCATGTCCATAATTGTCGTTGATTTGTTTAAAGCCATCTGCATCAATCATCATTACGGCTAGAGGTTTATTGTTCATTCGTGATTTATCCCACTCTTGAACTAGGCTTTCCATGGCTTGACGACGATTTGGTAATCCAGTTAATACATCAGTCATGGCTATTTTTTCTAAGAGGATGTTTGCTTCAAGTAATGCCTGGGTTCGTTCACTAACTTTTTTCTCTAAGGTACTATTTAACTCTTGTAATTCGTGATTACGTTCTGAAACCTGAAGAAACAAGGTGTTTAAGGTAGCCAATAACGGCTCGGTCGTTGTTCCTTTAACATTTCTATCTTGTAGATATGCATCTTCTGGTGAAACACCAGATTTAATTGCCATAACTTGCCTAGCCATTGATTGGTCTATACCTAGGATATGAAAGGCTAACCAAGAGGTTAATAATTTAAAAAGGTTTTGTGCATTTTCAGGACAGGCTAACATCGCTTCATGCATTGACACAACTTTTTGGATAAATTCATCATGAAGCTCCTTATGCGCGATATAATGTCGATTATCAATACCAACTTGTAGAGTCATTTGCTCTTCTTCCAAGAAGTGATATTGAGTATAAGAACTTAACTCGCCAAAGATTTTGTCCATTTCCACAACTGAGATAGCTTCAGTTCGAGTAATTAGTTTACCAAATTGATTGACTAAGTTAACTAGGTGATGATGCTGTTGATCGACCGTTGCTAAGCCAGTCTCAAAATGAGTATCCCAGTGAAATGATTCCATGTTGTCCCCTAAAAAAATTATGACTCTATACGAGGTTTCAAGATTTTAGCCTATAATCAGCCCAATCAAGACCCCATAGCCATATTAAATAAATTATATTCAGTTAATTATCTTGCTACATGACAGTAATTAATTTCTTACATTTAATCTCCATCGGTATGTAGCTCATACACAATGAAATAAGCTTAATTGCAAGGCCTAAATTGTTGCTCAATTTTTGAATCAATAAGTCGTAGCCATATCTAAAGAAACTATTCTGCTTGTAGCCATGTTTTTTTACTAAAATTGGCTTAGAACTTGCTCTAACTAAACCAAGTTCTACAACTTGTTCTAAAGCTTTACAAAGTAATTTACCATCAGTTGGATAAGTGATATTCTTCTCCTGTGCTGTGGTGTCTGAAATTACTTCGCTAAGCTCCTTTGGGATAATCACTTCCTCCGCTAAACCTAAAACTATTGTTTCAACTAAAAGTAAGGATTCTCGATAAACTTAGCACAGACTTCTTCAGCAGATAAATCATTCATCTGTTTGAGTAGCAATAAGCCAACTACCATTCTGCTCTGCAATGCAGTTCGTCAATTATCTTTGCAAAACTTTGTACTGCATAGCTCATCGATTTTAGTCCAGTTAAGCTTATCTGCTAGTTGAACCAAGCTATGCTTCATATCCACTAAATGGATTAACTTAATCTTTAATAATTCTGGTTGAAATTTATCTTCTATTTTACGTGGTTTCATGCTTTTTTGATCACTGATATTGCAAGGTTTAAAGCATTATTTTACCAGTTTCTGCAATATCTTGCACATAAAAATAGCATATTATTCAATTATATCAGATTGGTATATGTTTTTTAGCATCAACTAAATAAATTTCCAGCCTTGATCGTATTGCCATCCGCCTCCATCCACATATTACTTTTGATTCGAACGACAAAGTTTATCCCTGCTTGGATTAAATACTGAAACCAATCTTCACCGATAAACTCGCGATCTGCAAGCAAACAGTCAATTCTTTCTACACCAAGTTCAGTCACAAAGCGGCCCAGAAGTTCTTTTCGTTGCTCGGTATTACTGTTTCCTCGATCATCTAATTCTGTCCAATAAATCGGAGTAGAACACCCGAGTAAGTACAATTATGCACCAAGAGCTGATAGTTTTTATAAATACTACCTGTTGATATTTCCTCTGTTCTAGTTGAGTAATTTGCCATTTGGCATAAATTCACCGTTCGCGATTTATGCAATGCCAGTGTAAAATCAATTACTGTTTTACAATTATGGCAAATGCGGCAATTTCACTTGAAACAGCTGGCGCAGATGTGCTTTTAATTGCTACCAATACCATGCATAAATTAGCTCACTTTATCACTGAGGTAACCAATTTACCGTTGTTGCATATTGCGGATGCTACGGCGAAACAAATTCAACAAGATAAAATTCATAAAGTTGGTTTACTGGGAACTAAATTTACCATGGAGCAAGATTTTTATAAATGACGCCATTAATATGTTAATATTTGTTTGCTATTAATATCAGCAGCAAATTCATCATTAATCGCTCGCCAATTCATCTCGAACTATCAGGTTAGAACTATGGACAATAGTCAAATTTTAAATCGGATATTGAAAGAATTTATTATAACTTATCAGAGCTTTTTCAATAGCTTAAAGTGATTTTAGTTAATTTGAAGAGCTTAACTTTTTATTATTAAGGGGACATTATGAAAAAATTAATTCTTACTTTGGCGTTAAGTAGCTTTTTAAGTAATAGCTTTGCGTGTACTGCTGTTGATGTGCAAGCCAAAGATGGTAGTGTGGTTGCTGGGCGCACGATGGAGTGGGCTTTTGACATGAACTGGCAATTGTTATATTATCCTAAAGGAACTTCATTTGAATTATCTGCACCAGCTAAATCTGGACATGCTCCGATAAAATTAACGAGTAAATATGCTATTTTTGGTGTTGGAACGGCATTGGAAAATAATGCAATGTTAGAGGGACAAAATTCGGCAGGACTTGGCTTAAGCGGAAATTTTTTGCCTGGATTTACACAATATCAAACGGTTAGCAAATCCAATAAAAAATATCTCTCAGTGCTTGAATTTACACAGTTTGTGTTGAGTAATTACGCGACGGTTGCCGAAGTAAAAGCCGAATTACCAAAATATAAAGTTTGGTCGCCTGAAATTAAAAATTTACCAATTGAACCAACCATTCATTTCTTGATTAGTGATAAATCGGGTGCAACGGTAGTAATTGAATTTATTAATGGCGAAATGCGTCTGTTTGATACCACCGCTGGAGTATTAACTAATTCGCCGAATTATGATTGGCACATGATTAATATTCGTAATTATTTGAATTTATCAAATAACTCAACCGCACATGTGCAAACGAGCCAAGGAAATGTTACGCAATTTGGTCAAGGCGGAGGAGCAATTGGTTTGCCTGGTGATTATACGCCACCATCGCGGTTTGTAAGAACGGCTTATTTAAAACGTTTTGCAACTTTACCTGAAAGCGCTGCTGGTGCAGTTGAGTTAACTGGGCATATTCTCAATAATGTGGATATTCCTAAAGGTGCGATTACGGCTAGTGAGGGTGATAAAGTCATTCCTGATTATACCCAATGGGTTGCGCTTAAAGATATTAGCCATAATCAATTCTATTTCTCAGATTATAACCATCGCTTAACGTATGTGAAAATTGATTTAAATCAAGTGTTTGCCGGGTCTAAGCCTTTTGCAATTGCTCTCGATAAACTTAATTATCCAAGCAATGATATTACCGCTAATTTAACTAAATAATTAGAGTGTGGGCTAATTTAAATTAGCCTGCTTAGGGTTTCTTTTTTTGCAGGTCTTTGATGCAATCTTTGCTATCTTTGACGCAATAATTTAGGGCAACATCGGCAATGTTTAATTCGGTTCTTAAGTTTAAATCTGCTTTTTTACTGGCTTGCTTATTGCTGGTTTGAATATCATTCATTTGTTGAGTATTCAAAGCTTGTTGCGAGTCATTAATTTTTGATAATTGATTTTCTTGGTTTATCATGAGCGCCTGTTGAATTGTTGTTGAATTACTGCCACTTACAAAGACTGGGGCATTATTTTTACTTGAGGCTTCATTGAGTTCATGAAGTTCGGATTGATTGCCTTGCAGTTTGCTATTTTGTTCTTGCGAATTTATGCCGCTCATGGCTGTATCAATTTTCGAGTTACTGCTATCTAATCCATTGCCAATTATATTACCCGAGCTAGTATTTGAATTTAATGCTGGGTATTGGTCGTTATCAACTGCTGTATTGACACTTGAACTTAGTGAGTTTTGTAACTCGATTTGCTCTTGTGTCGCCAAATTATCTGCAAAGATGCTTGAACTAATTAAGCTAATTAGAACTAAAGCGATGCGTTTATACATTAATGCTTCCTTATTTTAATTCTGTGCTGGCTGGATTTCAGCATTAAGCACTTTACCCGTAATTTTGGAGTTACCGTTTAGAATAACCAAACCTTTAGCTTGCGTAAAGATGATATTACCATGAACTTGGGTATCATTGAAGGTTAGTCTTGGAATGTTGCTAGAAAATAATTCATTGTCGCTCTTGATAAAAATATCTGATTCAATTGATGAATTGCTCCAACTTGATTTGTTTGAACTTAAGTTTATCACTTGTCTAAAGCGGCTATTTTTTGCATAAATACTTCCCGAACTAGAAATTGGCGCATCAAATTGATCTAACTCAGAACTTAATTTACCTGAGAGTTTAATTGGGCTTAAGTAAGTGCTGTTGTCTGAGTTAATACTTCCACTAGTGGTGATTTCTCCTGTGCTTAATTTACTGTGGCTAATTTTTAAGCTTCCAGAGGTCTTGAGCGAGCCATCAATTTGGCTGTGGTATAAACTTACTGAGCCTGAAGCACGTAAATCATGCAGCTGAGAGTTATTAATTTGCGCACTGCCTGAAACTTTGATTATCCCTGATGCGTTAATGCTTTCTGCCTCTAATTTGCCACTAACATTGAGATTGATAAACTGTTGCCGGGTCAATTTGGCGGAACCCGAAAATTTGCTGGTGTCTGATTCACTGGCATAGACACAGCTAATTATGCTGCTAGTGATTAGACCTAAAATTACTTTTTTAGATAAATTCATGGTGGTGTACGCTTTCATTTGAAAATGGTTAAGGATTGATTTTATTAGTTATTAGTGCCTGAAATATTGCTTAGTCCTGAGGAATCCAACGTATTTTCATCCAAACTACCGTTATAGTGAATGTTGGTTAGTCCCGATGAGCTACCGCTTAATTTACCATGCACGAGTTGATCTAATTCCAGAGTTGAAACACCGCTCAAGTCTAAATTAACGTGCTCTAAGATCGAGTGGCTAAATTTGAGCGTTGAAGAACCTGACATATCAATATTGACGTTTGGATAGCTAGAATTGTTGATGTTTAATTCAGACGCGCCAGCTAAATCTAAGCTAAGTTTTGCCATATCAGTTGATTTAAAATCGTTGACGGTAACTTTATTCGCTCCAGAAATATTGAGTCCATTTAGCGTTGGCAAATGAATTAAGATGCTTGCCATCGGGTGATTGGGCGCTAATTTTGAATTATCGAGAGTTAAAGTTTGCTGATTTAAACTGAGATATTGTGTGTTTTGCTGGTCATTCAGTTCAATTTTAAAGGCACCTGGTAATATTTGCACTTGCCAAGCACCGCGGATATTGAGTGCAGTAAAATCTTTATAGTTGAGATCTGCGCGGCTAAGTTGTTGCGGATTAAGCGCTGGTGTTGGCTTAATTAATGAGGCTTTGATCCAGATGCTAATTGGCACGCTGAGGACAATTAGGGTCAGCAGAATAATGAGTGCGGCGAGGATTTTATTGGTGTATTTTTTCATGATATTAGTTCCTGAATTAATTAAATTAAAGCGCTGGGTTGCGACTAAGTAGTTGGAGCTCTTCCCAACTAATTCCTAGCGTTTGCATCTGATGCAAAAAAATTGGCAATTGCACGCGGATGAACTCGTCTTTGCGAATATTTAGGGCTAAAGTTCGTGCCGCTGGTGCTACAAAATAACCAATTCCGCGCTGTTGAATGAGAATTTCTTTCGCTTGGAGTTCGCTGTATGCGCGCTGCACAGTATTGGGATTAACCAACATCGCACTTGCCATTTCACGCACCGAGGCAATCCGTGAGTTTTCGATTAACTCATGATTTAAAATTCGTTCGAGAATCAGATCATAAATTTGCAAGAAAATCGGCTTTTGATTATTGAAATCCATTTAGCGCGCCTCGGTTTCGCGTAAACGGAGCCAACTGAGTAAACACGCAACTAATCCAATCATGATGCTACCTGAATTAGCCAGACCACTGATTAATTTAAAATTTAAACCTTGGGGGAGGAGTGTGGCGCTACTCATTTGTGTCAGCCCAAAGTATTTCACCAACAATGAGACTTCGGCGAGAGTTAAGCTTGCAATCAACAATCCTAATCCCAATAAAGCCACAGCTAATTTAAACAGCGCGGACTTTTTAAAATAGCAACTGGCAAAAACGCCCAGACTTTGCAGTAAAAAAATTGCTGGCAAGGTAGGCAAGAGTATTGTAAAGATACTAAACAGCGAGTTAAAGAGGCTGTGCAGGGTAAATGTGCTAGTTAGGGTGCTAAAGGCAAGATTCGCCAGAGTGCCTGCGATTAGCCAGGCGAGAATAAACAGCAACCACCAGCCAAAAATATAGACGCTAATTTTTGCTGTAATTTTTTCAAGCGCATTGGCAGGAATTAATAAATAGCTACGTGCTTTGGCAGCCGAGCTAAATTCCCAAAAGCTTGAGCCAGCCAAATAAGCGCCAATACTGACGAATAAGAAGCGAATAAAGCCATGCCCATCCTGCAAGTTTGTCGTAAAAAGTTGTTTGGGAAACGTAAAAAATAAAATTAGCGTAGTTAATAAACTCAGCCAAATTAAACTCTGGCGTTTTTCAGTTAGTTCACGTTTAATCAACATCTTGACGGTCTTAGTTTGCATGTTGTGCTCCAAATAGTTGATTAATAGCTTGGGTTTGACTGATCGTGGCATTAAATAATAATTCTAAATCGGCCTTTGCGCCATATTCAGTGTCAGCTTGTCGTGCAGCAACGTAGGCAAATCCAGCTGGAATTGGCATGCTGTAGAGTAGTTGCGGATGCTCTGGCGTTGTTTGGGTTAGACCAAAATAGAGTTTATCTTCAATTTGCTCGATACTGGCATTTAAGATGATTTTTCCATTTTCTAAAATTATGACTGGATCAATTAACCCCTCCAAATCGCGGACTTGATGGCTGGATATCACAATGCACGTCTCTTCATTGATCGCACTAGCTATTAAACTGCGAAAGGTACTTTTGGCGGGAATGTCCAAACCGTTGGTTGGCTCATCAAGCAAAATTAGGCGGCAGTTACTAGCTAGAGCAAAGGCAATTAAGAATTTTTTGCGTTCGCCGTGCGAAAGATTGGCGAGCTTATCTTGATAGCGAATTTGCCATTCATCGGCAATATTGTAAAATTTAGCTAGATCAAAGCGCGGATAAAAACCTGCATAAATTTTTAAATATTCGCGCGCGGTGATTGAATAATCAAGATTGTCCTCGTTGAGCAAAAATATTTCTTGCAGGGTTTCTTTCTGCCGCTGGGTAGCATCTTGATTTAATACCTGAACCGTACCGCTTTGCGGGAAAATACTGCCGCTAATTAGGTTTAATAATGTCGATTTACCTGCGCCATTTTTGCCCAGTAAGCCATAGATACAGCCAGCTTTAAGCTGTAGATTTAAGGCGTTAAACACCGCATGGTGTCGGTATATAAAGTTTATATTGTTTAAGTTTACCATTGGTGAGCTCCATTTCACAGTGTGTTAGTGCATTAGTACACTGTGGATTATAGCCTAGCTGAGTTGTTCTGTCAAGCTATGAAACCTTAAAAATATTTTAATTTAAGTGAATTAACTTTTTAAGTGTGCATGATTTTGCTTTGGGTTATAGCCGTGCAATTTATTCATTTTGTTAAGTTAATATCGATTCTTCACCAGCTAATTTCCCTTTAACTATTAAGAGGAAAAGCATTAATGTTAGACTGATAAGACTAGTACTTAACAAAATATTACTTAACTTGAATTGCGCTTGTAGTAGATGTTTAAATATAAATGGACCAATCAGTGAAACGCTATAAAAACTTGTCATGGTGCAACCATTAATGAGCGGCGCAATTGCAAGTAATGCTTTATTTTTTATAATAAATTGAGCAAATGTAACATTCATATTGATTAGAAATAGTGCATTGGCAGCACCAAAAATGGCAAATAGAATATTCCACACCAGTGGCGAATTATTTAGGCTGAATGTGATTAAACAGACGGCGCTAAATATACCAGCTGATGACAAGATATTAATGCTGTTGATACTTTGTAATTTAGTGTTTTTGGAAATTACTGCACCGATAAATCCACCAATAGCCATTGCGGACATAATATTAGCAAAGACTGCGGTGGGGAGTTGGTTGTTATGAATTTTAGTCGTTAAAAATAAAAGGACACCTGAGTTGCATAAAACTATTGCCAACATTATAGCTAGAAATGTAATTAAGTTCTGTTGTTTTAAAATTAGCTTGGTAACGTTGCCAATATTAGGTGTGACAGGGGAATTACTTTTTTCCTTGAGAGTATAATTAATTGCGGGTATTTTTCGTAATGCGAGAAAGATGGCGCCAATACTAAAGATGAAACAAATTATTATGCTTTGGTTGCCAAATTTAGAAAAAAGTAGATTGGATAGTTTATAACCAATTACATTACCTAATGTTGCAAATAGCATTATATCACTTTGTAAATCTTTAATTTTATCTGCAATTAATATGTATATTTGGCGATTCAGACATAGATTTAATGCGTTAATTAAAATTCCGCATAGAATTGTCCAATAGGCATATAAATTATAGTCGTGCGATAAAAGTAGCATAATCACGCTGAGTATGCTGAGCATTGTTGTAGTCGTGATTATCATGCGTGTATAGCGAATATTATTAATTAAATAACTAATTAAGATTGAGCATGCTTGAGGAATGGTTAATGCCAAAGCTGCGACGGTCGCATAATTATAAAACAAGCTTTCGTTATTTTTAATATTTAAAGCGATGTAGTCGAGGCTTGGATATAGAAAACTTTGCAGAATAATACCGCTTAAAATAGAGACTAGTAGAATATTGCGATAGGTTTTATTTTTAAAATTTTGGAAACTGAAAAAAGCAAGCATTATGAGTCCTTGTGTAATTTAGTGGTTAAATATTCTATGACATCTCGATTGGGGTTATTTTGCATGAACACAGTAACGCCAGCTCCTGATGGTAGTTGTATGTTAATGTTTGCACCAGCTTGCTCGATGAGGTATCTAATTAGTGTTAAATCTGAATGTGTTACGGCACATAGCAATGGTGTTTGTCCAGAGTTGGTCTTTGCCTCAATTTTGGCGTTAGCATTTTCTAGAATATAGCGTACGATTTTCAATTTGTTAAATTTAGCCGCTAAATGTAGTGGCGTATAGCCATAACTATCTGAACTGTGCGGATCAATTAAGCGCAACTTAACTAATGAATCAATAATACTTAGATTTTCAGAATAAAAGATAAGTTGACTAAAAGTGAAACCCTCCTCGGTTGTTGCATTGTGTGAGTATGAGTTTATAATTTTTATTATGTCTGCAAGACTGTTTGAGGCACAGAGAGCCAAAATTTCTTCAATTGTTTGAGTGCTGATTTTCATTTTGTGATTCCATCTAAATATTGTGTAAACCCAGCAATCAAGCTATTAATCCCAAATACGAAGTCACGATCAAAGTTAAAGCTATATTCTGCGTGGAGTTTTGTACCCAATGGAGTCATTTCTTTGATTGCGCTTGATAATGTCGGGCTAATTTCATTATCTGTTTGAGAGTTAAGTATCCCAAGCTCAAAATTAGTAAATCCACACGTGTAAGTATAAATAGTTTGGCTGATTTGAGCCGCGTGATGAAGAGTAAAGCCAAAATCTAACATTTTCTGGAGATACTTTTCAAAATGTAGAGCAGATTCTTGTGAGTCTGAGGAGTGGCTTGCAAACAACTCTAATGCAAAAGGGTGTGTTAGAAATTCGTTTCTAGTTGTGGTTGCGATATCGTTTATAAAATCTTGCCAAGATAGAGTTTCAAAATTAATGGCTAAGAAGTGATTACTTGATGCAAGGTAATGGCTTTGTAATGCAATTATCAACGTTTGTTTTTTTGGAAAATGATTGTATAATGCAGAAACTTGAACATTTAATTCGCTGGCAATTTTACGCAGACTTAGTTTTGCTAATCCACCCGCCGCTAACTGTTTCATTGCCGTGTTAATAATTTTCTCTTTGGTTAAATTTCTAATTTGCTTAGTTATCATAATGAATTCCTTTTGTATGAACACTGTTCATTTAATGGCGGCATTTTAAATGAACTGTGTTCATTTGTCAAGAGCAATTTTTCAAGTAATTAGAAATAAATCTGGGTTGCTTTTAATCTATGCTAATATTATGTGTGTACATATAATATTAAAAGGAGCTTAAAACATGTGCTATTCTAAACATAGTAAAATGGTAACTGCTATCAGTGCCGAACAAACCGATAAACTAATTGCTCGTGTAATTGCTCTTCAATCGCAAAGTGTGAGTTTAGTATGACGACTAGCAGCGAATGGAATAGTGCGAGCAGCTTTGAACTGGCGGAACAAAGTTCTGGATTTTTGTTGTGGAAAACCCAATTAATTTGGCGACGCAAGATTGAGCAATTACTTAAACCACTTCATTTAACTCATCCGCAGTTTGTAATTTTAGTTAGCTTAGCCTATTTAACCAAAGATGGAACGCATGTTTCACAGGTTGAATTAGCGTGTCACTCCAGTTGTGATATCACGATGACATCGCAGATTTTAAGATTGCTAGAAAAGCAAGGCTTAATTACACGGGTAATGCTTGATGGTAATGAGAAAAATAAATATCCAGCTTTAACGACTCGTGGCAATGAGTTATTTACTCAAGCAATTAAAGTGGTTGAAGCCGCAGATGCTGCATTTTTTGGCTGTTTATCGAGTTCTGAAGTTTCCAGCTTAAATACGACTTTTGTAAAATTGACTAATTTTAGATCGGAGTGACGATGCGTTTTTGGGTAACTGTAGCAAGTAAAGACCATGCTTTAAGAGGAATTAACGGTGGGTTTATTCAAGCGTGTCATGGCAAAGCAGCGCCATTAAAACGCCTGAAGGGTGGTGATTACGTCATTTTTTACTGTCCAAAATTAACCATGGATAGTCCGATTAAGTATCAAAAATTTCTTGGTGTCGGTAAAGTAATTTGCGATAAAGTTTATCAATTTCAAATGAGTGATTCTTTTATCCCATCTCGCATGGATATTGATTTCTTTTTACCTGCCTGTGAAGTTGCTATTTTGCCACTTATTCAACAGTTGGAGTTTATTCAAGATAAAGTTCATTGGGGTTATCCATTTAAATTTGGATATTTTCAGATATCGATGAGTGATTTTGAATTAATTGTTAAGCAGATGTCTAAGCTAGATTCAGATTCAATTCGTGCTGAATATGAAAGTAGTCAATTATTTTAACTTGGTGAAGTTTAATATAAATAAGGGTCGGGATATGCTCGAAATAACTGCAAGTATGCTGATTTGGGGCACATCGGGAATGTTCGTGCTGTGGTCAAAAGTTTCGGCAATTGATTTGACTTTTTTCCGCCGTTTGATTGGAGCGCTAAGTGTTTGGCTATATTTATTGAAATCTGGGCGACGAATTAGTTTTAATCGAAGTACCTTGATTATTAGTTTGGCAGGGGTTTTTGCGGTTGCCAATTGGTTGTTTTAGATAATGCATCCATGGATACCTCTGCCAAATTTAAAGCTAATATTGAGAGATGGAAACATCTTGGGTTGAATTTATATTTTTTGCCAACATACTCGCCAGAGCTTAATCTGATAGAAATATTATGGCGGTTTATAAAATACAAATGGCTATCATTTTCAGCATACCTTAGTCAAGACAACTTAATACGGCGAGCTAACTAATGTGCTTAAAAACATAGGTTCAAAATGCAAGATAACTTTTGCCTAGGTACTTAGAACATGCTTGACGATGGATTTTTTAGACATTAGAAAAAATCTTCAAATTCAGGTAATAGAATTTCAATCAAATTTAAACGCTGATCGCGGTAGTTAAATTCTGATTTACGTTGCCAAAATTCTTGGTTATTTTGATAGTGCTGTTGGAGATAGTTTTTAAGTTGTGGTTCATGAATCTGGTTGATTGTGACTAATTCGATTTGCATCTCAGGCTTGCGTTGCACGAGTGAGTGTGGCGCAAAGAGAAATTTGCCAATCGGTGTAGTATTGGCATTTTTGAGCAGAGCCGAGAAAAATTCTGCGTGGATATCTGCACTGCTACAGGCAATTACTACCGCACGTTGATTGAGGCGCAGCAGACTATAGCGGCGGAAATAATTATCTTCAATCCCTTCATGGAGTAATTCAACCCGAAGTTGTTGTCCCAAATCCTCAAGTTGCTTGGTCATTGAGCCGCAAGAATTGAGTAGCTCTTCAAATTCGGCTTGTTGCGGATAAGTTAAGATAGGTTTAATCGGCACTATACGCAACCTGAAAAATATCATAATTTTCGAGATTAATTGCGGTTAATTTACGCCCCCACACGCAACCAGTATCGAGTGCGAGATAACGCTGATCATGGAAAAAGCCTAGCGCAGCCCAGTGACCAAAGACGATTTTTTTATTAATGCTTGGATCAAAAGTCGCATGAAACCAAGGTAGTAAATTTTTTGGAATGTTGTCTAATTCGCCTTTGTATTTAAAATCTAAACTATAATTCACTCGATCAATAAAGCGCATCCGCGTACTGGCATTTACCACAAACTTCATTTTTTTTAGGCTGTCGTGTTCTTGTGACCAGTAATTAGGTTTATTGCCAAAGATATTTTCAATGAATTGTGGATAATCTTTCGACATCAGATGATTGCTAACCGAATGATTGATTTGGAGTAATTCATTGAAGTTCATCTGCGGGTAAACTCCAGCATGAACTAGAATGTATTGATTATCGTGGAAAACCAATGGGCATGAGCGTAACCAATCAATATATTGCGAGATGTTTTTATCGCGCATGACCGCATCGAGCGTATCATCGCTATTGACTTTAACCAAATGGTTAAAGCGTGCGAGTAAATAAATGTCATGATTGCCTAAGACATTAATCACGCTATCTTGGTTTTTGTAAACCCATTTTAAAACCTCTAACGATTGCGGACCGCGATTGACTAAATCCCCAACAAGGTATAAAACGTCTTTACTTGGATTAAAATCAATTACTTTAAGCAGCTGCATAAATTGTTTATAGCAACCTTGAATATCACCAATTGCGTAGCGTGCCATAGATAACTCTTGTTCTGTGAAACTAACGATTAGAGGAGGGGGTAAATCAGTTACAATACTGTTTTAAATAAGGCAAAATTTTAACACAGATGCAAGAATTACTTAATAAATTAAACACTCCTCAACGCGACGCGGTTAAATATAATCAAGGTCCACTCTTAGTGTTAGCTGGTGCTGGTAGTGGCAAAACTCGCGTGATTACGCATAAGATTGCCTATTTAATCAAATCATTAGGTATCCAAGCCAAACATATCACCGCGATTACCTTTACCAATAAAGCCGCCAAGGAAATGCAGGAACGGGCGAGTAAATTGGTCAGTGGACTAAATACCCGCGGTTTAACCATTTGCACTTTTCATGCTTTGGGCTTAAAAATCATGCGTGAAGAAGCCAAAAACCTTGGGTATAAACCAACGTTTTCGGTGCTTGATAGCTATGATAGCGGCAAAATCATTTCCGATATTATGCAAACTACCGATAAAGCTTTGATTCGCAGCATGCAAAGCCAAATTTCGCTGTGGAAAAATAGTTTTACCAGTCCCGAATTAGTCCAATCCCAAGCCAAAGAAGAATTTGATCATTTTGCGGCACGGGTTTATCTGCAGTATCAAGATACGCTGAAAACTTATCAAGCGATTGATTTTGATGATTTAATTAAATTACCCGTGGAGTTATTTAAAACTGATTTGGCGGTGCTACATAAGTGGCAGTTAAAAATTCGTTATTTGCTAGTCGATGAATATCAAGATACCAATGTCTGTCAATATCAGTTAATTAAATTATTGGCGGGCAGTCAAGGACAATTTACCGCCGTTGGTGATGATGATCAATCAATTTATGCGTGGCGTGGGGCGGATAGTGAAAATTTACGCCTGCTAAATCAAGATTA
>Ga0247837_1004796_pt1 | contig 21297 bp, 20 predicted proteins | sample LaCtaG_2_FD_187115 | JGI IMG/M metagenome (GOLD analysis project Ga0247837, IMG submission 187115) | Freshwater microbial communities from meromictic Lake La Cruz, Castile-La Mancha, Spain - LaCruzMarch2015_14.5m | ecosystem: Environmental > Aquatic > Freshwater > Lake | place: Spain: Castile-La...
TCGTCGTCGTCGTCGTCGTCGTCGTCGTCGGGGGCGGCGTCGTCGGGGGCGGCGTCTTGCGGATCATGGCGTCACCAATGGAGGGGCTCGACAGCCACGTCGTCGAGCTCGGGCAAGGGGTAGCGGTCGGCGCGGTGGGCGCAGGTGGCGCAAGGCTCGTCGGCCATCAGGCTGTTGGTGCGCAGGCGCTCCCGCAGGGCCGCCACCTCGTGGCCGTTCCAGATCTCGCCCAGGGACTGCGACGTGAGATTGCCCAGCACGACCCAACCGTTCTCATCGTGGCAACAGGGCACGACGCTGCCGTCGACGAGGACCACCACGCTGCGCCAGGGCGCGCGGCATAGATAGGGTCGGCGCGGGCGATGCTCGACAAAGATGGGCAGGCCACCAGGAGCCCCCGTCTCCACCGTGTTGGCGTCGACCTCCTTGAGGTAGGCGTCGACACCCTCGATACCCATGGCCCCGTATCGCTCGACGAAGGCCTCGTGCTGGTGGGCGTTTTTTCGTTGGCGAATCATCTGCAGCACGATGTGCGGATGCTGGCGTGGGTGTCGTCGACGATGGTCCAGCAGCGCGTCGAGCCAGCCAAAGGCCCGGTCACCGCGGGCCCCGGGGCCCCGGATGCTCTCGAGGGTCTGTTGATCGAGGCCGTCGACGTCGAGGACCAACCGCCCGAGACCGGCCTCTTCGAGGGCCTGGTAGCGCTCGGGGCTCAGGTGCCCGGGGTTTGCCGACAGCTCCGTCGTCAGCCCCCGGCTCGTCGCCAGGGCAACAAAGGCCGGCAGCCCCGGATGCAGCAGGCTCTCGCCGAGGTTGTGCAGGGTCAGTGGCTTGGTGCGGGGTCCAGCGGCTGCTTCGTCGACGATGCGGGCAAACAAGCCCTCGTCCATGAACCCGCGCGGTCGCGTCATGCGCCCCGTGCCCGTGGGACACATGATGCATCTCATGGGGCAGTGGTTGGTGAGCTCCACCTGATCAATCACCGGCAGCGCGGGAGTGTTGGTGGCCAGCCGGTCCCACAACGACGTCGTGGCCGATGTCGTTGACGATGTTGACGACGTCGTGGGGCCCTCGCCGACATCCAGCAGGTCGAGGCCCTTGAGCACCGAGAGGGCGCCGTGCACGGGCCCCCGCTGGACAGTGGCCGCACCACCGTCGGCGCTGTCGAGCTGGTGGATGCGCTCCATCAGCTCGGCGCTGCCTTCCACCGGGCCCCGGGCGAGGGCCCGCAGCACCAGGTGCAGGGCATCACTCAAGGGGACAGCCCGTTCGGCAACCACGGCCTCCAGCCACCGCTGACGCTCACCGTCGTTGGCGACGGTGGCGAAGAGGCGCAGGTGGGCCCGCAGGCGAATCATCGACGCGACGACTCAGAGCCCGCCGTACCGCTTCAGCTCGGCGTCGGTGATGTCGAAGTTCTCGCCGGCGACGCCGTTGCGGTTGATGAAGCGGGTGCCCGAGGTGGTCTCGAGGCGGACGTAGAAGCTCACGCCTTTGCCGTCGGCGAGGGCCCGCAGATCGTCGAGGTCGACGGTGGCCGCCAGGTACTTGCTCTCGGGGACCTGCTCGGTGCCGGCCCGGGTCCAGGTGGTGTGGGCGTCCTGGGTGGCAAGGGTCAGGGGGAGCTCGACGGCCTCTTCGGGCAAGGCGCTGCCAGCTTCGGGAGAAAAACCCAGGGGCCCCACCACCAGGGACGCCGACAGGATGGTCTGCTCGACCTTGCCAATGTCGACGAGGTTCAGGTCGATGAGGATGCCGGCGGCGGCGGGGTCTGTGGGCCGTTCCCAATTGTAGAAGCCGCCGACGCGCACGTTGCCGGCGCCAAGGCCAGCGACGCTCCAGTCGCCCTTCCAGTCGTGCAGGTGCCAGGGGAGGGCCAGCACTTCGCTGCCATCGAGGTGGTGCATGGTCATCGGATGCTGGGCGCCACCGAGGAGCTTGACGACGTCGGCGATGCTGGCGGGCATCGCATCCTGGCTCTGGTCGGCGTAGAGGGAGTAGGCCTCGTTCGTCGTCAGGTAGCCCTTGTTGCCGGCGTCATATTGCTTCGCCAGCGCCTCTTTGGACTTGTCCTTGAGGTCGGCGATGCGAAGTGTGGTGCTGGGCAGGATGCGGAATGTCGACATGGGGCCTCCAGATGGCAAGCGGCCCCCGGGGTTTCGCACGGTGGCGGGCCCACTTCCAGCCCCGCCCCAAGCCTGACAAACATCAGCCGTGATCCCGACGACGACCTCTGAGGCCCTGGCGGTCGCGTCCGCTGGATCGACGACGACGACGTATCCCGACACCGACAACCAGATGGAGGACGGCGTGTTCTCCTTCGCCAAGCGGGACGACGAAGCGCGGTGTTGGAACACACTGCTCGACGGCCTGGGTCATTCCCCACACTCTCCCCAGGCAGGGCCCGCCCTCGACGTCGGCTGCGGCCTTGGCGCCTTCGTCGCCCCCCTGCGGGAGCGGTTTGCCGAGGCCTTCTTCATCGACCGCGATGCCGGGCGTCTGCAGGCGGCGGCGCGACATGCCGGTCTGACGGCCGGGTCCGATCGCCGCCTCAATCCCACCCCCAACAATCTGAATAATCAGAACTTCTCGCCAACACCATCAGCCGAATCCAATGGTTTCTTCGTGCTCGATCCCCTTGCTGGCACCGGTGCCGGGCTCGTGGGTCGGTTCGCGTTTGTGCAGGCCATTCAAGTGCTGGGGCACCTCGCCCGCGCCGACGCCGTCCGCATGACCCAGACCCTGGCGGGATGGTTGGCGCCCGGCGGGCACCTGCTGCTGGCCCTGCCCTTCACGGGCACGCCCTTCGACGTCCACGTCGTCACCCGCTACGTCGACGGCATGGACCAGCCCCGCCCCCACCCGGTGTCGGCCTCGCGCTTTGACGAGGAGGCCCGCAGCCCCCAGCCGGCACGCCTGCCCGTGCGGCACTTTTCGATGGGGTCCATTCACGCCCTCGCCGCCGACGCCAACCTCGAGGTCCGCGACACGCGCCCCTACCACTGGTTCAACGACACCACCGGCGACCTCTTTGCAGTGCTGGCCCGCCGATGACGGGCACGCTGCGCGTGGTCGACAACAGCGCCGTCGACAGTGCGGTCGATGACGGCGCCAGCGACGCCATGGACAGCGCCTTTCGCGCCGGCGGCGATGTCAGTCCCCTGCCCCTGCGCCTGCTCGTCAACCTCGGCGAGCGCTGCAACCTGCGCTGCGTCCACTGCATCACGGGGGCGCCCACCAAGACCGCCAACGGCACCGCCCGAATCATGGCTGACGACGTCATCGACGCCCTCCGCCCCAGCCTGTCCCGGACCCGCTACGTCGGCCTGAGCCACGCCGGCGAGCCGCTGCTGCAACCGGGCTTCAAGACCCTGCTCTCGACCCTGCGGGCGGCACGGGGCGAACGGCCGACGGTGGTGCACCTGTTGAGCAACGGCATGGCCCTCACCGAGGCCCGCTTTGTCGAGCTCGTGGCCGCCGGCGTCTCGTCGTTGGCCATCTCCCTGGAGGGCTTGACCGCCGCCGACAACGACGTGGTGCGCATCGGCAGCCAGGCCGCCGTGCTCACGGAGAGACTGCGCGCGTTTGTGCGCCTGCGTCGGGAGCAGAGCCTCGACGTGCGCATCGGCATCTCGACGGTGGTCACCACGCTGAATGTGCCGGCCCTCGACGGCCTGGTGGAATTTGTCGCCGACGCCGGCCTCGATTGGCTCAAGCTCGAAGAGGTCTTCGCCCTCGACGACGTTGCCGGAGCCCTCGTGGCCGCCCCCCGCCAAATGGCCGTGGCGGTGGCCCGGGCCCAACAGCGGGCAGTCGCCCTGGGGGTCGTCGTCGTCGACCACACCCGCCCCCGGCGCATCTGGCGCTGCCAACTGCGCCCCGGAACGAGCAACGCCGCCTTCGCCGCCGGTGACGACCTCGCCAACCGCACCACCATCAACACCTGTCGCCTGCCCTATGAGCAGGCCTGCATCGAGCCCAACGGCGATGTGCGTCCCGTGAGTTTCCACCATCCGGTGGCCGGCAACCTGCTGCGTGACGACATGGCCGCCATCTGGAACAGCCCGGCCTGCGTCGACGTCCGCCGCGCCAACCGGGCCGTGCGCCCCTGCGGCCCGGGACCAGCCACTTGCGAGGCCGACCCCGGCCCCCGGTCTTGGTGACCCCGTCATGAAGGGCCCCATGACGACGCCCACGAAGGGCACGACGACGACGGCGATGACGACGGCGACGACGACGACGGTGCGGATCGCGGTCACCGACGCGCCGGGGTTGCGCATCGATCTGGTGGGCGACGCTGCCCGCATCGATGGGCGGCCCTGGCCCTGGGACCGGGGCCTGCCGATGCACGAGGAACAGCCGGGGGCCTACGTCCTCGACGTCGAGCTGGCGCCCGGCGTCTACCGCTGCAAGCTGCGCATCGCCCCACACACCACGGCCGAACGCTGGCGGCTGCTGCCCGATGTCGCCACCGCCAACCACATCGACCGCGTCGAAGGCGTCGAAAACACCGTCATCGTCGTCGGCGGCCGGCCAACGGGACCCGACGACGGCGTGTTCTTCGCCCCTGACCGGCGTCACCTCCACCGGGCCGGCAACCAGCTCACCGTGGTCGCCGAGGCCATCAACGATGGGCCGCGCCCCCGTGCGGTCCTGCTTGAGGGCGACAGCGGCACCCAGACCCTGCCCCTGGTGGTCGTCGCCACCGTGGCGGATCGGGTGTTGTTGCGGGCCAGCGGCGCCGTCGGTGACGCCGTCAGCGTGGGCTTCGACGACGACCCGATCCGTTTTCCCCTGCCACCGCCCCCGGTCAGCGCACCGCCTGCCTGGCTGGAGGGCGCCGTCCTCTACGGGATCTTTCTGGACCGCTGGCACCGCGGCTCGTCGTCGCCGCCCGACCGCCGGGCGCGCCCGCGGCCAGGCCCATCGAGCCCCGGCATCTTCTACGGCGGCGACCTCGACGGCGTCAGCGAAGCCCTGCCCTGGCTGCACGACCTCGGCGTCGACGCCATTGTGCTGACGCCGCTGCATCAGTCCCACACCCCCCACCGCTACGACGCCATCGACCCCCTCGTCGTCGACGACCGCCTGGGGGGCAGCGATGCCCTGCGCCGCCTCGTCGACGCCGCCCACACCCGGAGCCTGCGCGTCGTCGTCGACGCCTCGCTCACCCATGTCAACGAGCTGCACGCGGCCTTCCAGGATGTGTTGCTGCACCAGGAGCGTTCGCCGTATGCGTCGTGGTTCCGGCTGCGCTCGTTCCCGGTCCGACGTCGTGATGCCTCGACCTTCGAGCACTACTACCGCTGCCCCGAGTTGCCCTGGCTCGACCTGCGGGGGCCCGCCGCCGACCATGCCCTGGCGGCCATCGACGTGCTGCTGGCCTGCGGCGTCGACGGCGTGCGCTTCGACGCCATGGACGACGCCCCCGATGTCTTCTGGCGGCGAGCCCGGGCCCGGGTCCGCGCCCACAACCCCGAGGCCCTGTTGCTCGGCGAAGTGGTCGGCGACGACGTGTGGCGCCGTGCGGGCGACGACGGCTGCGACGTCGTCACCGACTTCCGCCTCCGCGACGCCCTGCTCGCCTTTGCCCGCGGCAGCATCGACGCCCCCACCCTGGTGGAGCGCCTCGTCGTCGCCCGCCACCGCAGCGGCGCGTTTCCGCCGTCGTACCGGCTGGCCTTCCTCGACAACCACGACACCACCCGGGCCCTCTCCCAGCTTGGCGGTGACGTCGTCGCCCTGCGTCGGGCCCTGACCCTGCTGTTCTTTCTCGACGAGACCGTCTGGCTGACGGCGGGCACCAAGGCCCACCTCGGGGTCATGCGACACGAGGCCCTCCTCGACGACGCCTGGCCCGATCGCCTGCCGATGCCGCCCCTGGGGGACACCGATCCCGTGACCACCAGCCTGATTCGCTCCCTGGCCCTTGTTCGCCGCGAGACCCGCGCCTGCCCCCTCGTGGTGGAAGAGGCCGACGGGCGGCAGCTGGTGCTGCGCCGCGGGCCCCGCCGGGCCTTCCTGGCCGACGGCGAGCCCCGGCTGGCGTGAGGGGGGGCCGGCAAAACAGCGCAGTCCTGCCCAGCCCTGCCAGCGCTGCCCAAACAAAAAACCCAGCGTTTCCGCTGGGTTATCTGTGACTTCTTGGTGGGCGCGACAGGATTCGAACCTGTGACTCCTACCGTGTGAAGAAAATCCAGGCCCATTTGGCGCGCGTCCAGTTGAGGGATTTCAGGCTTTTACGTCACAGGCCACCACTCGCGATTACGCATTCTCACGGGCAAGTGTGGGGTCGAAGTGTGGGGTTCCGGGAACCCCACACTTTTTCGTTTTGTCGAGGTGCAGGGCCCAAAAAAGCAGCGTCGTTCGCCGCAGGGAGGGATCCTAGGGGCGTGCGTCGCCAATCCTGGACACGCCTCGCAAAAACGTGACGACGAGTTCGGCCGCGCTCTCCTGCACCGACGGATCTTCGTCCTCCAGCTTCGACACGATCTTGGCGAGGTGGCGGCTGAGCTTGGGCGGGTCCGTTGCCTCGACGTCCACCAACTCACCCGGCGAGACGCCGAGGCCGTGGGCAAGTTTTCCGAGGGTCTTGAGGGTGGGCGTTCTGGCACCACGCTCCACGCGGGTGACCGCCTCGGCCGTGAGGTCGGCGCGCTCGGCCAGCTCCTCTTGGGTGAGGCCTTGTTCCTTGCGGAGCTGTTTGATGCGGCCCCTGGCGATCTTCTCAATGTCCGGCGGTTCGCGCTTCATGAGGTCATACCGCTCTGCTGCCTCAGACGGAGCCAGGGCCAGGGCGGCATCCCATCGGATGACCAGAGGGGCATGTTTCGAGCTAGGCTCCCCCATGGATTCGACCACGCTGCTCCTGCTGCCAGTTCTCGTTCTGCTCGTTCTCATTGTCGTCGTCCGCAAGTTGCCGTCGTCCCTCCCGACGAGCCGGTTCCTCCTCGGCGTCCGACTGATCGTGGCGGCGATTGTCCTGGCGCCCGCTGCGGTGCGTTGCGGCCCGAGCCACGTCACGCTGAACGCCTACTCTCGAGACGTCGTGTTCTGGCGGGGGGTGGCAGAACAGGTGCCTGCTGCGGGCGGGGTCATCATGCCGTCGCACTTCAACGCCAGGTCGTCCGACTATGTCCTCGCTGACGCCGAGATGCTCCGGCAGGCCGAAGCAAATCGACGCAATGCAGAAGCCGCGGCGAGGCGGCGAGGCCTCTCAGAGGACGATGTCGTGTCTGCATGGATGAAGCTGCCGAGGCCCATGAGCGAGGCAGAGGTCCGCGGCGAGGCGGTTTCTGCGGTGGGGGGCTACGAACGAAAGGCCTTCCCAATGAACGCCGCAGGAGCTCTCGGGGTGCTGCTGGCCATCAGTTCGATCGTCGGTGGGGTGGCACTCAATCGGCGCACGCTTTCGACAGGCGACACGCCGAAAGAGACCACGGAAGGCTACAGCCGCGTCTCGAGGTTTGCCCTCCGCGGCGCAGGGATCGGCGCTGTGGCAGCGGTCCTATGGACGGTCACGGGCGCCGATTGGGTGCCCGACTTCGGCCTGATTGTGCCCGTGCTCTCGCTCGGCGCGTGCTGGCCTCTCGTTCGCCTTGGTCGGCGCCTCCGGCTGGCCGACGTGGCACTGAGCGATGCGGACCCTGAGGTCCTGGCTGAGCAGCGGGTACAGCGTCACGCCGCGACCTTTCAAGCGCGCCAGCGACAGCTCGCGGCGGAGGTTGCGACGGCAGTTCGGACGCTCCAGGAGCGCACGACATATTTGGCGTCGTTGCAAGCAACCGCCCCCGGTTCGCCGGCGATACTCGCCGCCGAATCCGCAGTTCAGACGGCTCAAGCGCACGTCGCGAGCCTTGAACTCCAACAGGCCGCGCCAGGAAGTGACTTCGCTGGAGAGCTGAGTGAACTCCAATGGATCATCCGCGAAAGGCGGAAGAACGTTGCCGTCTTGGCGAGCGGTGGCGGACCACCCGAGGTCATCGCGGCAGCAGAAGCGGCCATCGACGAGCTGCGGTCGCGCTTTCGTGATCTCGCTGACCGCGCCGGCGATGGCCGAGAGACGGCAACGGCTGCGCAGCCGGCGTCGACGTCGAAGTGAAGCCGCCTGCCATGCTGAAGCCTTTCGCAGACGCTCTCGCCCGCCACACGCAACACGCTGAGCACGTTGTTCGCGGCCGCGACAACGACGTTGTTCTCGATGGCTTCGAACGCGTCGTGCAACTCGACGACTTCTCTTGTGGCGCGCAGTCCGCGTTCATGATCCTTCGCTACTTCGGTAAGGCGCGGTCCATCGAGCGCACCATCAAACTGCTCGGCACCGACGCTGATGGCACCGGCATACAGGCAATGACGAGGCTGTTTCGTGCACGGGGGCTGACGCCGAAGCCCATGAAGGATGGCAAGAAGAGGGACATCAGGCGGGCTATCGACGATGGGCGTCCGGTGCTCGTTTTGCTCGACGACGAAGAGCACTGGGCCTGCGTTTACGGCTATGGCAGAGGCCGCATCTATCTTGCTGACCCGTCGCCGCTGGACTCGATGGGTGTCGTCGTCAGGTGGCCTGATTTCAAGAAGCGCTGGGTCGGCAAAGGCGCGGCCGTGTCGCCTGTCAGAAAGAACAAGAACGAACGGGGGAGGTGAACAATGAACAAAGCTCAGCTGAAGGACTTCTACGCGACGAAAACGGGGCTCTCGAAGGCCGATATCAAGCGCTACCGCGACACACCCGTAAACGCGTGGACGACGAGAGCCGACCGGAAGGTTGGCAGCACGCTGCGGCTTCTCGACCGGCTCGCCCAAGACCCCAATCTCTCATGGGACGACTGGCGCAAGCAGGCCCCGGTTCTCCTGAAGGCCGTACACGACTGGGTTCGAGGCATCCTCGACACCGTCGCTTCCTTCGTCGAGCGCATCGCCGCTGCGGCCGAGCGAGTGTTGGCCGCGCTGACGAAGGTCCTTACGGCACTGGAACCCTACCTGCCGCTACTCGTCGTCCTGCTGGGGCGGCGCCTCGCCGCCGGCCAAGGCACATGAGCCCGGGAACACCTCAGGCAGAGACAGGGAGGAAACCGACCAAACCGTGATGTCCAAGGGGACTCCGCGGATGCGGGGGGACAGCAACCGTTTGAGTCCCCGAGAGGAGCACCCGATGACCAAGACCATCACCCACGCAACCGTTGACCGGGCCCTCAACCATGTCGTCGGCGAACTCCACGCCGTCGGCCTCCTGACGCAACGCCTCTTCGAGGTGCCAGTTGTCGTCCAAAAGATCGACATCGGCCCGTTGGTGCTTGCCTATGAAGGGCTCTACGTCGAGGACCCGACGGCGTTGGGCCGGGCCCTTGGGTTCACGCCACGCACGATCTACGTGCCACTCACGTCAATGTCTCGCATGCTGGCTCCCCTTCGAGGCGCGACCCCGTCGTCCCTCCGCGATATCCTGCGGCACGAGCTCGGGCACGCCTTCGCCGTCGAGCATCCCCAGTTGGTCCGAAGAAGCGCGGCTTTTCGGCGAGCATTCGGCGCCCGCTACGACGACAACACCGCGCAGGACGAGGGCGATTGCGTCTTACGGCCTACGCCGCCACTGCCGTCGCCGAGGACTTCGCGGAAACGTTCATGACCTACCTGCGGGTACGGGGGGCCATCACGCCGTTCAAGGGCCGACGCGCCGTGAGCCGAAAGCTGCGCTTTGTTCAGGGGCTGGCCGGAGAGGTGGCCCGACGAGGCTTGGCGTGAGTCGCCGGTGCCATTGGGGCGTCGTCAGGTAGCCTGGTTTCGAGTCCAGTCATGAGCGCGGCTCCAATCTCGTCCTTGGTCCACTCTGCCATCGAGCCTCCTGACGTCGCACAAGCCCCGGTCGCTCCCGAGGGCCTGAGCGACAGCCGAGACTACCATCTGCCTGACCGCCAGACCGGGTTAGGGTCCGCGCATGCGCTCCCAACTCTTCCCATCGCTTGCCTTGATTGCCCTGCTTGGTTGCGAAGGCCCCGCTGGCCCCGCTGGACCTCAAGGTCCCGAGGGTCCCCAAGGCCCTCAAGGCCCCGCTGGCGAGGGAGAGGGAGAGGGAGAGGGAGAGGGAGAAGGCGAACCGTGCACGACCGTCCGGGGGAACGTCACGATTGAGAACTCGCTAGACGCAGCCGCGATGTCAGGCGTCTGCGTCGTCGAGGGTGACCTTGTCCTCATCGGCGCAGCGGCGCTTGAAGGTTTCACGGTCCAAACCGTCACCGGCACCCTCGATATTCGGGGCTTCATGCCGACGATCTCTGTTCCGACACTCGTCAGCGTTGGGGGCAGCGTTACAGTCACCGCCACGACTGCAACAAGCATTGCCTTCCCCGCCCTTGCTGACTGTGGTGGCCTTTTTGTGGGGGCCTGCTCGGCAGCAGAGGAAGTGCGATTCCCCGTGCTGCGGACAGTGCACGATGCTGGACTCGGCATCACCGGCAACCCAGTCGTTGCCGTTGTTGACCTTGGGGCACTAGAGACTGTTGCCCTTGGATTTGTGATCAACAGCGGCGCAATGACGACGCTGGACTTCCCGTCGCTTCGCACGGTCGGCGGCGGCATGGGCATTGATAGCGTCACCCAACTTGTGACCCTGAACTTGCCCGTGCTTGAGAGTGTGGGCGCAACGTTTGGTGGTACGCTCGACATAGTCGGCAACCCGGCCCTGACGACGTGTACGGGTGCCCTGATTGTGAACGTCGGCGACTGCGTCCAGTAGGACGCGGCCTAACGGCCGACGATGGCCGCGTGCGCGCCGGCCGGTCTCACGAGCATGGTCGAGTCTACGGCAGAGCGGCAGGCGCAATGGCTTTGCAGGACGTCGCAGGCGCCATCGCCTCGTAATGTCGTGGCCCGGCTTGGCCCGGCTTGGCCCGGCTTCCCCATCTGCCGCCTTGGCCAAACAGGTGGGCGAGTTTGCCCACACGATCGCCCTGACCTACAGGCACCGATTGAGGCAGGTTCTCGTGCGTTTGGGGCATCAATGAGACTCGATGGCCACGCCCAGTGCGGCATCGAATGTGGGGCTCAGCGGAACATGGACGAGCCTACGGCTGGACGCAGTCGCCGACCTCGACGATGAGCGGGCCGATGCAGGTCGTCAGAGCACCGTTCAGCTGGATGTCGATGGTCCCCTGCCCAGTCAACGCAGGCAGTGAGATGCTTGTCAGCGCACCGTTGGTGCTGATGGAGAGAGCCCCACCAACGGTCGTAAGCCGAGGTAGGTCGACGGCGGTCAACGCATCGTTGGCCCCAATGGTGAAGCTCTCGTTGACGAGCCGCAGGACCGGCAGGTCGATGATCGTCAGTGCGTTGTTGCCCTCGATGGCTAGGCTGCCAATCACACGCTCGAGATCAGCGAGGGCGCTGGTGCCCTGCACACCCTGTAAGACAAGGCGCCCCTCGATGGTGCGGCAGCCTTGGAGCGGGGCGAGGTCGAAGTCGTTCCCAGCGGTGACGTTGCCGACGAAGGTCCCGTCGTCGCCAGCACAGAAGCTGTCGACACTGCCACTGTCGTCCCCCCCCTCTGCAAGAAAGACCCCTGGGAGGCAGGCCGACCCCATTACCGCCGCCAAGAGAAATGCCCAAGAGTGATGGCTCGTGGTCATCGGCTCACCCCCACAGATGTCGAGGGAATGGTGGCAGGGTCATCAACAGGGCGGGCCTGCCCGAGGGTAATCTGACCGGCGCTGGCCTTCATGACCGGGCGCCCGATGGCAAAGTGCGGCAGTTCGAGGGCGAGGGTGAGGCCGTCGCCGCCGTGTAGGACCGCGTCGAGCACCGCGCCCTTCGCCGTCACGCTCTTCACCTTGATGCGCGCCACCCGCGAGCCCTTCTCGAGCATCGTCGCGATGGCGCCGGCCTCGTCGGCGGTGGCGCCCTCGACCTCGACGACGACGCGGATGCCGCGGCTCGCACGCTTCTGCATGGCGCTCTGCAGCTGCGGCCCGACCCACGTGCAGAGCCGCTCCGCCGCCGCCTTCTGGGCGGCGTTGAAGGTGTGGCCAGGGTGGCGCGCCTGCTTCTGCTCGCTGGCGAGGACGTCGCCGGTGTCGATCTTCATGAGCTGCAGCGAGAGGTCTGCCTCGACGCTGGTGGCGCCACCGAAGCCGGCGCCGGCGCGGTACTCCACGAGTCCGATCACGAGGGCGTCGACCTCGTCGGTGCCGAACTCCTCGGGCACGCGACCCTCGATGAGGGACCGCGGTGCCGCCACGCCCTTGAGGCGCTGTACGACGGCGGGGGCGACGACGATGGCGCCGGCGTCGATAAGCTGCTTCTGAGCGCACGTCTCGACAGGGCGCATGCGCAGGGGCTGGCCGTCTTCGCCGAACTCATCGAAGAGCACCGCGAGCCGCAGGTCCTGCAAAGGGGCGTCGCCGGTGGCGCGGGCGGCGACCGGATCGAGGAGCGACAACGCCGACAGCCGCAGCACCTCGCGGCCAGGGGGCTGCAGCATGGCGTTTCCGACAGCGGCGGCCGTCTCGTTGATCAGCTTCTTCGCATCGAGGGCCAGCACGCGGGAGCTGCGGGCCAGAACCGCGCCGGCTTTGACGTCGATCAAGGACAAGAACAAGAGGCCTTGGCCGCCGACGACCCCGACGCGTCCTGCGACCACGCGATCGGCGACGACCACCTTGCTCAGGTCGGCGCTGCAGCGCTCATCGGCGCAGCCCAGAAGCTGGGCAAAGGCCTGATGCCCAATCAACGCCTGCAGCTCCCGCTGGGCGACCACCGTGCTTCCCTTTGGCAGCTGGGGCAGCCCCGCGAGGGTCTCGATCAATGCCCCTGTCACAGCCGACGCCAAACCCTCGTCGGCCGGCGTCGCCGGCGCCAGATCGAGCACGGCGATTCGCAGCCCGGTCGGCTGCGGCGCCAGCTGCTCGGGCGTAGCGGCCAACAGAAGAAACGCCACCGGAAACGCAAAGAACGACATTGGCGGCACGATAGGACGAAGCGCCGCAAGAAGCCCGCTCAGAAGTCGGCAGTCCCCCCTCAGTCCTCCTGCGGCCGCTCAAATCGGAGACCTTTTGAAGACCCACTGCCGATACGGCACACGCGGCAAGACTTGGTCGAGCGCGGTGTCCTCAGCGCGCCGCGACGAGTTGAAGACAGAGCGGCTGGGCTCGCTCATGTGGGCTCGGCGCAGACCGCCTCTGACACGGCGCCCACCGCGTCGGTGACCTGCACGGCGACGTCAAAGTCGTCAGGTATCTCGGTGCCGGCGATGCAATACGGGCAAGTGACAAGCGCAAGTCCACCCGACTGGATAATCGATGGCGAGTTGCTGCAGAAGGTAGATGCGCCCCCATCGATGGACAGCTGCACGTCGGCGTTGCCGATCGAGGCCGGTTCACCGAAATCTGCCCCGGTGACTTCGATGGAGATCTCAATCAGTTGGGAGAAGGCGCCGGCAACACAGACGTTCGAGTCCTCACCCTTATGCTCAGCGCGGGCGGTCACTGGGAAGCCGTCAGGGGGGTCGAACCCGCCGCCGTCTACACACGTTCCGAAGGCCGCGCACGAGTCGCCGACGACGTCGACGCCGGCGCAGTGAAACGCGACGTCAATCTCTGGGGTCCCTCTCCTGCAGGAGTCCACGATCATGGCACGGAGTCGACAGGCCTCCAGCGCTGGGCACGCAGCGACGAAAAGATCGTCAATCAGATCTAACTGGGGTTGCGTCGACGCCACCGAGAACGCCTCAAAAGACGGCAGGTTCTCGAGGTGACCCGCCAGCGTGAGAGCTTTGCCTGTGAGGTCGACGCGGTTCAGCGCTGGAAGGTCCACGAGCTCGAGGTTAACCTGCCATACGTTGTCGAGGCTTGGCGCTTGGACGAGGGCGAGGGACGTCAATCCGACGTCGATGGCCTGCAGGCGCGCGAAGCTTCCGACCACAGGGGTCGACAGAGACGTCAAAAGCGGGAGCGCTTCGAGGTGAACACTGACGGCTTGCTGAGTGACATTCCCGTGGGGGGTGATTGTCAGTGAGGTCAACGTCGAACAGCCAGCAACAATAAGGGACGGTTCGGCGTTGGGTTGACTCTCTGGCTGGACCACTTCCAAACGCTCAAGCGTCGGGAGGTTCACCGCCATGAAAAAGGGGCTTCGCTCCAAGGACGGCATCTCTAGACGCCTGAGCCCGTTCAGCGAAACCAGGCTGATGTCGCCCTGCACCAGCGCTGGCGCTGTGATCGTCGCCGGCCCGCCAATGACAGCGCCCACTTCTCGCACCCCGCTGAGATCCACGCGCCTTGAAACAGAACCGGCGCGGACATCAAGCAAGGGGCCAGGCAACGGATCGTCGACGTCTGGCTGACCTTGGCGGTCCAGAATGGCGAGCGGTGCCGCGATAACGGTGCCTATTTCGAGGGCGGGCAGCGACAGCGTTTCGAGAGCACTTGGCTCCGTGCCGGTATCGAAGAGCAGGGCGACGGTGCCGATGGTGAGGGCGTCGAGGTTGATGGTCGTCAGGGAAGGAAGAACCCGAAGAAACAGACCGTTGGAACAGCCTGCCTGCCCGAGGGCGCAGACAGAAGGAACCTCCACCGGCGCGTCAAAGCCGCGAAGCGAGGGAAGAGAAACGGCCTCAAGGCTCGAAGGCGGAAACGTGAGGTCGATGAGGTTGGCGGTGGTGAGCTGCGGGATCGAGATCTGCCTCGTGACCGATTCGGGGACGCCTTGGACCTGTAGGATGCCGACCTCGCGCAGCGCAGGGAGCTCGACGTCTTCGACGCCCTCGGCGCGCAGAAGCAGGAGCCCCGTCACGCGCTCCAGGGAAAAAAGCGCCGCTAGCGAATCTCCCGAGGCCTCAACCAAGAGGTCACCCTCGACCGCGACGCAACCCTCCATACGTTGGAGGTCGGCGATGCTGGCGATCACCACTTGGCCTGTCGCCGTGCGGTTGCTTGCCGGACAGAAACTGTCGACGGTGTTGGCGCCGCCAGGCGCCTCTTCCAGAAAGACGCCAGGCAAGCACCCAGCCCCAATGGCACTCGAGAGCGCCGCCGAGATGGCGAGAGCCCGCTTCATCGCGACGCTCCCACCGTTGCTGGGGCCGCTAGGGCGTCGTAGCGGTCGGGGTCTTCTCCCATCGAAAACAACATCGCTGACGTGGCGACGAGGCCGGCGCCGACGACTGCGGCGCCGATGCCACCCCAGAAGGCCCCGGCGAGCTCGGCGTATTCGGCGCCGTTGACGCCGACGTCGTCGGCGGGGCCCACGCCTTTGGCGGTCCGCAAGCCTTCGCGGCGAACGAAAAACCAGCCGACGCCGGCGCCGCTCACCAGCGTCGACGCCACGCCGCCGATGGACGTGCCCCAAGCCGCCGTGCGCTGGCCGCCGGCGCGGGCCTTGTAGGCGGCCAGGAACTCGGGTGAGGGGCGCAGCAAAGCGTCGATGCTTGTTTGCTCTTTGGGGCGCACCACCACGTCGAGGGCGAACTGAATGAAGCCGTCTTTGTTGACTGTGACGCGATGGGGCCCCGACGCCACCGCCGTCACCGGCAGCGGGCTTGTGCCCAAGGCGTTGCCGTCCACTGAGACGGTGGCGCCTTCCTCGGTGGCCAGGACGAGCAGGCTGCCTTGCTCTTTGTAGAGCAGCGATCGCACCGCCCGTTCCACCTCGGTGTCGAGGCCCGCCAAGAGCGTGTCGACATCGGAAAAGACCACCGAGGTGCGCTTCTCGACGCGGGCCTTGTCGATCTCGACCAGGGTCAGGGCCAAGGTGTAGCTGGAGCCCAGCTTGGCAACCGTCCCTGTGAGCATAAAGGGCACGCCAAGGGCAGCGCCGATGTCGGCGAGGCAGCTTGCTTGATCGTCGCACGTCAGCGCCGTCTTCATTTGATCGAAGTCCACCATGCGCTTGACGTCGTCTTCGCTGACGATGCGAAAGACGCCGGCGCGGTCGAGGCGGGCGGCCACGAGGCCCGAAAGAGCTGAAGACAGGTCCTTTGGGATTTCTCCAGACGTCTGGAGGTTTAGGACCGCGATCCCGATGCCCCGCTCTTCCGACGCCAACGCCACCGACGAGGTTGTCGGCCTGGGCGGTGGCGGCTGCGGGGGCGCCAGTATCGGAGGCGTGGCTGGCGCGTCACTGGGCGCTTCTACGGCGGCGGCTGGCGGTGTGGGCGCCTCTCCGTCTGGCGCTGTCGGCGGCGCTCCGGGGGCCTGAGCGGCAATGAGGGCGGCGACGAGGAGCGTCTGGAAATTCATGTGGGAGTCCGGTGCACGTCTGGAAACGGGCCGCAGGATACCCCGAGTTGGGACTCCAATGGGGTTTGGTGCCACCGGGGTCCGAACTATTTCTCTGCCCGGGCACGGGGCCTCAGGCAGCCATGAGGCGCGCCTCTCGGTTCGAAAGGGACCCACCCGTTTGCTGTTGCTCACTTGGTTCCAAGCATTCCGGCTTTGCGCTGCTTCTCCTACAGTCGATGCTGTCGCCCACTTTCGTCGGCGGACCCCGAACCTGACGTGAAGCTGCCAACGAGGGGTGTCAGCGGCGCCACCGCTCAAGCGCGCGCCCCACCCCGCGGAGGGCCGCGGCCTTGGCGAAGCGGAGCGCCTCCTCCTTGGTCCGGCGCCGCTCGTCGCCTGCGAGGCTCTCGGCGCGGGTGAAGAGGGCCTCGGCCGCCATGTTCATACACAGCGGGTACTCGGGTTGCTGCTCCAGGGCAGAACGAAAGCATCCGAGGGCGGCTTCGACTTCGCGGGCACAGAAGTGCGCGAGCCCGAGGTGGTAGAGCAGGAGCGCCGATGGGCGGGGATCCTGGCGACGCGCCTCAAGGAGAGCGTCGAGGGCCTCACGAGGGCGTTGGGCGTCGAGCAAGATGATCCCGACCTCGACCGCCGGCAGGTCCCAGGCAGGCTCGAGCGCCGCCGCGATGCGGCACTCGGCGATGCCTGCGTCGGCATCACCACGCTGGCCGAGGAGCGCCCCAAGCTTGAAGTGCCAGAGCGCCTTGGTGGGCTCGTGCTCGACGGCGCGCCGCAACTCCTCGACGGCCAGGCGGTGGTCTCCGACGAGCTCGGCGGCGTGTGACAACGCCGCGCGGTTGCTCGCCTTGAACGAGGCGTCACCCGAGATCACGAACCGATGGCCGCCGCGCGGCGGCGTTTCCGGCTTGGCGAGCCCCAGTGGCGGCGCGTCCGCGACGGCGTCGAGCAGGTCTCCATCAATGCCATTAGGGAAGCCGAATTCGTGAGCCTGCGCGCGGAACTCGATGGACGCGGCGAGCCACTGGGCGTGGCCCTCGACGTACCGCAGGTCCTCGGCGATGAGAGCCGCGTGCCAGTGCGCGTCAGCTTCGGTGCGCGATGCGTGACGGCGGAGGAAGCGCGTGGATTCGAGGCACCGTCCCAGTATCACCGTTGCCTCGAAGGCCCTGGTGCGCTCCGGCTCGGCAAGTCTGCTCTGGCCCAGGCTCTCGTTCACGACGTTGCCGATGCGGACCAGCGCCGGAAGCGCGTCTGCGAGGAAGTCGTCGCCCAGAAAGACAAGGGCGCGCCGCAGCTGCCACACCGCATAGTGCCCTCGGAGGCCCCTCACGAGCTGGGTTCGCCGTTCCTCGTCGGTCGGCTCGATCGCGCACGCCACATCGAGAATGTTCTCTGCGGCGATCGAGACGTGGGCGTCGCACCAACTGTCGACGGTCGTCGTTGAAACACGCGCCAGTTCGGCGAAGGCGTCGCGGGTCAACCTGCGGTCATGCAGTAGACGCCGCAGAAAGAGGCCGGGTGCATCGTCAGCCGGAGGGACGGCCGCCGGGCCGAGGCCGCAGCGGCGCCGCAGCGCCCCGAGTCGCAGCGCCAGGTCAACAACGGCGAGGCGGGCAAAAGCCCGCCCAGCAATGGGTGAGTCCGGGACGGGCAGAGCGCCGGAGCGGTAGCGCCCAACGAGCCCATCCCACGCGACCGCGGAGGCGAGGACGCCGGCGACGACAACGGCGCGCGGTGGGCCGTCGGCGGGCCAATCGAACAGGTCGGCCTCAAGGAGGCCGGCGACGAAGTCCTCGACGACCTCACGCAGGGTGTCGTCCTTGACGGCCTTGCCGCTGAAGTAGTCACGCGCCGTCGACGACTTGAGGCGCTTGGTTTGCCGAAGGGACAGGGTGTCGACGAGGACGCCAAGCAGAACGCCACTGGTGGGTGGTGCGAACAAGGTCATCAGTCCTCCCCGAGGGACCCGGCGACCGTGGGCCGCCGGGCCACTTGATCAGATCTCGATCAATCGTTGGTCTTCTCATCGACTTCCGAGACGCGTTCCTCCCAATCGTCTGGGCGATCTTCGTATCCGCGCGACTCCCAGTAGGCGTCGTTGTTGGGGTTCAACTGGTTCGAGCGGTGGTCATCATCCTGCTTCGGCATGGCTCTTTCCTTCTGGAGCGCTCTAGCTCCGAAGCGAAAGGTCGCCGGGCTGAGTGGAAAAGTCGGCCCAAGGCGTCCGCCGAAATCTCAATCACCGCGTCCTGACGCTGGCTGCCGCCGATCGGACGTACCGAGCCCATGGCAGATTGCTTGATACGGAACGACCACGGTGACGGCGAGGCCCGTCGGGCCGTGCGCGCCATGCCCGGATCCCGTCACTCCAGCTCTTGGATGCCGACCCTTCCTGCACGCCGGCCACGCCTGACTTGTGTGAGCACCCTCGATCGTTATGATCACATCGCTGGTGTCTTCAAGCCCATTGGAAAGCCATTTGGTCGGTGCGCGTTCCAGCCACAGGGCCTGCAAATAGCAGGTGCAGGCGAGCGCCCTTACGGGCGTCGCGACGGCGCAACGCCGTCATCCCCTCACTCAAACGGTGCGACAAGCACCGAGGGATGACGTGTGTCTGATTCAGTCTTTGAGCTCGATCCTGTTGGCCGTACCACTTCCCCAGCACCGCAACTGCCTCCGCCATCAGAAGTGGAAGCCGACGTCGACGCCACCCCAGGGGAAAGCTGGACGAGCATCGTGGAGAGGCTGCAGCGGTCATTTCCCGCCGTCGTCGGCGAGCACCCGTGCCCGGTCGCCATCGGGTTGAAGGCGGGCACCTTGGTCGTCCAGGCTGTCGTTCCAATGACGCGCCTGGGGACGTTTCTTCGTGCCGTCGGCGGGGCCCTGGCGAATGCCGGTCATGTCGACGCGTTGTTCTGGCTTCAACGACGAAATTCGATGGCCAGGGACGGACACGAATCCGTCCACGGCGTCGTCGTCGACGTCGACACTTCGCACCACGACTTCATGGCCGTCATCGTCGACAATGGTCTTGAGCTCCCGGCGTTTTGGTACCGCGCTCATAGCGGCACGAAGCTGCTGTACGTCTTCGATGGTGCAGCGCCCGACGTACTTGCCCATGCCTTCGCCGCCCGAGTGGCGCTCGGCGTTCCGGGTGCCGACCTCGAGGCGGTGGCCCTGTGTCATGGCCATCGGCTGCCTGTTGTTCGTGGCAGCCTCGTGGATGGGACCACGATCTGGAGCGACCACCACGTGGTGCCGGTGTCGGTGGCACCGATCGCCATTGGGAATTGGTCTCCGATGCTTCCACAATGCCTGACCGACTCGATCCAGATGCGGACGCACCTGTCATCGTCGGAGCGGGACGAGATTGAGGCCCACCTGCAGCGACGTGGCCTTGCTGTGCCTGCGGAGGGTACGTCCGCAGCATTCGCCAACTGTCCCGAGAACATCGGCCACGACGAGCCGTGCTGCTACGTGTATCGACGGGAGGGGCGCATCAGCGTGTCCTGCCACGGAGCCCACGGCAGCGTCTCCCGTCAACGTGCATGGACCGAGGGCCAGCTGCTGGCGCTCGCACGTGGCCGTGCTGCTGTCACGGTAGCCGCGGATGTAACCGTCGCAGGCGAACGGCGTCAGGCTCTGCCACTGACGTGGGCGGCGGTCCGCATCCTGGAGCAGCGCCTCCGCGACGTTCCTGACAATGGCGCCGAACGCCGAAGGCTCGCGCAGACGGTTCTCGTCGCCGCTGCAGCCGTCGCACTTGCCCGTGACTGCGTGACAGAGGAGTGGCCCCTCGCCGCCGCCCTCAAGCCCGCCGTTCGCCTCATGCGCGCCCGCCTCGACGGCGTCGACCCTGACGTCGGCCCAGTTCGGCCCTTCTTCGACCGCCGACGTCATCAAGTTCGACTGCTCGGTGAGCAGGACGCGCCTCGTGCCATTGGCCTCCGTCAGCTCTGCAACTTCAAACGGAGCACGCATCTTTGGCACGCGACGACGGCGATGACCGTTGAGCCAGGGACCGCAGTGTTCGCCCAGCTCCCCTATGCGCAGAGCCGCTTCAGCCTCGCCGAGAGTGGCGATCCCCAAGCACTTGCGGCGTTGGGGGTCCCCCTGCTCAACGTCGAACCGTTCCCCGCCGCGTACGCCGAGACCCATTTCGACGTCGACAGCGACCTTCACAGCCTCATCATTGGTGACGTCGTCCCGACTCTGCCAGACACCGACTTCGACGTTGTCACCTTTTTTCTAGGACTCTTCCGGGCGGGGCGGCTGCCCCTCGTCGACGAGGGCGATGTGCGCCGCTACATCATGCTCATCGCGGCACCATTGGTGCGACGGCTCGCTCCAGGCCAACAAGGGATCTACCTTGTCACTGGGCCGTCTGGGGCCGGCAAAGACTTCCTCATCGGCCTCGCGATCGACACCCATTCTGCGGTCGTCTCAAGCGGGGAACGTGCAGGATTTGAGGTCTCCATCGATAGCGACAGCGAGCGAAAGCGAACGTTCGCGGCAGGCGCGGGCAAGCTCTATGCCCGCATCAAGGAGGCCGGGAAGCGCGGGCGGGATCGTCAGGTCGACAACCTCCTGGTGCGGCTCACTGGAAGTTCCGATGTGCCGGCACGAGCCATTGGCCGCGATGAGGTCACGTTGCCCAATGGCTTCGTTTACGTCGTCGACGCTCTCGAGGGCATCTCGTCACGCGTGGAACTGGCACGGCGGACCGTCACGATATCTGCATCGACGGTCGGCGACGAGACCGCACTGGGGGAGACCAGCTCCATCGTCCTCAAGCACGCCACCCAAATCGTGGCTGCGCTGAAGCGTCTCGTCGAGACCGAGCCACAGACGTACTACACGCAGCAGTCCGCCACCGACTCACGCCCTGTCCTGCAGGTTGCGCTGGCCCGTCTCCTTGGTGTTGACCTCGCAACGGTTCGGGGGGCTGACCTCGAGGACATCTGGGCCGCATTTGCCGCCTACGTCACCGAGCGCGCCGCCACCGAACACCAGCACACGGCCAAGCTGTACGAGGGCCGCGAGAAGAAGGACGGTCCCCTGCCGACGT
>Ga0247837_1004805_pt1 | contig 21278 bp, 10 predicted proteins | sample LaCtaG_2_FD_187115 | JGI IMG/M metagenome (GOLD analysis project Ga0247837, IMG submission 187115) | Freshwater microbial communities from meromictic Lake La Cruz, Castile-La Mancha, Spain - LaCruzMarch2015_14.5m | ecosystem: Environmental > Aquatic > Freshwater > Lake | place: Spain: Castile-La...
CACCCTAACACCCTAACACCCTACTTCCCATAGATGCAGCCATCTTGTTCTTGGCAGAGAGGCCTACTACTGCTACATGCTCAGAGACTTATGTATAGTCACGGCTTATCTCAAGCTCGTGGCAGCAGAAATACAACTCCTTGTAGATCAATTTCAATAAATGGTGTCAGCAATGACTCCAACACATTGAAACAGTCCTTGAAGACCTGTTCATCCCTAAGAAAGTGCGCTCTGCGTATGTTTGTCTCTACCTAACTGTTTTCCTGGACGTGGATCCCTTCTCCAGTGTGATTGAAAGTGCTAGCATATGCTATAATCTGGAGCTGGGAGAGGACAAAGTCGAATTGTGGAGGAACTGATACAGCCTTTAACGAGAGCCCGAGCCAGCTGAACCACTGGTGCGCTTGACTGATGGTGGGATGAAGGACAAGTATTTGAAGAAGTCCAAAGCTTATCTAGGAACTCGTGTTTGAAATGCTGCTTGCGTTTTAAACTATCATTCAACTTCGCCAAGACCTACACCTTTTCCTGTTTTTGCCACCAAACAACTGGCCTAGTGCCTTGGAATGAAGTGTTTCTGCCATAAAGGGCGAACTTATCGCTCTCCGTTGCAAAGGCAGAGCCAAAATTTGTCCACTCGACTTGTTTCGACCTCAATCTCGTCTTTAACGTCGGCAAAAGCAGCAAGAAGACAAGTCGGAAAAAGCGCTTTACCTCATAATTCGAAACCTGAGCTAGAAGAAATGACTGAAAGAACAACTTTCAGACGTGTAATTCCTCAGGTGCAAACCAACAGTTCCTTTCATTTGCAGGGTATATGCGGCTGTGTCAGTGAAGGAGGGAGAAATCTCTGATCAGATGATCGAAGCAGTGGGAGCAATAGTGGAACGCACAGTATCAAACTGCATCGCAGGGACGAAAGTGTTTCCTTATCAACCCTCTCTGGGAGGACTTGAAGCTGACTCTTTTACCCGATCTAATGAGCAAAGAGTTTGAGTAATTTCCCTAATTTGCTACTCCATGCACTGACCTAGCCCCAAGACAATGTTCTCCAACCTCTACCAAAGAGGCTTAGTTGTGAGTTTCTTCAAAGTTTAGATGGATACGTGGGGGCGGCTTCTTTATCGAAATGCTGCCGCACTGAAAAGTCCGATGGTCTAGTTTGTCTGATTCATCCTTCGAAGCAAACAGAATGTCTTGATATGCCAGCATCGTCCTCATAGACAGCACACCTTGTTGTCGTTGCCTGCACTACGTCCCTGCCATGCACCAAACTCCTTGTCCATAGTGCTTCAAGCAGACAGTTACTGAAATGGATCAAAGCAGCGAAAAGCCCAACAACAAAGCTCTGGCATACCTCGAGAAAACAGGCTTACTGCAAGGCTACGAGTGTACGCTTCACATAGACCTGCTCACTTCTCTGTGTGAGAACGGCCTGCCGACAGGCGACTTGTATGAATTCGCAGCTCTCATGATCCTCAAGTTCGAGAAGCGGTGGAAGACGCAGCAGCGCAAGCAGGCAATTCAGCAGCGCACGTCTTTGGAACAGGCCAAAAAGTCTAAGGACGAGCCCGAGGCTTCCCCTCCAAAGCCGGAGGTTTCTCCGAAGCGCACTAGACCAGAGGAAGCGAAGGCGAAGCCTAAAGAAGAGGGAAAAGCCAGGGAAGAGGGAAAGGTCAGGGAGGAGGCCAAGGCCCCCAAGAAGCCCGGAGCCAAGCCTGTAGAGGAAGCCAAGGGCAAGGCAAAGGAAGAAGCGAAGGCGGCAAAGCCCGAAGAGTCAAAGGCTCCCAAGGCTGCCAAACCCGAAGAAGTCAAAGCGCCTAAGGGCAAACCCAGCGCAAAGCCTGCAGAAGAAGCCAGAAGCCCTCCTGCAAAACCTGCTGAGGAGGCCAAAGCGCCTCCCAAAGCTGCAGCCAAGAAAGCAGGCAAATAGCAGTAAAAGTCTCTGCGCTACTTAGTCTAGTTAGGATTGCTAGCCCAATGCACCATTTGTGCCACTTCCTCTATCGGTATGAACTGTCCGCAGACCACACAGGGGACTGCTTTGGGCTGCATGTCTCTGCAGTACTTGTTCACAAAGCAGGCAGGGCCGCAAGTGAAGCACCCGCCTCCGCAATTGACGGGCACTTCCGCCTGCGGACCAACTCGGTCTCCCTCACAGGTGGAGCAGTACTTCGGCACAGTGATGTCCAGTTGGTACCCGAGGTAGGAAGCTAACTGAAAGAGGAGGCGGAGGTGCACGAAAACCAGCTTCTTGTCTTCCACTGTGCTTTGGGCTTTCTGCAGCAGACCATTCAGAGTCGCTATGGAGTGGTCTATCGCCTGGTCCAAGTTCTCTATGTTGTCCATATATAATCCTGTTCTATATTTCCTTCAGTGCAGCGGAAGCTGTAGCTTCAAGTTTGACAACAGGCAGTCTGCAAGCAAGTTTTAGCTATGAAGGAGGGATTGGCCAAGCCACACTTACCGCAGTTTGCTAGCTCTCCGGCATTAAAGCTAGGAACTAGTACTTAGGGTCGTTCAGCTTCTCCCAGTGCTTGTAGTTGGGCTCGTAGAGGAACTCGTTCTCGTCCAGGAACAGCACATCTGCGTAAGTCTCACCGAAGAGGAGAACAAATACTGACAGCGCAGCCGCGAAGGCCCAGAACACCCAGTAGCCACTCCGCGCCACCAGTCCCCCGAACACAATGAAAACCAGCAGGGCTAGCTGTAGTCGCTGTCTGCTCTTCATAGCCACAATATGGAGCCTAGGAATCTCAAACGAACGCGTAGACTGTATGAAGACCTGCGCACGCAGTGCTGCTTGGTCAATTTTGAGGACAGCAGGGCTGGTAACACTGAGGCGCTCCTGCTGGAAATCACCAAGCCAAAGCCTGACATGCAGGTGAGTTTGGAACTGTACGCCAAAGTGACCTCTCAGCCACCACTGCAGGACTTCCTGCTCAAACCCATCTACCTCTTCGCTCAGTCTGACAAAGTAGTGGCTCTCTATGAGCCTGTTGAAGACCTGATGAATGCTGCGCTGGGGAAGAGTCTGCGACATGCGCAGTGGTTGGAAGAGACAGGCATGCCCGCCTTTTTCTTCCTGTCTTTCTCTCTGTGGCAAGTGCACAGAGCGGGGTTCGTGCATGGCTGCATCAGTCCCCAGTCTGTGTTCCTTAACAAGGAAGGACTCTACAAAATCGGACCTAGTACCTGTTTCTGTGCCAAGCAGTCGCTCGACCTGCTGGCTTTGGAAGACGTTAAGGACCTGGGCAACCTGTTTATCCGCTTCCTTGTGGCGGACCCTGCATGTCCTGTGGAAGACCTCGGCAACTCTAGACGGAGAGAGCGTCTCCTCAGACTGCAAATAGATGACAGACTGCTGACACTGTTGATGGACATGACCAACGATTTGGCTGCACAGAGAATAGATGCGAAGGAAGCGTTTTACGCCATCGAGGCAATGATGCCTCCGCCCGAAAAGCCTTTCAGCCCCCCTTTCAGCAGAACTCTCCCAGTGGAACTGAGTTCCGAAGCACCCGCAAGTCCCCAGCCTGAAGATTCAGAACTAAACAAGCTACTGAAAGACTTGGAAAGGGTGGTAGCCAGTCCCAACGTCTACTCCCCAGCCCTCATCAAGTCCCTGTTGGCGCGCATTTCCCAAGCACATCAAGAGGCCGGAGGCGATTTCAAAGTGGAAATCGCACCCACAGTGGACGACTGTCCGAAGTGCCAGCTAAGGCGCAGAGTACGCAACATGGTGCTTCTGGACTGCAGACACTTCCTCTGCCTGCCGTGCATGCGCCTGCAAGCCCAAGACACACTGATAAAGGACAGCTTCGACCTGGACTTGGAGTGTGCACTCTGCGCGGTTGTCACCCGAGCCACAAAGGTGCACCTTGAGAAGCTGCGGCCTGGCAGCAAGAACTTGGTGGAAACACTGCTGGGCAGAGAAACGCTGCGTGGCTAAAGACTATTCTGCACTAGACTATTAATTGCTGAATCACAGTGCCGTTGGGCAGATGCAGCTGCTCAACTGTCATGCTCATGTCCTCGAGGGGCTGGGGAGGGTGGCCACACATCAAGGTGTACTCCTCGTTGACAGGAGCACAGCGCATGATGTAGTCATTGAGGTCGGACACTTTTGTGCTCAAGTTGACTTTGATCTTCTTCACGTCTTTGTCATTGTGGAAACGCACCTGCAGGGTCGTGTTGGGCTGCCCGTCATCACACTTGAAGTCCACAGACAAGTCCACCTTGCCGATCACGCCTGCGTCCGCAGGCCGCAGCTTCTCTGCCACGAACTCCTCCTCTCTCCGGTCACACACTATGAGACTGGCAGGCTGCGCCTTCACCTTCATCAGTAAGTCCTGCGGCACTCTGCCCTGCAGCACATCCGCCAGTGCCTTCATCCCCTCTGCACTGTCATACTCCCGGAACACGGATTTGTCCAAAGTCATTCCTCGAGCGTACAGCACTACCTCGAGTTCCACTTCCCCTTGCTGGGTTTCAAGACCGTGCGCCTCTGTGAACTCGTCTGAACGCCGCAGCAGGTCCAGCAACATTGGGGGAGACTGGAGGTCAACAGCGGACTTGCCGGCTTTGGCTTCGCCTGACTTAGCGCCAGACTTGGGGTCGTTCATCTTCTTGAACATTGAGCTAAACTTTACAATGAGTACTTCGAATAACCGCTCTCTTTACTTCTTTAGGCTAAATCTCTGCTCGCAGCACTGTGATCAGATTCTCCCGAAAACTTTCATCAGAGTAGCGCAGACTTGCCCGCCTCGCGGCCTTCCGAAGCTCTCCCAGTTCCAAGAACTCAGTAAAGGCTCGGCTCAAGCACTGCGCATACTCTTCCGTCGTCTCCGCCAAATACCCAGTTTTTCCCTCCTCGATTATATCGCTTTTAGGACCGCCAGAGCGATGCGCAATAGTGACCAGCCCAGCAGCCATCAGCTCCACTACACAGATGCCGAAGTGTTCGTTCCACATAGTGTGTAGGCCCACCTTGGCTCCCGCTAGTAGCTCCAGTAGCCGGGCAAACGACACGTTCAGGTGGAACTCCACTGCTTCTGATATGCCCTTAGCCTGTGCTCGTTGACGTAAAGTCGCTACTCGAGCTTCGTCTTCTGCGCCTCGACATGAGCCAATAAGCAGCAATTTCGCATTGAGGGAAGTGTGAGAGTGGTAGAATAGTGCGAATGCGTCTATTTGCAGTTCATGGTCTTTCTCTGGACGAAATTGCCCTAAGGACACAGCGTAGTTGGCAGTGGGTTTGTCGATTGATAACTGCACAAATCGCTGAATATTGCAGGGTGGGAACACCACTACATTCCTGCAACTCCATAAAGCAGCGATGTGATCACGTGTCCAGGAGCTGTTGCAGATCGCCACTCGCACAAAGCGACCCATCAGACTGTAGGCTATGTAGAGCACTTGGTAGTACACCAGTTTGAGTCGACTTACTGTGGCGCTGCCAGTCACTCGCGTGCTGTTATTGTAAGCAGGCCGCTGAACTCGAATGCGCTGTATCATATCTGTGCTCATTGCTGGGTAGTGCACATAGGGTATCACTGGAATCCCACACACCACCCGCACAAACCAGTACCCAAAGGCATGCCCATGCGTATCAATCCACACATGTGCTCTTGCCCTGAACAAGGCCTCCTGCACCAGCACCGCAGACCCACAAAACTGCCCCAGCAGCGTGAACACAGGGTACTTCGCAGCCTCGGTCCAGCTCCTCAGACTCAGTCTTACCAGCCTCACATTGTCTGCAGGGATGCTTAGGCCGAAGTAGGACTCCGCCTGGGCAAGCAGTGCACTCACAGAGACAGAGTCTCCGGTGTAAATCACCAGTTGAGACTGAGGACGCATGTGGGAAAGCGCTTGCAGCACTGCGAACAGCACTCGCTCTCCCCCGCCTCCAGCTGCACTGTAGGGGTGGAATATGCCGATTGTATGTTGACGAGGCTTGCACAGTCTTGCCAGCAGCGCTGCAATAGCCAGATAAGTCCCAAGCACGTACAGAACATAGAGCCCCAAAGCCACCAGCATCACTATGGCAGCACTACTACACTCTGCGCTTTACTGTCTTTCTCCTAGCTCTCGGCTCCACTTCGTCTCCGAAGGTCTCGATGGTTCCAATCTTCCCTCGCTTCTGCTCCACCTTCACTGCGGTGAAGGCCGGGCCATGCACCTTCGCAGGAGGACTACAGAACTTCGGACTGCGGTAGTCAATATTCAATACGTCGTCACATGCAGGCTGTGGCTCAACATGCAAAGGGGACTGGTAGCGCTTGGCCTGGGACCGCTGCAGCATGAGCACTCGGTCTGCCAAGAACTCTTGAGAGTTGTGGTGGCCGTGGTGCGACTCTGATGCTTCGGGTATATACACGGTGTCGTGTCTGCGGAAAGACTCTGAGTCCAGGAGGTCACGCTTCACTGTGGCTTTCGTGCTTTGGGAGGCCCACGACCCTGAGAGCTGCGACTCTCCCTTCCTACTCACACTCACCACTGAGGCCTCTGATACACTGGGCTCCTCTTTGGGATATACAAAGTCCGCAAACGGGTCCTCAGTGAGCTGCGTGAAGGAGCCTCTAAACTCCAGCACCGGAGTTTCGTAGTCCGGGAAGTCGAGCTGCAAAGAAGTGTACTCCTGGTCGAAGTTGGACTGCCGCAGGTTGGGTGCGAAGGGCGGTGACTTGGTTTTGGCGAGTATGCGGTCCCAGGGCACATTGGCACACCAAGGGTGCGCCTTCACTTCTTCCACTCCACTGCGGGCGCCCAGTCGCGTTTCCGGAGTTTTGTCCAGCAAGCGGGAAATCAGCCCGCAGGCAGCCCGGGACAGGTAGCTAGGGAAGGCCACCTCTTCCGTCTGTATTGCCTTGTACATCTTGGTCTTGTTGTTGCAGTAGAAGGGCGGCAGGCCTGTGAGCATTTCGTACAGGAAGGCGCCCAGCGTGTAGAAGTCCAGACTGCGGCTGTGGCCTTTGTTGCGCAGCATTTCCGGGGACATGTACTCTGGAGAGCCACAGAAGCTGTAGCGGCGAGTGCTTGCAGAGATGTTTTCCTTGCTGACTCCGAAGTCTGTGATTCGAATGTGGCCATCTGCGTCCAATAGTATGTTTTCCGGCTTCAAGTCTCTGTACAGTATGTCTTGTTCGTGCAAGTAGCCTAAGGCCAGCACCACTTCCGCAAAGTAAAACTTTGCCTGTTCCTCAGTGAAGCGTCCGATTTGGTGCAAGTGGTAGAAGAGCTCCCCGCCTGGACAGAACTCCAAGGCTAGGTACAAATACGTGGCCTAGCTAGGCGGTACCGACTGGAAAGCGTGGTGGAGGGAAATCACGAAGGGGTGCTGCACTCGGGACAGAATGCGCAGCTCTGTCAGCACTTGGGACGCTTTGTCTTCTTTCAGAATTTGCCGCTTGTTCATGATTTTGAGGGCGAAGAGTCCTCCAGTGTCTCTCTTGCGGCCTTGCACCACTGTAGAGTACCCACCCTTCCCAATCACTTTCAGCAGGCGGAAATGCTCCGCAGAGACTGGGCAAGCCACCTGCTCTGCATATCTCTTACCTGCCACCACTCCCTCCAGTCCATCCCCATCCGCCAGCACAGCACAACTCCTCGACAGAGCCTGCAGCAGAACATCCATCACCTCCGCCCCCTCCTGCGTCCGCAGTCCCACCACAGTCTCTGGCCCAGTCTGCAGCCGAATGGCTTCGGAGAGGAGCCAGCCCATGGTTAGAGAGCTGTCAGTTAGCGGAATCTGGTGACAGTGGGGTCCGAGACGTAGGCGAACGGACTTGAGAACTGGGGTCGACTCAAGAGAAATAGGCGTCTTTTGGCCGGAAACTTCTTGACCCATTAGCTTATATATCTGAACTATGAGCCTCCACTGCCCTTTCCAGCAGTAGTACGATGGCTCTAGTGTGGGTCGCAAGGAAGATATTGGCCTAACTAGGGAGTGAAGAGACACTGTAGCACTTGCAGAAGCACGAGCGCTGGCAAACGGTCCAGCTTTGGCAGCACAGTTGCGGACTTCTTGTGGAAGAGACTAGGCAGGGACTCGCACAGGCCTGCAGTGAAGGACAGGGAGTGGCGGATTTGCACCTGTGTCTCAGGGTGCAGCACCTGGTCGTACAGCCACACCAGCGGCTTCCGCAATTCCCACGCTATTCTGTACCCGGAAAAACCCACATTCACTGCCTTCGCGAAAGCCTCTCTGACGCCTTCCCCTGTCCTGCATGACGTCTTAAAGAAGCAGATTTTCACTGTTTCCGTCTCTTTTATCAGCTTTTCCACTTCTTCGTCATCTATCAACTTCGGAGTGATATCCGCCTTGTTTCCGAGTAAAATGACAGTTTTGGCTCTGTACTCATTGTCGTGGAGCGCTTGCAGTTTGGAGCGAATAGTTTCGAAGCTAGTGAACTGGCTGTAGTCGAAGACTAGAACCGCGCAGTCAGCGTTGTGGATACAGCGCAGGCGACAGGGAATCTTCACTTCCAAGTCTCTGTCGGAGAGAGAGTCCATTAGGATCGCTTTGAGCCGAAACCCTGCACAGGTTTCTTGGAACTGGAAGAGTTGGCACTCTGGAGTTTCTTCTGCATCAGTCACGAATTGGCCTTTTTCCTGGTACGCAGCCAGCGCAGTTTTGCCCACTTTGGGACTGCCCATGAGCACCAACTTGACTCGCGGCAACACCTCCTGCGCCAACTTCGACTCCGTCTTGCCCATATTACCACTATGGAGCTGCGAACGTGCAACCAAAGGCTGCTCCAGCACGGCTGCACTCTAGACGAACTGGTGCACGCAGAGATCCCACGTAGACACAGAGACCCACTAGTGGTGAGGCGAGAACTGCCCTGCTTCGGCCTGAACTCCGGAGTGCCGAAAAGCAAAAGGTCGCTTGATGTGTCAGTGCAGTCAACAGCCACGACTCGTCCTTCGACTCAGGTGTCTGAGGAGGAAGAGCGCTTTCAAGCGTATCAGCGGGCTGCGAGGCGCAACTACATCCTCAGTCGCGCCAACCGCTACCAACTCACCACGAGTCCGCTGGGTGAGTCGGTGGTGGGGACTTCTGCCTACCCCGAGGCTGAGTTGACGCCTGAGTTGAGGCGCAAGCAAGGGGCTATTCAGGCCTACAAGTCCCTCAGGAAATTTGAAGTCAGGTCGCCTACGCCTGTTTTGTACAGGGAGCGCAGTGTCAAAAGCTCGCAAGGAGCTCGCAAACGCTACCGGCCTGATGCTGTGGAGAAGCAACTGGAGGCCATTCACCGCAACTTGGATTGCGCATACCGCAGCTCTCTGCCCAAAGCCTGCAGCTTCGTCTCTTCTCACTCAGAATTCCTTCGGAAATCCACTTCCCCGATCTACGACCATCCCATTCGCACAGCCTTTCCCAAGACCAAGCCCTCACTGAAGCCCAGCAACGACCAGACCCTCTCAGACGAGGAGGTACTGACCATCTTGAGTTGCTACAAAGAAGAGCAGCAGGCGAGCAGACTACTGCTGGAGGAGGAAAGGAAGCGCAGCAGGACGGAGGAAAGCAAGCGAGGGCCTGTGTGCAGAGTGGTGGAGCTCCTGGGAGTGGAGGCCAAGTCTGCCTCCCACTTCCACCCGCCCAAAGCACTGCAGGACAGACCCAACTTCTCTCGCTTCAAACTACCGCCCACTACAGGCGCCCTTAGCATCGAAGTGCAAAGCGGCTTCATGCAGATCCTCCCTGCAGCCCTCAGTCCCAAGCCCAAGTTGAGTCCATAGCACTAGAACTATGTCTAGAATAGTACGCAAGGCTTTGGGGGCGTGCTAGTAGGCTCAAGGAAGGAAGGCGCACTGTAGATGGACGCACTGCGGCCCTGTCCTCCAGTAGTGGAGCTGTGGTTGCGGGCATGTTGGAACTCCTTCAGTTTCTCTGCGCAAGTATCGCACAATATAGGCTCAATGTACTTCGCTGTCAAGCTATTGGCCTGTTTGCCCCTCAGTTCCTGCAAGTGAGTCCACATTTCCTCCTTCCTCGCCACTAGTTTGCCTACTTCGCCCTGCAAAACCTTCGCTTGGACTTGCTGTTCCTCGCACTTCAGCTTCTCTCCCATTGCGGAGGCGTTCTTTTCCTCGATAGCTGCCATCAGCTCGGACTTCGCTTGGTCGGCTTTGGCGATTTTCTCGATAAGTTCTTGCTTCTGCCCCTGCAGTCTGGAGAGACTGAGAGCGTTTTCATTGAGCTTGGCAGTGAGTTGGCTTTCCAGACTAGCCACAGTGGAGGCAAGTACTTGGTTTTCCCGCACACTGCGGTCCGTGGCTTCCTCTAGGGCCACAATCCTCATGCCCTGCATATCAAACTCCTTCTGATACAGGTCGTTGATTTCCCTCCGCTTCGCATTCAGTTCGCATTCATCGCAGATCCTCACTGCTTCGCCCTCCTTTGCTCTCCTACCCATAGAGTGCGCAGCACAGGTGGGCATTTGACAGAACCTGCAAGTGTGTTTCTTGCTTGTCAGCAGATTTCCCCCCAACTCTTCCTGGCAGATATGACAGCGGTCTGCAGCCTTCTTGTCCCCGCTGATAAGTCCCATTGAGAGGAAACTGACCACCTGGGAACTGGTGCTGCGGCGCTGGTCCGCAGGGACAACTGGCTTGAGCAGTGCAGTGGTGCGGGGACGACTGGGACTGGCCTGCATTTAATTCCTAAGCGAAAGGAACATCGCCACGCCTGCCTTGATCCACACGTCTTCCGTCTCTCGGGAAGGCAGCTCCATGAACAGCACGAAGTTGGTGGAGTGGCCAGTAGTGGAGAGTGTGCCTGCACGACTCAGCACCTTGTAGACAGGACAGTTGTAAATCCCTGTTTCCGGCGCCTTCCTGTCGATTTTGGGCAGGAAGTGCACAATGGGCAGCGGAGTGTACAGTTCCTTCTGGTTGCTCGGGCCTAACTTGTGAGTCTGGTTGTCCCACTTGCAGCCCTCCAGCCACAGGCCGTACACGTAGCAGCCGTGCTCTGGCTTCACCTTGATGTCCGCCACTGTGCGGTCGTCCAGGAGGTAGAAGTCGAAGTTCAGTCGGTCAATGGCCACTTTCACTCTGCGTGCGAAGTTCTGCAGCGTGCCAGTGAAGAAGGCCTGCGGGAAGAAGAAGCCAGACACCCAGAATATCTTGGGAGTGCCTTCGTTTATCCAGCCCGTCAAGAACTCAATCCTCTCCAGCAGCTCCGAGAACCAGGAAGACAGCGGCTTCATAGACAAAAAGCCTCTGTCCGTCCACAACTTCGGCACCTGGTTGTTGAACAGGGAACTCGACATGCCTTCGAGTTCCTCACTCATCACCACCTTCCCCAGCAGCGCCTTCTGCACGTCCGCCAGCGTCGTCTTCATGATTTCCAGCAGGCGCTGGTACCTGATCACTTCTTGAATCAGCACCGTGTTCATAGACTCTTCGTACTGAGTGGGGTATTTGAGGCTGATTTCCTCGACGTCGTAGAGAGGTGGGAGTTTGGCTTCGATTTCCTGGGTGATGCTGGAAATCATGGCTTCTCTGCTTTTCCCTGCACTGCTGGAGCTGCGAGGCTGAATAGATAGGATGGTTTCCAGCACTCGCCGGGTTTCGCTGATTGCAGTGGTGATTTCCGCATTTTGGTGCAGTCCGAAGGCTTCCGGGTCAGGGTTGAGTGAGAAAGTCTTGATGAACTCCACGTATTCCACATGTTTGGAGGGCGCAATTGGGTGGTACTTCCCTGATTCTGAGAAGTTGTAGCCCACGTCGAACATTTCCGCCTTCATGTAGGTCTGCAGAATCGTGCGGATGAGGCGGATGTCCTTGTCGTCGGTGACTCTGCCGCCGTAGTTCACGTCAGCGCCCAGGATGTTCATCACTTTGTAGGGAATCACTTCCGTGTCGTAGTTCAGAAAGATCTTTAGTTGCTTGCGAGTCACGTCCAGGTCTTCAAAGGTGAACTCGTAAGGAATGTTCCAGCCAATGGGACCGAACTTGCGCCGGTCCTGCACAATTGCGTGGAAGAAGCAGAGGCCGAACAGGAGAGTGCGGTAGGCTTCCGGCTTCTTGCAGTCGTCCAACTCCGCGTCGTTGAAGTTAGCGTAGGACAGCAGGATGTTGGCTCGCAGGCCTTGAGGAGGCTCAATTGTCATTTTCACCCCGTTTTGCAGGACTGAGACCGGGAACTCTTTCGCGGGCATTGAAGTCAGCCACAGACGGAACTCTCGATGCATGGAGTCGTCGAACTCCTCCACTATGCGCTCCAGCTCGGGCATCCAGCTGGCAGCCAAGTGGCAGTTCTGCAGCAGCACCCAGCCTCCGCGGCCCTTCGCATCGTCGATGAAGCGCTCCGCACGCTCACCCATGCCTTGGCCGAGGGAAATGCTGTCCAGACTCTTCAGCTTCCCCGACTCCTCTGCGAATTTGAAGATGGAGGAGATGGGGTCGGAGCCGGGACTGAGGACACAGATGAGAGGAGTCGTGACAGTGGAGTCCCCGAAGACTTTGGCCAGTTCAAAGGTGGGACTTTCGACGAAAGGACGTCCCAGCTTCAGTGTAATCCAGTCAATCACGGCTGCTACCACTTTGTCAGGACGAATCGCCTTCAGCACGATCATCCGCTGGAAGGGGTTAAGCTTCTCCGGCCAGGGACCGGGCAGCGGCACTTCATGTGCGTTGGATGCGTCGAAGATAGGGCGGAACTGGTCAATGTGGGTGATGAAGTACTTCTCCAGGCCTTGACACACCGGCAGTTGCTCCGCTCCATGTATTTCTTCATACATGCCTCTCCACTGGTTGTCATTCAGCCAAGTGGCGGGGTTGGGCGGGATGACCACTGTGCCTTGTGGACCAGTGAGAAAGTACCGCCACTCCGCAGGGTCGATTTCCTTGTTCCCCTGCAGTATCTTGACCGTGAGCATGAAGGAGAACTGCAGTTTGTGCTTTTCAAAGAGCGACCTGCACACATTCTCATACAGTGAGTAGGTGAAGTAGTCGTTCAGGGACTTCAGCCGATCAGCTATCACGTTGGATTTGGCACTCTTTTCGATGGCCATTTCGAAGAGTTTGGAGAACCACTGGAGGGAGTACTGGTACATGTTGTCCACACTGGACAGGTCCACAATACTGAAGAACAGGGTGGCTGCCCGGAAGGCCACAGCTCTATAGGTTTCTCGTTCTTCGTCGATTTCCTTCTCAGTGAGTGCGGCTTCCTTGACCTTTTCCATGATGTCGGTGGAAGTCTGTTTGCTGGCAGCCAGAGTGTTGATCAAGTCTTCCTCCTCCAATATGTTGGCATTGGTCTGCAGCAAGGTCAGAATTCGGTCTTCGATGTCCTTCAGCTCCTTTTGCGACTTCGCGTTCTGCACAATTAGCATGTTTTTCTTTTCCTCCAACTCAGGCCGTTCCTTGGCCACCACGACTCCCAGCATCTGCTCCTCCAGGCCGTCAGGCGTAATGGCGAAGTTTAGAATCGTGACTTTGACGGTGGTTTCGGGACTATAGTGGGGGTTCGGGAGAGTGGTTGTGATGAAGAATTTGAAGCTTTTGTTGAAGTCGATGCTTTTGTCGCCGATTCGGATGGTGAAGCCAGCGCCTTCCTTCACGACTTGCTGCAGCAGTATCGGCTCTAAGGCGGGGTCCAGCTCCCCTCCTGCGTTTTCCATCAGGAACCACTTCCCATTCATTATCGCCGTCCCTATGTTCCTTATCAGGTTAGCATCCGAGGCTTTGCAGTACTCAATTCCCTCGTCGTGTTCCTTGCCCATGTTCTTGATGAAGCGATTCGCTTGTCCTTGTGGGTCGATCATCAGCGCCCATCGTCTGGACTTGTCAATGATAATGCCGTTTTCAATGGAAACTGCGTCACTGGGCAGACTGGCGACCTTCCAAGTCTGCATGAGCACAGGGTTGCCGAGAGTACCTCGCATAGTGACTCCCTGTGTATGCAGAATTCCCAGTTGCTGCAGACTTTCCCTCCACTCTCGCTCGAACTCCACCCGGTACTGGCCTGTGAAGGCACCCACGTAGCCTATCATTCCCGCTGATAAAAGGCAGTCTCCAGATAGCAACTCCAACTGATTTGTACGGAATTTAACCTCTGCACCCCACCTGTCCTGCTCACCGCCCAGACCTCCAATCAGCTTGCCTGCACGTTCCAGCTTCACCATGCAGTCCTTCTTGCGCTCTTGCAGGTTTTCCATCATTTTCACGCCGTCTTCGTAGCGCTTTTCCAGCATTGCGACCTGGTCCATGACTTCTTTGAGCCGGGCGCGGGCCCGGGCGAGCGTGTCTCTGACGATTTCCAGCTCGCGGTTAACTTCTTCCAACTTGATTTTGAGCGGGATGACCTTTTGGTTGACGAAGTAGTAGTTGAACATAGCGTGCGCCCACTGGCAAATGGCGGAACAGGCACTACTGGACCCTGCTACAGCGGAGATGGTGAACTCGGGGTCTTCCCGGATGTACGGAGTCAGCTTTTGAATTAAGGTTTCTGTGATGTCGTCTTTCGGGTAGTTGACGAGTTTATCGAGGAGTTTCTTAGGGTCGTTGAGAATCTGCGTCTTGGCTGCATCCCAGTAGTCCACAATTCTCGACCCTGGCTTGTTCGGGTCGGGCTTGGTAATCGGAGGCACCCCGAAGAACAGACAGGCCACTTCCATCGTCTTGCGCACAGCGCCCGGAGGCTTGGAGTAGGACTTCACCTGCACCAAGTCCGCCACTTTGATACTGTTCAGCACCTCTACGGCCTTTTCCAGCAGCGGAATGGCCTGGTCCAGCTCGGTCTGCGCTTGCGCCTGCAGCGATTCTGCCTCGTCTGCTTTTTCCTGCGCCTCGTGTTCTTCCTTTTCCACTTTTTTAGCAGTTTCAGAGGCTTCAGCCTTGTCTTTGGCGATTTGCTCCATCATGACTTTGTTTTCGTCCTGCGCCTTTTCCAGTTGCGGCTGCAGTTCTTCCAACTCCACTTTCATCTGCGCCACGTCTTGCTGGGCTTTGTACAGCTGGTCCAGCCCGCTTTGCAGGCGAGCGCGCATACCGCGGACTTCCACTCTCTTCTCCGACAGCAGGCTTTTAAACAGTCTCAGCAGTTCCAAGTAAGAAGTTGGTGTGACGTAGTTGTACCTTCTCAGTTCCGCCAAATAGTCTTTCGACCTCCTCTCCACAGACTTGTGCACTAACTTGAACATTTGAATGAGGGCTTCGAATTGAGTGCCCAGCTGCAGGTCGTCTTCGGTCATTTGGCCTTTCGCTACGTTGACCAGGGCTTCTTCGGGCCACTCGTGGAACCAGTCGATGGTGCAGCAGTTGATGAGGGACGGGAACATACGAAGACGGGACCGGAAGATATCCCCAATAGGTGACATGGCCAAGACCACATGTATATTCCTCTTGACTCTCAGCAAGTACTGCCCGAATATGTTCATATCCGTGAGCTGCAGGTTCTTCTTGATGCACTCCGGCCTGCCTACGTCCTGGATTTCCTGGATGTCGTCCACTTTGTACACGTTGGGAATGTCTGCGGAGTTGAGGACGTTATTGACGTCTTCCAGCATTTGCTCATATACGATTTGAGTGTCAACGAAGAGGAACACCACAGGGTCGTTCTTGATGCCAGCGTACTTCAAGCACTCCTTCACGTCATCTCTCCACTGCGAAATGCTGTAGTTCTTGGAGACCTCAATTTGCTTAACCTCGTACTCCATGATGTACGTGGCCAGCCTCGACAGCGACTGTCTGCCTGAGCCTCCGACTCCTAGCAATAGCACATTCCCTCCCGGCTGTCGCAAGATGCGGCAGATCCTTGACACATGTGCACAAGCATCCAGGAACAATATGAGCTTCATTTGCTTCTTGGGGAAGCGCTCGTTGTACCCTTCTAAGTAGTCGTTGACTGTGGAGATCAGCTGGTCGTTGTCGTCGACTTCTGCATAAATGCGTTCACTGGTGCTGGGACTCATAAAGTCGCAGAAGAGAATATTTTCCTTTTCAAAGACTTCCTCCGGGGAACTGGCGAATACAGACTTGATTTTCTCCTTTAGCAGGTTGGTAAGCCAGGCGATATCCTCCTTAGTCACCAGTCTGTCTGCGAAGACCCTCAAATTCTCATGAGCCCAGAGACGTAGTAGCGTCATTTTGGTACTCAGCACCTTCTGACTGGACGACACTAGTCCCTGGAACACATGTGACATGTCTCTCAGGTTGAAGGTGTAGTGCGACTTGCTGGGAGTGGGCAAGAGCGTCTGCTCCACTGTGTTGTAGACATCAATCGTGCTGCTCACTAACTTGCTCACTGCCTCTCTCACAGGCTCCGCATACACTCGATAACTGGCAGACAAGATCTTCGTGAAGATCATCGTGATATCAGAGGCTTCCAGATTCGTATAAGTAATAATGTTGAAATGACGCAGCAGTCTATTGGTGATGAAGGACCTGCCGCCGCCTGGCGGACCCATGGCAGACATGAAGACAATGTCGATGATTTCGATTTTGCTCAGAGTCTTCAGCTCATACCAGCCGCGGTGGTCCATCCACTGGCGCAGAATTTCGATGGGCGGCTGAGCGCCGAACTTCTCCTTTTTCGGCATATTGAGGTCGTCGATGAAAATCACGAAGTACTTGCCCAGCGGCGGACCCAACTCCTTGTTCCTCCTCCTGCCCAGTTTGCTCTCGATTAGTGCCTGCGTCTGATTGGCAGAAGTCTGTGCAGAGAACGTAATTGTCATACTTTGGAAGTTTTCCGGCATTTCCTTCAGCAAGAGCAACTCCGTGTTCACACTTTTGCCTGTGCCAGTAGGGCCGGGCGACAGCACATGGTACTTGTTAGAGAGCAGCAAGCGGTAGGCAGCCTTGATACGGATGGAGTCCTGGGTTGGGACGACGATTTCAGAGAAGTTGAGTTTGGTGTCTGCTTCGAAGGAAGGAATTGTGTCCATCCACTGCTTGTACTCCTTGGTCTTCATGTCGAAACTCCAGTCGTACACTGTGCCTTCCTTGGGGAAGGGAGTTGCTAAAGTGCGCGTTTCCAGGATTTCATGCAGAGCTGCATTGAACTTCCGCCGACTTTCGATAGTTCCAGTGCACCCCAAAGACCAGATAATAGCGTATATAAACAAGTTCTCCAACATGCCTTCCAACTCGATTACTTCCTCGGGCTGCACGACTTTCAGCTCCGTCCCTCTGTAGTTGTTGAAGAAGCAGTTGAGGATTCTGCAGATACTTTGGCAAAGGTTGTTATCCATAGTGACAACCGGCTCTACTACGTGTTTCCGGACAAACCTGATCATTGGGTAGGTATATGTCACATGGAACTCGTTCAATCGTCGGGGGATGGTTTCCTTGGCAGCCACCATTTCCGGCAATGTGCCGAGCCAAGACTTCACTAGTGGCTCGAGCCCCAAAGCACTGGGCTCCATGTACACCATACCGCAGCGAGACACAGTGGCTGGGGACGCCACCGCCAAGTCTTCAACCTCAAACATCATCGTCATATGCGGCGAAAGCGGAATGATTTCCCCCGAATTCAAGCAAAGTTTCTTATTATCGTCCAGCACAGTGTTCATATTCTCAATCCAGAGCGCATCCACAGGTCCATCAAACATGACCCAGTGCTTGTTGGAGTAGGGCGGCACGTGTTGGTCCTTCACACAGTTTCTTATCATGTTTGCGAGGATTCCGTCCGTCCACTCGTGAGTCAAGTCGTCGAACTGGCCATAAAGCTGACCCATCTTGATGGCTTTCGGGTTTAAAATGTGGAAAAAGACGTCGTTGAAGCCGGGCTGGCTTTTAATTGAGCTCATAGCGGCGCCTAACACCTTGTAATTGGAGGTTTTCCCTCCTCCGGTAGGACCGACAATCATCAGTCCGTGTCTGACCTGAATTGTGTCGTAGAGCTGGAAGATTTTGTCGATGAAGATGGTTTCTGCCTGCAGGTTTTTCTTCTCACATATGTCTTTTATCGCAGGCAGCAGCATCCCTCTGTCTATATTGGGTCTCTCCACTCCAGGAAACAGGTCCAAAATGATATTCTCGAACAAAGGCAAGTCGTCCTTCAAGAACTTCGGCACATTGACGTCTCTGAGCGCCCGCAGCAGCAGCTGTTCCTCGTTCATATCTGGCTCTGCACGCTTGATCAGGCCTGCAGCGTTGATAACGGACCGCACTGCGCGCATGCCGTAGTCGTAGTGGTCCTGAGAACTCAGCTGCTCGGAGGACAGCTTGAAAGTCGCCACCATCTTTCCAGCCAGGTCTCTAGCCGTAGCGAATCCGAAGGAGTACAGCATGATTTCCCCGATCAGAGCGTAGTCCGGCACCATCATCGCCACCGCTCGAAACAGCGCTTTCAGGTTGTCCGGCAGCTCTGTGCGGCCCGCATAGCCGGGATTCATAGTAATAAACACCGAAAAAGTGGGCTGAATTCTGATTTGCGAACTTTCGAACTCAATTTCCGTTTGGCCAGTCCGCTTCGCCTCCAAGAGCTGCTGCAACTGCTGGGCAATGACGGACAGCACTTCAATATAGATACGGTTGAATTCGTCGAAACAGGCCCAGGCGCCGGAGGAGGCCAGGCCTTTGAAGAACTTGCCCACCATGATGTAGTCCATGCCTTCGGAGCAGTTGAAAACGACTACTTGTTTGGCCAAGGCTTTGGACAAGTCCTTGACAGACTCTGTCTTTCCCGTCCCCGCAGGGCCTGCAGGCGCTCCTCCACAGTTCAAATTCAAAGCTCCCATCAGCGTCATATAGCACTTATCCGTAAGCGGCGTAATAACCAGGCGAGGCGTATTGCCCAGGTACTCATAGCCATAGGGAAAACGCGTTTGAATGCACTTCACATACACATCTTCCTCTTCCCAGTAGTACCGCAGTTGAGAAATCCACTCAAAGTCGTCGATAGACTGGACGTTGTTGATGATTAGACGCTCAGTCACGTCCTTCGCGTGCACATCGATGACGATGAGGGCGCCCAGAGTGATGCTTTGCAGGAAAGTGAGGCGCTGGCGCACTAGCGCCACTGTGTCCAGCAGCTGCGTGCCTAGGAAGGCGTAGTAAGTCTTGATGCTGTCGATGCCCTCCAAAATGGCCCGCTCCACATCACTCGTCCAGTGCACCTGGGAGCCGTTGAGCACACACATGCCACAGTGCACCTTCACCCACTCCGTCCTTTCCCTTTCCAAGTAGTCGTCTACGCTGATTTTGAATACGTTTCGCACTGACAACTTCATCATTTCCTCCACCTCACCCATCCAGTACTCCACGTACTTGTCTCGCGGGTCCACAGGCGTCACCCACTGCACCTGCTCGTCTTCTGCGGAGAACATGGAGTGAATGGTAGTGTCGTCGTGGAATTCTAGCTTGGACATGTTTTCGAACACCTTCCGCAGGTGAGGCTGCACACGTGTCGGGTCTTTGGTTTCCGACAGAATGGACAGCAGTTCATCATTGGAAAGGAAGTAAAAGCGAGCGAAAGCAGCTCTTTTGGTCTCCAAGTAGTCGTTCAAGCCCTTCTGCACGACCTCCAGATTTCGATTCGCCTCTCGCAGAGCGTCCAAACGGCCTTCCTTTTTGCAGGTTTTGATGACGTTGGCGGTTTGTTTGACCTGAGTCATGGTGTGTCTCCAAGTGCCGTCCACACTTTTGAACTTCTTGCTTTCCCCTGGCAACTGCTTCGCTATGTCCTTCGAGTCGAAGATTGGACTCAGGTACATCCAACTGACCTGACACTTCGCCCACTCCTCAATGATGTCCTGTATGAGCATCAGCGTTTTCACCCACTCCTCAATCCGTGCTTCGAACGGCTTCTTGAAGTTCGACAACTGCATGGCCTGGCTCTGCACGATATGCTCATCTAGCAGGTTCTGCACCTTGTCGAAGCCGCCTAGGATCCAGGTGTCGGTGCCTTTGGCAGGCAGCACTGAGAAGTCCACGTTTTCCCAGGCAGCTTCCATTTTGTTCAGATTCGTCTCGATTTGGAACTCCTTGTAGGCGCGCTCGCCCACTTCCTCGCAGAATTCTTCGTGCTTCTTCAGGCCTAATTCGATTACAGTCGTCAGCGTGAAGCCTTCTTTCGGCTTTATTTCCACGTCCAAATTCATTTTATCGGAAATCTGCTTCCAGTGTCTGTCGGCCATTCCTGGCTTGAGCAGCGCAACCGCCAGTCGCACATACTGCCTGAAATCGTCCACTTTCGCCTTTTGCTTGTCCACTATGTTCGCTATTTGCGGCAAGTCTCGGCCTTTGAAGTACCTAGACACAGTGGAGATGGTCTTCACCGAAGAGTCCACCACTTCCTCAATCTCTTCCCCCTTCAGTGTGTCCCACTCGTCATTCATCCAGTGCGTATGTCTGTTTTCCCACTTCTGTATCGTCAGCCACAGGTCCGAATACGGCTTGAAGTCCTTCACACTTTGGAAAACCGCCGAATAGTCCGATATTTCCATGCTAAACAGTCCTTCGCGGTGGTTAAACTTCCTGGCTTCAGCCACACACTTGTCCAGGCGCTCGTTGACGCTGAGAACCATGCCCGCCACTTCGTCGTATTGAGAGATGTCGGTGTACTGTGCGAAGCTGCGGACGATGTTTTCCAAGTCTTGGATGGCTTCCCGGAATTCGGTCTGCTCTTCCACCATTTGCTCCTTGAACACAGCTTTGTTTTTCTCCAAGTCGTCCTGCTTCAAGTCAATCAGTTCCATAATCTTCTTAGGCGAGCCGTACACAGCCCACCTCCGCTCCATGTCGTCAGTGCTGAACTTGTAATTGAACTTCTCCAGAATGCGATATTTGCTCAAGTATTCATCAATTTCGATCATTTTTTTCTCGATTTCCGTAGGGACTTGGGCCATTAGCTCCATCAGGGCGGTGAGTTCGTCGATGTCTTTGGGCGGACGGTTCAGCTTTTTGTTGAGTTCGCGGAAGTACTCACTCAGGTTGGCGTTCATAGTGCGCACTTGGTGGGCTATGAGCTCCGTTAGCATTTTCACTATGGAAGCGTGCTTGCCAGACAGCCACACCCTCACATCCTTGCAAGTCACTTCGAAGCAACTAACCACCACGACCTCGGGCACTTCCCTCAGCAACTGCTGTTCCTTCTGCTGGTGCTCATATATCAAATCCCTCAACTCCTCCACAGTCTTCTCCGGGTCCGCATGTTCCACCTTAGTCACGTACTCCTCAATGTTCAAGTTCACGAGTTCGGAGTACTGGTCGTAGACTTTGAGGTAGGTTTGGAGAGGCTCGACTGCCTTGTCGGCCAGGGCGGAGAGGCGGCAGCGCAGTTCCCACACCCAGGTGTTTTCGTTGGGTAGCTTGCCTTT
>Ga0247837_1004808_pt1 | contig 21266 bp, 15 predicted proteins | sample LaCtaG_2_FD_187115 | JGI IMG/M metagenome (GOLD analysis project Ga0247837, IMG submission 187115) | Freshwater microbial communities from meromictic Lake La Cruz, Castile-La Mancha, Spain - LaCruzMarch2015_14.5m | ecosystem: Environmental > Aquatic > Freshwater > Lake | place: Spain: Castile-La...
TCTTCTTGGATTGTTTTCGGCTGTACGCCATTTTCTTTCGGCTTGGTGGGGGGCTTGGCTGGGACGGTGAATTCGCTGACACCTCGTGCGCCCGAGGAAATCTGGGCGAAGACGGTCACCAATTCGATCACACGGTCCCCCACCGGAAATCGGACGCTGCCATTTCTTGCCACGAAAGCTTCTAAGGGGATGGACAAGGTCTGCCCAGCAGGAATCCCCTTGGGTTCACTGGAAAAGAACTGCTCATTCAATTCAATGGACAGGCTTTTCCAGGCTGCTTCGGTCGTGTTTTTGATGGTGATACAAGGGACCAACCGAGGCGATTCTTCCGGGCTCTTTGGCGAAATCCACATTGTTTCGAAACGCACAAGAGCATCCAACGGCGGCTCGGGCATTTTGCCGGTGTAGAAATACAAAAGCAGCCCGCAACCGACGGGCCCCAAGATCAGAACGATGAAAAAAAGGGTCAGTTGTGTGGAGGTAATGGTTCTTGGCTGTTGCATCGGGCTGGATCCGTCTTCCGGTTGAGTACGAAGGATGTTCTACTATCCGTACAAATGTTGATTATTCAAGAGGAGTTGAAAACAAACCGAAGGGGGGAACACGCGACGTGTCAGAAAATCGAGTTCATCCGCATCGAGTTTCCGAATGGGTTGGATTGCTTGAGACTCAATTGAGCGCCCGAACCGGTCCGTGTTGCTTCGCAACGCTGAACACATCGCCTTCTAAGGATCTTTCGTTTTTCGAGCTTTTCGACCGCAGCCAATTCGGAGAACTCCCTCGAACGAACCAGCCATCCCTGTCGACGGAATTGGCCAACAGCCTGGATAATCCGTGGAACCGAAATGCTCAAGAGTATGCAACTCAATATCCCGCAACGTCGATCGCTAAAAACCAATCTTTGCATATTCGATGGCTTTTAGAGCAGGCAAAGCTTTGCTGCAATGCTCCTGATTCACCGATTGTGGCCGTGATGGGGTTGCTGAATGCTGGCAAGAGTTCTCTGGTATCTACCTTTTTGTCCGAAGCCAACCGCCAACGAATTTTGGTAGGTTCCGCGAACGCTCAAGGGACCCACCGGTTTGTGTTGTGGACACCGGAATCGTGGCGACGTGACGAGAAAGTTTGGGCATTCGTGCAAGCACGGCTTCGATCGATTTTCGGTTGTGATTGCGAGTTGCTAGCGGATTCGGCCGATGCTGCAGCTGCTCAGTACAACGACACTGATGCGCGGTCGTTTGTCGATGCAGAGGGGATACAGCGGATTCGCCCGACCATTGAGATCCCCTTGGTTGCGACCGATCCGGAGCTGGATCGGTGGGGCATTGCCATCATGGACTGCCCAGATGTGCAAACGGGTTTACTACCAGAACGTTCGGCCGATCCGATGGTTTCCGGTCAGGTGCAGTTGATCCACGAGCAGGCTCAGTCGATATCGGAGCTTCGCTGGCGAGTTCTTCGTGCGGTTGCACCTCTTTGCTCGGCGTTTGTCGTTGTCTTGCCGGCGAATGCGATTCATGATCAAACGGTCAGTCGATTGATGCGATTGCTGCAACAGCAGATGTCCTCCGTCCGTCAAATTGTGGCGGTCAATCGAGTTCCTCGAAAGTACACCACCCAGCAGATCAGCGACGAGATACAGAAGATATACGGACATCATGCGATGGATCGGCAGTACATGGCCTATGGATTTGATGGTCCACTGGATCGCGAGAAGATTCCCGAGCCGCCAAGCTTTTACAAAGTCCCGACGCTTCAGCCGCTGCCGTTGTTCTTTCGCATCGATCAAAAGGGGCGATCTCAGCCACCGGAGCCGGTTGCCACTGCCGATTGGTTGTTAAATCTAGGCAGCCAGCTCGACAAACGCAGCTTGGCGAATGAGTTGCTTCAATCCACGCTTCAGCAGCTTCAGACTGCGGTTCGTGAAGGAATCAGCGTCCTGCAACGGCGCGAGCGTGAATTAAAACGCATTGTCTTCGAACTTCAAGGAACGATTGCGCAAGCCTGTTACGAGTTTTCGTCGGAGACTGCGAAACGTTCGAATCAACCTACCGTCCGACTTCAGGCCTCCAAACAAATCGTTCAGCAGATTTCGAATTCGCTGGAACGGACTGCGCCGTGGTGGGCTAGACCCAGTCGATGGGCAAGTCGAGTCGCGGATTCCACCAAGACCACGATCGCGAAGGCAACCAGTTTTGCATCATTTCCAGAATGGATGCGTGGAACAGAATGGATTACGGGCAAGGCGACATCGGTCAGCAATTGGATCCGTTCGCGATGGTCGTCGGGGGAGGCAGGGCGCGTGGTAACTTCCGACCAATTGATGCAGCATCTCAGGCAGTTCGACAAGTCAGGCGCGCTTCAACTGGACCGGTTCGGCACTGGACAGTATGGGGAGGATGCTCATGTGCAGCGCGTCAAGCTTGCATGCCAGCACGCTATCGAGCGTTTTCAGAATGAGAGCAATATCCTGCTGGACGATGTCCAGCTCGACCAGTTTACGCGTCAGGTTTGGACCGACATGCCGATGTCGAGACGGCTTTTGACAGGCTTAGCTCCTGCGGGCGTATTATTCGCACCTTTGATTGCGGTGATCATGATGCCGCTTGATTTTGGTGGCTCCGCCGTACTTGTGTTTGCTTCCTTGAAAGAATTGTTGTTTGCGGGCGCTGCAGGAGTAGGTTTGATGCTCGCCAGCGCGAACGCGATGCCTCAGATCGCCGAAGCGGAGGTCGCCTGGCAGCAGCTAGGGGATTTGATCGCGGTTTTATGCGACGAGCTTGGGCTGCGACGGCCACGCGAAAGCGACGGTGTTTCCATCCGGCTAGATGTAAGTTCCAAGCCCATCTCGGTCAGCAGAATCGCACCCAATAGCTCGGTTTTGAATGCAGAATCCGCTACCGGAGCCTCGTTGCTTCCCATGGAGTTTACGATACAAACGGCAGCCGTTCAAGCAATCGATTCCACGCTTGGGGCCATGGCGTTGGAGGAGTAGATCATTGGCGGCCAACCGAATCCAAAGGTAGAACATTCGAAGTAGTCAAGCAGCGCCGCGTCTTCGGATCCAGGCTGTTTTGAAAGGGACTTCAAAGGTATCATGGGTGGCGTGGCAGAAAGATTGGTCCGCCACTTCTTAGGAACGAAAAGGCCAAGGAAATTTCCTGCCCACGTTCTCGGAATAGGCCCCCGCATCAAGTACATGACCCCACGCAATCGCGAGCGAGACAAAATAAATGGGTAGAAGCTTCGAAGTCCGTAAAGCGTCCATGGCCAAAACAGCAGGCCAAAAGACCAAGATCTATTCCAAGTACGGCAAGATGCTTTATGTGTTAGCCAAAAACACAGGAGCGGACCCTACCAGCAACCCGTCTCTTCGAAGCTTGATCGAAAAGGCCAAACGGGAGCAAGTTCCTACTCACGTTATCGAGAAAGCACTGGAGAAAGCCACCGGGGCTGGTGGTGAGGATTTCGTGCAAGCCCGTTATGAAGGCTACGGTCCCGGCGGCTGCTCGGTCATCATCGATTGCTTGACGGACAACAACAATCGGACGATCACCGACGTTCGAAATTGTTTCACCAAAACCTTTTCCAAAATGGGCCCCCCAGGCTCGGTCGCTCATTTGTTCGATCACTTTGCCATTTTTTCGTTCAAAGGGGACAACAGCGAATTCGTGCTGGAAGCCTTGCTATCGGCTGACGTCGATGTCACCGACGTCGAAAGCGAAAACGGACAAGTGACGGTCTTTGCCCCCGCTTCCGAGTTCTTCAAAGCCAAGACGGTGCTTCAAGAATCCGTACCGGGGATCGTTTTGGAAGTCGATGAAATCACGTTTGTGCCTCAATCGCAAAAAGAAATCAGCGCCGACGATCTTCCGATGTTCGAAAAGTTTATCAGTATGCTGAACGACTGCGATGACGTACAGGATGTCTATCACAACGCGTCGTTGCCTAGCTAGATGAGCAACATTCAGGACCCTCGCCTTCTTTGGCTCAAGGGAGGCTTGTTTGTTCTTCTGGGGCTGATTGCGCTGGGGCTGGTGGTCCTACTGAGCGGTAGTTTTTCCGTAGTACTTGCAACCTTGATTGCAATTTGGGCATTTTGCCGCGCCTATTATTTTGCCTTTTATGTTGTGGAACGCTATATCGATCGTCGGTATCGATTTGCCGGCTTGACTTCGGTCCTGAACTATTGGATAAGCACGAAGCTTCCTGGGTTCGATGAAAAGGAAGCATCGCCTGGACAATCTTTCGTGGATGCCCATCCTATCGAACGATCACGCTGGAATGCGGTTCGATGCTGGCTCGTCGTTCTTATCTTTCCGGTTGCATACTGGCTTGTGCGAGAAGTTGTTTTTGATTCCGAGATCCTTGGGGGCGAACCTATTTGGTTGGACTTGCCATTGATGGGAGCCTGGCTGAGTGTCCTTGCGTACTGGACGGCCAAAGGAACCCCGTCTTGGATCAACCGGTTCCTTTTGGGATTCTCGGCTGTCATATTCGGATGTTCCTTTTTCTCTCTTTTCCCATTCACCATGTCGTATTTGTGGGAACATTCGTTCGTTGTTCCACCTGATCTATCGGTTTCCGTGGCTTGTTGTGGTTTTTTTGGTTCTTCGCTGGCAATGCAGTTTTTTTTCGCAAGGTTGGATGGTACTCGACTTGAGGACCAGATCTGCCCTGTTCAAGAAATCAGAGGCAATATCCAATGGAGCATTCGACTTATGATTTGCGTCATGGTTGTGACTGCGATCAACCTCGGGGTTTGGACCCGTACCGACATCGTCGCTTCTTTTTCCTCCATGGAGTTTTTAGAGCACGCAATTCTGTCATTTCTGGGTGGCCTGTTTTTGTCGCCGGTCACGTTTCTTGTTGCTCGGATTCAATTGCGTTTGGGAACGCGTTCAAACTGGGGTTGGTATCTCTTCTTGCTCTTTTGGTCGTTTGTTTGCATTGCCATTATCGCAGTAACGCATTTCATCTTCGGAGACTGGCCATACTGGGAGGATCTGAGGATGTTTCTCATGATTTACTGGATCCACCATATTGCTGCCTTCGTCACGTTTCGCATGCTGCGGAGCTCGGGAGTTTTCTTACGAAGTTTGTAAAAGGGCTTCAGCGGCACAACAATCTTGTTGGCAATCCCTACACAATCTTCAACAAATCTAAACAGATTGGTGCGACACTATTACATAATAGGCAAAGTGGATTTGCCTTTGGTTAAGCATTCATTTCATTTAATTAGGGCTTACGGTATGAAAGTCAACGCTTTGAAAGGTTCCGCCCGAGTGGCGTTCACGCTTGTGGAGCTTCTTGTGGTGATCGCCATTATTGGTATCTTGGTTGGTTTGTTGTTGCCCGCGGTTCAAGCCGCCCGCGAAGCTGCAAGGCGAATGTCCTGCAGCAATAACATGAAACAAATTGCTCTATCCGCCCTCAATCATGAAAGCGCATACAAGCGTTTGCCACCGAGTCTTTATGTCGACATCGGCTTGCCACCAGGCGGTTCTGGTCAACCAGGTTTTCCCTACCCAGCCATCGTTCACTGTTGGAGCATTTATCTGCTTCCGTACATGGAGCAAACGCAACTTTATTCCGCTTACGATCAAAAATTTCCTTGGTTTTCGTCTCCAACTCTTGTTCCTGGGACACCCAACAATCAAGCCGTTTTGCAGAACGTTGTTCCAACATTCGTTTGCCCGTCTACTCCTAGTGGAGCGAATCGCAAGATAAATGGCACCTTCACGTTCGGGGCCCCGTTTCCGTTCACGAATTTCGCTCCTACGGACTACGCAACCAACAGCTCAATCAATCCCGGTTCGATTACGTTTTTTGGCTACGCTTCGGGAACAACTCAGAATGATTTGTTTAGTGCTCTTGGACCTGAGTTGAAGGGGGCTGGCCTACCGCTTTTGGCAACAACTGCTCGCCGTGCGAACACCATTGCATTTATTCTGGATGGCACAAGCAACACCATTTTGATGTGTGAAGATGCAGGACGGCCTGAGCAGTACATTGGTCGGACCCTGGATTCGACCCGGTACCTACGTGACGGTGGATGGGGACATCATGAGAATGATTACGGATTGGATGGAGCCGTCGCTGGCTCGCGAACTTCACCAGGAAATTGCGTAATTAACTGCCACAACGACAATGAAACTTATTCGTTTCATACCGGCGGGGCAACTCACGGCATGACCGACGGCGGTGTGCAGTTCTTAAGCGCTACCATCTCGCCACAAGTTTACGCCGCTTTGATCACAGCCCAAGGCAGTGGACGGACACCTGCGGAAATTTCTCCACAAACTCAAGAGTAGATTGATTGCCAGGACGCTATGAAATCGAATATCCTCCTTTTTGGTACGATGGTCTGCAGCTTGTTGATGTTTGGTTGTTCTTCTTCGGGGCCGGTTCCCGTGTCGGTGAAGGGGACGGTCAAAACCAAGAAAGGTCAACCATGCGACAATGCTTTGGTAGTTCTACATCCAACTGCCAAGGATCGCTTGAATGATCCCAAACCGGTGGCCACCACCGATGCCGAAGGAAAGTTTGTACTGACTACGTTCGCGGTGGATGACGGGGCGTTACCCGGCGACTATTCCGTGACCGTGGTGTGGCCTGGCAAAAGTGGTCCTGAAAGTAAGTTTTCTCTTTCGGGAGAAGGGGCCGCGGGCGGCGCCGATCAGCTCAAGGGAAAATACGGGAACCCAAGCCAACCTTTATTGAAGGCGACGGTTCCTGCCCAAGGTGGAGCGGACTTGATGCTAGAGGTGGAACCGTAGATCGAGTTGTGTTGATCTTTGCCGCTTAAGGCGGTTACCGGTTTTATCGAACCTGAAAAGCATATCTCGTACTCGATCGCCCGCACGGATCGAGTACGATTTTTTATTGAATTGATAACTCCTTTAGGCCTGAAGCAAATGTCCTTTCCCTATGCTCCCTTCGCGCGAAAGCTTGTTCTTGCGGTCCCCTTTCTGATTGGGATGATCTGCTTTTTGGTGGGAACGGTTCCGGTTTCAGCCCAAGTAAAAGCGACACCCGCACGGGATGCAGAACTGAAGCTCAATCAGATCCAAGTGATTGGAACTCATAATTCCTATCATTTGGCTCCTGAGCCTGCTTTGCTGAAGTTGATCGGTGCTGCCAGTGAGCGAGCGGCTCAGGCTATTGATTACAGCCATGCACCTCTGGCAAAGCAATTGACGGAACTTGGGATTCGACAACTGGAATTGGACGTGTACGCTGATCCAACTGGTAAGCTCTTTTCCAAACCGGTTGGTAAAACCCTGCTAGGCCCAACATCGAGCGATCCTAGGATGGAATTTGATTTCGACGAAGTGATGTCGAAACCCGGAATGAAGATTCTGCATTCGCCGGGCTTTGATTACGCAACTACCGTACCCACTTTGGTAAGTGCCTTAGCTCAAATCAAAGCGTGGTCCGATTCCAATCCAGATCACTTGCCTATCCTTGTTTTGATCGAGCTGAAGCAAGATGTGACTGGACCAGCGGGCGTGAAGCCGGTTCCGTTCGATGCTGAACTGCTAGATGCCGTGGACCAAGAGATTCGATCTGTGATTCCGACTAGCAAGATGTTGAGTCCCGATGATGTCCGAGGCAACCACGCTACCTTGCGGGAGGCTGTTCTTGAAACCGGATGGCCAACCTTGGGACAAGTTCGCGGAAAGCTACTGTTCGCCTTGGACAATGAAGGTGCATTGATGGAAAAGTATTTGGAAACGCATCCGGGATTAAAAGGCCGCGTCATGTTTGCCTCGGTTTCGGAAAATCATCCTGCTGCCGCTTGGATGAAAATCAATGATCCTGTTCGGGACTTCGATCGAATTGTCGCGATGGTTCAGAAGGGCTTTATTATTCGAACACGTGCTGATTCGGAGACCAAACAGGCTCGCTCCAACGATACTGCTCAAAGGGATAAAGCCTTTTCTAGCGGAGCTCAATTCATTAGCACAGACTACCCTGTTGCCGATTCACGTTTCTCCGATTACTCGGTTCGTTTCGTTCATGGGATCGTAGCTCGATGGAATTCGGTTTCCGCCCCAGCCGCAAAGCCTGAATGGGAAGGTCTTGATCTGGAGGCCCGATAAGTCTTCAGGGCGTTGGTTGTGCGGCTTCGATCTTTGCTTGATGGATGTGAACTTGATTCAGCAAGTATTCCCAATCCATCGCGGGGCCAGGATCTGTTTTTTTGGTTTGGACATGGTAGTGTCCAAGAATACCACCGAATGACGCCCACTGTTCGTCGCTTAGCGTTCGATCGATCACGTGACCTTCCGGAGTTCGCGGCGCATCAGGTTTCATTTTTGGAAAGATATTGCACAATGCGGCGGTAAGCTTGGCCAAAGCGTCATACTGTTGCGGTGTAAAGTCGTATTGCTGATAGACAACATCGTGAAGCGAGCCTTCAATCCGCTCATTTCGTCTGGGCGAAAGCGCTTTGCCCTTGAGCGACTCGGCTCCCTTTACTTTGTCTGGGAAAATCAGGAAGACTTTACCTTGTTCATCGGGGCGATACCAACGGGCAAACGGTAGTTCACGATCATCCATACGATAGGCACCGATGTTTGCGATTTCGATACCGATGCTTCGATCATTGCTTTTGGTGGCATGCCATGCTCGTTCTTTTAGATCGAGCGTTTGGTAGATGGTTCCGTCTGCATCTAGCAAGAAGTGAACACTTAGTCCGCGAATGTCGTGCAAGACAAAGAAGCATTGGGCACTTGTTCCGCAGACATCGAAGTGCAAAACAAATTGATCGATTTTGTCTTGAAGCAAGGGCAGCTCCCATCCGCCACCTCGAACAAGTTCCAACTGTTCTGGCGTGTACTGGCTTTCTGCTTGTTGTTCGTATCGCAATCCAAAACGGTCGGGACTGAGTTCCTGAGAGGTGGAGACCCACTCAATCTTTCCCACCTTCATGGCTTCGACGGTGGATTTCCATTTTCTTTGATCGAACGATGCGAAGCGTCTGTCGGTACGGTACGCATCGAATCCACCTGGATCGAGCCACAGTTTGACGGGGGTGCCGATACGATACAGTTGCCCGCAAACCATAATCTCATCGCCATGCCGTTTTTGAAACCCGAGCGAGGGCGAAGTCTGGCCTATCGCATAAGGCGCGAACAGGATTCCCAACGAGACAAAAATGGCAAGTCGGAAGATCTTTACGCCTAGCAATCGTTGAATCGGCGATCCATCTTCGGAGCGATGGTCGGATGAGCGATGGTCGGATGAATGGATCATGAATTATCTGGGCTAGAAATTCTTCTTACTGGAGAGCGCAAGAGCAGCTCGAGTTGCGGTCGAGATTCGAATCAGAAACACGCCGCATCGCATCACGCCCACGGCTGCGATCAACACGATGGCCGCTTGTACGATCCCAGGGTTTTCCAGATCAGAAATGAAGACAAGGCCAACTCGAATCAAATACAGCGAAACTAAAATGAGTCCCCAGCCTGCAAGCTCTCTGAGCCACAACAACATAGCCAGTCCTAACGCGTATTGCTTGTTCGAGATTTTCTATTTGCAACGAAACCGACCTCAATATAGAACGATTGGTGTCCTGTTTCAATCCAGTGCTTTGCTGGACTTTCTGTTCATCCGAGTGTTTCGAGGCGACTTCTTTAGAAAAAAAGCCTGATGGGTTTTGAAATCCATCAGGCTTTTTTATGAATACTGCCTAAGGCAATGATCTGCTGCGAACTACAGAAACTTGCCCAAGCGTGCGCACAGATCGGCGGTGCGGCAGCTGTAGCCCCACTCGTTGTCGTACCAAGAGACCACTTTCACAAGCTTGCCCTTGTCGCCCAGCACTTGAGTGAAGTCGGCTGCGAAAATGCTGCTGTGCGGATCGTCGATGATATCGCTGGAAACGATAGGATCTTCGGTGTAGCACAAGATTCCCTTGAGAGGACCTTCAGCAGCGAGCTTGATGGCTGCGTTGATCTCAGCAACGGTTGTTTCCTTCTTGAGATTCACGGTCAAGTCGACGACCGAACCGGTAGCCACGGGAACTCGCATGGCGATCCCGGTCAATTTACCCTTGAGTTCAGGGATAACCAAACCGACGGCCGAAGCAGCACCGGTGGTTGTCGGGATGATGTTCAGGGCGGCTGCACGAGCGCGGTACGGATCAGCGTGAGGAAGATCCTGAACCTTTTGGTCATTCGTGTAAGCATGCACGGTTGTCATCAATCCACTTTCGATACCGAAGGTGTCGTTGAGAACTTTAGCGACGGGGGCCAAGCAATTGGTGGTGCAGGATGCGTTGGAGATGCATTTTAGGTCTGCAGTCAACTTGTCATCGTTCACGCCCAGAACGCAAGTCAGGTCCGCGCCGTCTTTAGCAGGTGCGCTCAGAACCACTTTCTTGCAACCGGCGGCCAAGTGCGAATCGTAGCCTGGCTTGCCGTCTTTGCTTCGACCTGTGAAAAAACCAGTGCTTTCCACCACAATGTCAACCTTGAGATCCGCCCAAGGCAACTTGGAAGGATCTTTTTCAGCCAATGCGTGAATTTTCTTTCCATTGACGATCAAATGCTTGTCGTCGTAGCTGACGGTACCGTCGTAACGTCCGTGAACGCTGTCATACTTGAGCAAAGTTGCCAACATGGCGTTGTCGGTAAGGTCGTTCACCGCCACCACTTCGAACTCGCTCGATCGGCTCATTAAGTTGCGGAACGTCAATCGTCCGATACGACCAAACCCGTTAATTGCGATTCGAATAGACACCGATTTTGTTCTCCGCCGAAAATTGAAATAGTATTGTCCCATTGCGATCCACCCGCTGGTTTCACGCATCCTCTTGAGAATCAACAAGAAAATTGCCAACACCCAAGGAGTCGCAAAGTATACAAGCGGTGTTCTGAACCATCAATGGACGGATTCCCCTTCAAACCACAAAGAAATGCACTGAACCAAATTGATTTCCTGCCTACAATGGAATCGCATTTGAAGTACCGCTTATACTGACAAGAAATTCCGTCCCCTTTAACCCGGCCATTCGTGAATTCGAATATGAACATCCCGCTTCCCATTGTCGAGACACCTTCTTCGGCTCCTATGGCGTCTCAAGTCACCTGCGATGCAGGTACAGGGGTAAATGGGAACGTTGTTAGCCGTTACCTAGATAACTTGGGAGAACGGCAGCCGCATGGTCCGCTTGCCCGAAACGCGCTTCCGATGTCGATGGAAGAGGCCAAGGCGAGGGGTTGGGATGAATTGGATGTAGTGATTGTCACGGGCGACGCCTATATCGACCACCCAAGTTTTGCGATGTCGATTCTAGGTCGAGTGCTCGAAGCTGCTGGCTATCGGGTGGGAATTTTAAGCCAACCTGATTGGCAAAGCTGCGAACCTTGGAAGCGATTTGGGCGGCCACGGCTGTTTTTCGGCATTAGCGCCGGCAACATGGACAGCATGATTAACCATTACACCGCTAACAAAAAAGTTCGAAACGACGACGCGTATTCCCCCGGCGGAAGGATTGGCCTTCGGCCAGATCGTGCGACTCTCGCGTATTGCCAACGGGCGCGAGAGGCTTACAAAGGCGTACCTGTTATCGCAGGGGGCGTCGAGGCTTCCTTGCGGCGATTGGCACATTATGACTACTGGAGCGACAAGGTTCGGCGCAGCATTTTGCTCGATAGCAAAGCGGATCTGATCGGGTTCGGAATGGGCGAGAATTCCATCATTGAAATGGCTCGTCGGCTTGAGAATGGCGAATCGGTGAAGGACCTTCGCGATATGCGAGGGGTTGCCTATGCATTAGGAGCTTCCGAGCCATTGCCAACCGATGCGATCGAATTGCCTACTTATGACGAGGTGGTCGCGGACAAGATTGCATTCTCCAAGGCAACGCGAATCATCCACAATGAAACGAATCCACTCAATGCTCGTCGTATCATGCAGCGTCATGGTACTCAGACGATCGTTTGCAACGTTCCTCAGTTGCCGATTAGTCAGGAGGCGATGGACAAAATTTATGGGCTTCCGTACACACGGCGTGCCCATCCAAGCTACACGGAACCCATTCCGTCCTTCAATATGATTAAGAATTCAGTCACCATCATGCGTGGCTGCTTCGGCGGTTGCACCTTTTGCTCGATCACCGCGCACCAAGGGCGGATCATTCAGTCGAGGTCGAAAGAGTCGGTACTAAAAGAAATTCAAACGATGACGGAGGACAAGGACTTCAAAGGGATCGTCAGCGACATCGGTGGCCCAACAGCGAACATGTACCATATGCGGTGCACGAAACCCGAAGTGGAGGCCGTTTGCCGGCGCCAGTCCTGCGTCCATCCCAAGATTTGCAAACTCTTGGGCGTCGATCACACCCCGGTGATCGAACTGATGCGTGAGGCGAGAGAGGTGCCTGGCATCAAGAAGGTTCTGGTTGCAAGTGGCGTCCGTATGGATTTGGCTCGCCAATCGCCGGAATACATTCGCGAACTGACCGAGCATCATGTCGGCGGGCATTTAAAGGTCGCTCCGGAACACGTTGATGCGGATGTTTTGTTCAAAATGCGAAAGCCCGCCAATGACGACTTCGAGTTCTTCACGGACCAATTCAAGCAAGCGTCCGCAGATGCGGGCAAGAAACAATACTTGATCCCGTATTTTATTGCATCGCACCCAGGAAGCTCGATCGAATCGATGATCGAACTCGCTTTGTTTTTGAAGCGAAATGGTTACAAGCCGGATCAAGTTCAGGACTTTATTCCTGCTCCACTGGATGTGGCGACCAGCATGTATTACACCGGGCTGGATCCATTTACTCTGAAGCCAGTGTTCATTGCAAAGGCGCTTCGCGATCGCAAATCGCAACGGGCGTTGATGCAGTTTTTCAAGCCGGAGAATTATTTCGAGGTGCGGGACGCGCTTCGAAGCGTTGATCGAACAGACCTCATTGGTGAAGGTTGCGATTGCTTGATCCCTTCGAAACCTCCCAAAGAGGCGGTCGAGCGTCGGCGCGATGACGCCAATAAGCGGTTTCGAGGCGAGTACGTTCACACAATTCCCAACCGAAAAGATCCCTCCGTCGAAACACCTATCGACGGATTGCCGATGTCACCCGAAGAGGCAGCGAATGCCTCACGGCCATCGAAAAAGGGGCCGCGAAAACAGCAACGCAACATTTCCAACAATGGGCAAAAGAAGCCTGGAACCGGCTATCGGCCTGGCCGACGCGTTTAAAGCAACTGGTTGATCGCGATGGCTGGAAGCTCAGCCGGCGTTCGAATCGTAGGACGAGCTTGGATCCGATTTTGAAATTTGGTCCCTCGCTGACTTCAAATCAGCGAGATGCAAATCGAGAGCTCCAACCGACATTCTGATTTCTAGAATGGAGATCGTTAAAGAAGCTGCCATCAGTACTAAGCTTACCGAGAACATAACCTGGGCAGCGACCGTCCAGCCGAAAAACAGCAATGCCATCGAAAGCGTACAGCACAGCAAACTGCCCGTGCCAACGGTTTGCATGTCGCGAATTAAGTTGACGCGTTTTCTAAGATTCTCAATTTCGCCCAAGTAATGGGGATGTTGTGTTTGCTCATGGTCCGCATGCAGCTTTCGAATCACGCTTGCAAGGCCCAGAAATCGGTTGGTGTAAGCGAGCAACAATAGCGAAATCGCTGGAAAGAGCAGTGCTGGGGTGGTCAGGTCAAATGGAATAGTAGACGCTCCGATTCTCGTTTTCTATCAACACCGTTCAATCAATCGTTTAACCGCAATACCGTTCAATCAATCGTTTAACAGTCAGCAGCAGGCGTACTTTCTTACTGCCCTTCACGTACGCCTTCGGCTGACGGTTAAACGAAATCACTGCAGCTGAATGCTACATTCAACGGTATTGCGTTTTCTCTTTGCAAAAAATTACCGGCTTCCTTTTAGGCTTCCTAAGCCACCATCGACACCGATCGACTGGCCTGTCACCCAGGATTGTTCCGGCGATGCAAGCCACAAGATAGCACGTGCGACATCGTCTGGCTGGCCGAAACGCCCTAATGGATGCATTCCAAGCGAAACTTCCGCCGAGCGAGGGTTATTCCAAATTCTTTCGGTCAACGGAGTTTGGACCAAACCGGGAGCCACCGCGTTCACTCGGATTCTCTTCGCGGCATAGGTCATCGCCGCAGATCGAACGAGTCCCTCAACGCCCGCTTTGCAAGCAGCGATCGCTTCATGATTTGCTAGCCCAATAGAAGCTGCCGCGGAACTCATCAATACGATTGAGCCACCGTTCGCTGTCATTCTTGGCACGCATGCTCTGAGCAGGCCAGCTGCGGAGGTTAAGTTTGCATTCAAGGTGGCTTGCCATTCCTGGAATTGCGTCAGATGCATCGGCTTAAGCAACACCGAACCTGCCAAATTGATGCCTACATTCATCTCGCCCAACACGCCTACAGCGCTCGACATCACGGAATCCAATTGCGGCCAATCAGCCGCGTCAGCCACTGCGAAACCCCATCCGTAAAGACCTGCAAGCTGTTGCAGTTTTTCTAATGAGCGGCCAATCAAAAAAGCTTCGCCACCCGATTCAGCTAAAAGACGGCAAACCGCTTGGCCAATACCACCTGTCGCTCCCACGATCACCGCTTTGATGGGAAGCTTTTTAGAATCATTCTGCAATTCGGACATACGTACCTACAGCACTCAATCGGTTGAAATTCGGTCGATGATTGGTTCCAAGTTGAGTCCATGGTACCGAGATGGCAAGAGGGGGGACGCGGGAATCTCTCGACAAAGAAAAATAGATTCTTTGAATCCGAGCGATTGACTTCCGCGTATAGTACGTCAACGGATCGCGACCGTTGAATTGTAATATCCATTCGAGACCTTCTCGAATCCGTTTTGTCACTCAGTAGGGAATTAGATTCATGGTAAAGTCAAAGTTGTTTGGGTTGGCACTCAGTGCTGTTGCAGGTTTGAGCTCGTTCGGTTTCAGTGCAGACAAAGATATCGTTGACACCGCTGTCGGTGCCGGTAAGTTCAAGACGTTAGCTGCCGCATTGGGAGCAGCTGGATTGGTGGATACCATGAAGGGTCCAGGCCCATTCACTGTTTTCGCTCCAACCGACGATGCATTTGCAAAGTTGCCAAAGGGCACAGTGGACGAACTGCTAAAGCCTGAAAACAAGGGCAAGTTGACTGCAATTTTGACCCACCACGTCGTCAAGGGCAAGGTCATGGCAGGGGATGTCGTTAAAGTCAAGGGAGCTGTTGCTCTCGATGGCCAGCGAATCGATGTCGACGCAAGCTCCAAGGGAGTGGTTGTCGATGGAGCCAAGGTCGCAACAACAGACATCGTGTGCAGCAACGGTGTTATTCACATTATCGATGCAGTGATGATTCCTGCAACCGACAACATCCCAGCCGTAGCGGACAAGGCTGGCAGCTTCAAGACTTTGCTAACTGCTGTAAAAGCAGCTGGCCTAGTCGAGACCCTAAGCGGAGAAGGTCCATTCACCGTTTTCGCTCCAACCGACGAAGCGTTCGCCAAGTTGGGCACCACCGTTGCCGATCTTTTGAAGCCAGAGAACAAAGAAAAGCTGACCGCGATCTTGACCTACCACGTCGTCAAGGGCCGAGTTTACTCAGAAGATGCAGTTGCAGCCAAGGCAGCGACAACCGTTCAAGGCGGCTCGATCAAGATTTCCACCAACGCAAAGGGTGCGTTCGTCAATGAGTCGAAGTTGGTCAAGACCGACATCGATGCGTCGAACGGCGTCATCCATGTTATCGATGCAGTTTTATTGCCATCCGCAAAGTAATACTACGGTTGTTAATCAAGTTTGCAGACGAACCGCCATGTGGTTTCGTCTGCTCAAGGTAAGCGAAAAAACTTGGCCCCTGGATCCAATCCGGGGGTTTTGTTTTTGGAAGACGGCAAGCGGCGAAGTGCAGCTTTACTCCGCCGAGGAATGCGAACTGCCAGGGCTGAGATCATGAGCCGATGGGGCTGAGATTGTGGGAAATGCAGGTTTTGCGTGCATGCCACCCTAAGGATGAATCAAGTATACTTGTGGCAGCCCAGATAGGCGTCTCTGTCGCTGTGGTTCTTACACCACTGCCATGGACACCGTTTTCGGGTGTGGCTCATCATCCTTGCAGCGGATCGCGGTTTCCATGTTTGCCCTCGATAATCCAGTACTTCAGCGCGAATTGATCACCAATCTTCGAACGCCACGCGCGTTTCTGTTGATGCTGGTGTATCAAGTGGCGCTGGCAGCGGTCGTGCTGATTGCCTACCCTCGCGATACCAGAATCGACTTGAGTCTTGAGTCCGCGTCGGCTCAACGACTGGTTGATTTCTTTTTTGTTGGGCAGTTTGTGATTGCGTCGTTGATGGCACCTAGTTTTACGGCTGGCGCGATAACGGGAGAGAAGGAACGCAAAACGTATGAAATGCTCTTGGCAAGTCCGCTTCGGCCCTGGAGCATTGTCTTAGGAAAGTTGGTTGCTGCATTAGCCCACTTGATTGTTTTGGTCTCCGGTTCTCTACCAATCATCATGCTGTGCCTTCCGCTGGGGGGCGTTTCCATTTACGAGCTCTTGGCGGCCTACGTCGGTTTGCTGTCGGCGATTTTCTTGTTCGGCTCCATCTGCATGTACTGCTCCAGCTATTTCAAACGCACCAGCGCTTCGTTGGTGGTAAGTTACGTTTTGATCTTACCGATTTTGATCGTGGGGATTGTGATGTGGCTGGCTTTAGCCAAGCAAGGGGACTTAAGGCTCTTCATCACCACCACCATTGTGCCTTTGATCTGTGGCCTTTCGGGGTTGGCCATGTTGGCGATCACGGCAAGACGATTGCTGTATCCACCTGACGTAGGCAGCCAAGGCAGCGAGGTGGTTGATTTGGAACAAGAACAACGCGAAGCGGTAGGATTGGTGATTCAACGGGATCAGTTTCCTGACAGTCTGTTTGCACCCCCGCGTCGCAAATCGCTCATGAACGACAAAACCAATCCAGTTTACGACAAGGAGATGCATGCGGAATTGTTCAGCCAAGGGACGTTGATGTTACGTCTGGTGATCCAATTGAGTATGTTGCTGGCGATTCCCTTGATGGCTGTCCTGCTGTTCATCTGGCCCAGCAAGGCCTCTTACTATGTTGGGTTTGTGTTGGTCTTTAACATCTTGGCTGCTCCCGTTTTTACGGGCGGTAGCATCTCCAGTGAGCGAGAACGACAGACTTTGGATTTGTTGCTGACGACCACTATTTCGTCATGGCAAATCCTGTGGGGGAAGTTGCTGGCGGGATATCGAGTTTCTGCCGTGTTGACGAGCTTTCTGATGTTCCCATTGTTGTTGTCTTTTTTGAATCTGGCCCTGCTGAAGAACTGGTTGCCGATGTTGGTTTATGCCGGAATTTGTGTTGTTTCATCGATCTTCAATTCTGTTTTAGCGATGTTCATGTCCACTCTGTTTCGCAAGACAAGCAGCGCCATGATGGTCAGTTACATTGTGCTGCTGATGTTGTACTGTTTACCGATTGCCGTCTACTTTTTGTTTTGGAGCTTCACGCCAGACATCGATTCCGTCGATGGCCGATTGGCGATCGAGCGAGTTGAGAATTTAAGGTACTTAGGAATCGCAAGTCCGTTGATGGCGGCAGACAGTACCCCGTTTGGCTCGATTGAATCAGGGGTGGGTGGTGCAGGTTCCAAAGCAGGGTCTTGGCCATTGGTATTTGGGTACTTCGCGTTCACGATTGTGTCAACGGTTGTTCTGCTTGCTTTGAATGTGTGGTTGTTCACGCGACGATGGGAACTTACTGGCCGCGGTTAGAGGCAATACCGTTCAATGAAGCACTCCATTGCAGTGATTTCGTTTAACCGTCAGCCGTAGACATTCCGTGATGCGGTTGAATACCAGACGATGGTTTAACTCGGAATCGGATTTGCGATTTGTGCAACGACTTTAGTCATCAAACCCCAAGCCTTCTTACGAGTTCAACTTCCTTTCACAGGCTCTCGTAAAGTCAAACCTGTCATGATCCATAGAATAGATCGAATACGTTCACGGGCGTGGAGATTAGGCTGTTGACCAAAGGCGTCACATCAACCTGTCTGCCGTGGCCCTCCTAGACCGTCGCTCCAGGCTGAGACTTTGCTATCTAGGGTAAGGCAGGTACGCAGCTATGGTGAGGCGGGCTAGGTAAGACACAGCCATTGCTCCGGGAACGTTAAGAATTAGGAAAAGGGAAAAAAATAGCAGTAGTTCGTTCTGAAGTTGAAGAACGTTGAGAATCAAGACATTGTCTACTGAGGAAGTCTGCATCAATGCAATGTCACACCAAACAGAACTTGTCCAGAAGCCAGATAAGCGCAACGCGAAGGTGGGCATTGTGCCCTCCTTCGCAATAGGTTTTGGTGCGCTACTACGCCGTGATGGAACCTTGTGGCTAGGTTGCCCGCACCGAACCGTAACAATCCAAAAAGGGGAATAGCTGCCCTTTGGGTCTTGGGATAAAGCGACTTTGCTCGTAAAATGCCTTGTGCATGTGGTCTCTTTTCAGAGGAGTGCACGGTCGTTCTTTATTGCTTGCATAGAATTGAGGATTTGAATGTCGGATCGAAAGGGTAGCGCCTTTGCAGGCGTCGGCGTCGCAATTGTAACTCCATTCACAGATGGAAGATTGGATGTCGCGAAGCTCAAAACCCAAATCGAGTTTCAAATCGATGCAGGCGTGCAGTTTTTGGTTCCTGTAGGAACGACCGGCGAGTCCCCCACGTTGACCCATGATGAACACGAGCGAGTGATCAGCGAAGTGATTCAGCTCGCCTCTGGACGCTGCAAAGTCATGGCAGGAACTGGAAGCAACTGCACCGATGAAGCGTTGCGATTGACACGTCGGGCTCAAAAAGAAGGTGCGGATGCATCGCTTCAAGTTGCCCCCTACTACAACAAACCGACTCAGAAAGGCTTTTACGAGCACTTCAAGGCGATTGCCGAAGAGGTCGGGATTCCTCATTGCGTTTACAATATTCCAGGCCGATCGGCTAAAAACATCGAGCCTGAGACCATCGCCAGGCTTGCCGAGTTGCCCAACATCACCATGGTGAAGGAAGCCACCGGATCGTTGGATCAGTGCTCGCAAATTTTGAACATGACGAACTTGACCGTTCTCAGCGGAGACGATTCATTGACGTTGCCCATGATGAGTATCGGTGCAGAAGGAGTTATCTCCGTTGCGGGGAACATTGTTCCCAAGGATATGTTGGCCCTGGTGCAGTTTGCCGCCCAAGGAGACTTTCGTTCCGCCTCGAAATTGCATCATAAGCTCTTTCCGCTATGCCGAGACATGCTTTCCTTGGCGACGAATCCTATTCCGGTGAAAGGTGCCATGAAATTGCTAGGCAGGGATTCGGGCCAGTTGCGGCTCCCCATGACGGAACTCGAAGAAAGCGAATTTGCAAGGCTTCGAATGGTTCTTGAGAACTATGGCTTTAGGCTTTAGGCTTTGGGCTCTTTCGCAACCCGAAGCGTAAGGGCTTGATGGTTGATTCGTTTAACAGTCAGCCGAAGGCGTACTTACCGCCACTCACATACGCCTGCGGCTGACGGTTACACGAACGGCTGGCTGTGCGGCGGGATCGCTTCCGCTATAATGTAGGAATGGGAATTGACGGCACATAGCCGGTTGGTTCCCAAAAAGAAGCTGTCTTTTTCAAGCCCCTATCCTACCCTTCCCATCTCGCTTTTTCCAATACGAGTGTGTTTATGACATTCCGAGTTTCCTGGTTTGCCGTACTGTGTCTGTCGATCGGTATCTCATCGATCGCCCCTTTGAATTCTCATGCAGATGAAACGGGGAAGAAGAAAAGCATTGTTTTCATCGCCGGAGGACCGAGCCATGACTACGGTTCCCATGAACATTATGCGGGCTGTCGGATCTTGGCCGACGCGATCATGCGAACAGACTCCTCGATCAAGTGCGAAGTGATTCGCAATGGGTGGCCAGCAGATGATTCTGCCTTGGATAATGCCGATTCGATTGTTATTTACTCCGACGGCGGTGGTGGGCATCCGTCGTTGGCTCATTTGCCGAGACTCAAGAAACAAATGGACCGCGGTGCGGGTTTCGTATGCATTCATTATGCGGTCGAAGTTCCCAAGGACAAAGGTGGGCCTGAGTTTTTGGAATGGTTGGGTGGATACTTTGAAACGAATTGGTCCGTCAATCCGCACTGGGATGGCAAGTTCGAATCATTGCCGAAGCACCCCATTACGTCAGGGGTCAAACCGTTTCAAACTCGCGATGAATGGTATTTTCATATGCGTTTCCCGGAAGGGATGAAGGGTGTCACCCCAATTCTTTCTGCGGTTCCGCCCGCGACCACGATGGACCGACCCGATGGAGCTCACAGCGGTAATCCCGCGGTTCGCAAAGCGGTCGCGCGAGGAGAATTGCAGCACGTTGCCTGGGCGACTGAGCGTCCTAATGGTGGAAGGTCTTTTGGGTTTACCGGCGGCCACTTTCATTGGAACTGGGGGCGGACCGAACCGACCAAGTTGGTCGCCAATGCGATCTTGTGGACCGCGCATGCCGCGATTCCCGAGGCCGGTGCGAATGTAGGGCCCAAGTCGGTAGACGAACTGAAAGAGAATCAGGATGAGCAAGTGCCCGCATCGTTTGATGCAGCCCAAGTTTCCGCATCGTTCAAGCTGACTTCAGCGACAACGGGTAAAAAGACGGATGACAAGACGGTTGCCAAGACACTTTTCTCTTCGCAAACCATGAACGCTCAGACTTCGCGTCATCAAATCGACGTGGATATCGACGTTATCGGTGTGAAGAAGTTGTTCTTGATTGTGACGCCTGGGTCTGATGGTTTCGGATTTGACTGGGCCGATTGGGTTGAACCCAAATTGGTTGGTAAAAATGGTGAAAAGTCACTGCTGGATCTTCCTTGGTTCACTGCGACATCGGACTTCGGCAAGGTCAACAAGAACGCCAATGCAGAAGGTGGACCACTGAAAGTTCACAATCAGGTCGTTCGAGGCATCGGCACTCATGCGCAAAGTGTGATCGGCTACGAGCTGCCAGCAGGTTTCGATCGCTTTCAGGTTACTTGTGGATTGGATCACCAAGGAGTGTCACGCGGCGCAACTTCCGTTCGCTTTCACATTGCAGCCGAAGGCGTTCCGACAGGGCTGAACAACTGGGGCGCACAAAGCGAAGTGAGGAATTCGGAAAACGCAGTTGCTGGCCTCGTGGTTGCGGACGGGCTTCAGGCATCATT
>Ga0247837_1004815_pt1 | contig 21245 bp, 18 predicted proteins | sample LaCtaG_2_FD_187115 | JGI IMG/M metagenome (GOLD analysis project Ga0247837, IMG submission 187115) | Freshwater microbial communities from meromictic Lake La Cruz, Castile-La Mancha, Spain - LaCruzMarch2015_14.5m | ecosystem: Environmental > Aquatic > Freshwater > Lake | place: Spain: Castile-La...
CAACATGTAAAACAGTCCTCTGCCCGTAAACCCCTCTATGAACCTGAAGTACTTGAGCACACAATTGAGTCCGAACTCTGCAGATAGACTTAGCGATTGTTGGTTTTAGCTAATAGAGATTAACTACAGTACTGGTAACGACTTCATGCTGGAGCTTTCAAAAGCCCTGCATCGTAGGCTTCGAGACGTGATTGCTGATAAGGAAAGGAGAGCATGTATCTAGCAGCCTTTCTACAACAGTTGACTACCTGTGAGAGCTGTGTGTATGAATAGGTGCTTGATGTTGGGAAGGTAAGGGTCAGATTCTATATACTAGGGAATGGTTGAGGCAGAATAGTTACTCAACCAGTGTAATACCCACTGCTTTAGGTGGCAATCAGCCAGCTAGTAGAAGCGTTTATTGGATTGGGAGAGTCAGCCCTGGGCCTTTGTATTCTCTGCATATACGTCAACTCCCTGCCTTCCTCCCTCTTCACATTATACCCAAAGTGGTCCTTCACACTTCCCGGCCTCAAAGGCGTGCACCTGCCCACACTCTGCGTTCTCCCCAGTCTCTTCTGCGCCACCACCACAGGCACCATTGCCTTCCCTAGAGTCGCCGCGAGCGCCAAGTGTCTTTTCCCCTGCTGCTTCGACCTCGGCCGTAGGCCGGAATTCACAGAACTCTTGGGAAACTGCGCAAACCAGAAACCAAGGCTGAGGCTACTGGCGGCAGAAGCAGGGCGAATAGGGGCGGTTTGGGGTCTTTGGAAAGGGGTGAAATCGGACTTGCGGTCCTTTTCTTCCTGTTGCAATCGCAACTGCCGAATCCGCTTGTTGACTGTAGGCGTGCCCGCTGACACCACCTTGTCCTGGGCAGGCGGAAGGTAGGGCGAAAAGGTGGTCTCCACCAGTGACTTCCTCATAGTCCTCCAGGAATTCTGCCTGACTAGCAGCTCTTTCAGCTGCCCCAGAGTCTCCCTGCCCAGTTTCTCCAACATATCCTGCCGCGAAACCCTGTAAGTCTGCACTTCACTCACAGTCACTACCTCGAACTCCATCAACTTCCCCTCTAAAATCGACTCCGCGCCCAGCCATTGTCCCTTGGTTACCAGGCCGAAGTTGACTTGGGACATAGTGCGACTGGCGAGGCCTGCACTGCGCCTGTTTCTAGCCTCGCTTACTTCCAAGCACTCTCCGGATACAATAATATAGGCGAAATTCGCAGCTTCGCGGGCGTGCAGTACTCGCTTTTTGGTCTTTAGATGTATGAAGTCGAAACAATGGGCGATTTTTTCCTTGCCGCCTGCTCCGAGCACCCGCATTCCTGGGATGTAGACAGAGAGAAAGTCGATTTTTTTGTTTTGGTCGATTTCAGCCTGAATTCTGCTCATTAGTCTTTCCAAGTCTGCGTGGGCTACTACGAGGAGAGTGCAGGCCTGCTGGCAAGTAACGCGATTCGCCTCCCAGGCCACTCCTGTGAGTCTGTCCAAAGCACCTAAGGCCTGGAAAGGCCCCCAGGAGCGGCTGTTTCTAGCCAGTTTGCTGCTTTCCAGCCTGCCCAAGAGTACAATGTACAGATCCGGACTGAGGGTGTTGTCGGGGATGAGAGTGGTGCCTTCGGCTAGAGTGAGTAGGGAGAGGAGTTGGCAGAACTACATAGGAAGTACGTTGCCTCGCTCGTGGTAAGGAATTACTCGCAGCTCTGCACACTCTTTGAAAACCAGGCGCAGTTTGAGCAGGTCGTCGTCTGAGGGTCTGGGCATTCTCAGCACTTGCACTATGTCTGCTGTTGTTCGGCTCAGCCGACTTTCGTCCATTTAGATTCCAACGAGTTTGTGGCATTGGTGCATACTTTGCAAAGGCAGTGACTATGAGCCAATTCCAGGACTCACAGACTAGAACTACCTACAAAGGTCTACTCCCATGGACACTTTCCAAACTCAGGTGCACACTTACACCATTTCCCCTAAGTCCATTCATCCAAACACTCAAATCGGCTAATTATAAGTTAGTGAGATCCCAGTTCGCAGAGTCCCCCCGCTTGAAGTAGCTCCTCTGCTTGGACAGCGAAGTCATCGAAGGGAAGATCATCTCCAAATGGCAGGAAAAGCCCACTTTGCGACTGTCGCTTAAGTCGTCTGACCGAGGGGCGAAGATTAGGTCTGGGTCCAGTTCCTCGTTCTTCTGTAGGTCTACTTCCAGGGCCCAGAGGGGGGTGTACTTGCCCTTGTGCTCGATATCGTCCTCGCTGTCCGACATTTGGTACTCGTCCCTGGGTTCCTCTTCTTCCCTGTCCTCCTCCTCTATTGCCTCCCCGCCAAAAGACACCCAGCCAGTTGCCTGCTTGCTCCGCTTCACCGGCCTAGAAAGTGACTGCTCCCTCTTCGAGGCCCGGGGCAGCATAAAGAGACAAGGACTCTGAGGTCTGGACTTGAGCGGAGACTTCGTGCCGCGCAGTCTCTTGGTGAAAGGACTGCTGCAGGCTCTCTGCGGGTTGTTTTTGCTAGCGAACGCCGCTGTGATCCGGTCGAAGCGGCCTCTGGCCACTATGCGCAGAGCCTGCAAGGCCCGGTCGAGGTGGTCAAGGCGGCCTTCAATAGTTCGGATGGAAGTCTGTAGGGTCAGCAAGTCCTCCATTTAATTCTCCCGCCTAGACTAGTTATCTCTCGATTCGGTCTGACGGATAAGGCGGGAAGAAGTGGGCATGAAGGTCGCGTCTCTGCGCTGAGACTTCTCTTTCACGTACTTTTCGATGCCAGTGCAGTCTACTATTGGAGTTTCGATGAGATAGACCAGGAAGGCGAGGTACGCCAAAGGCGAATGCTCAATCATGAAATGGTGCATCCAGCCCTTGCCTTTGCGCTCGATTTCGCCCCTGTCCAGCCCACACACATAGCACACGTTGTTGATGTCCCGCAGCACTGCCTCTCGCTGACTTCTGAGCTGTGCAAAGGTGTCAATGATGATTCCGAAGATGATATTGAGCAGAATAATGATGATAATGAGGTAAAAGAGCATGTCAAACCCCACCATGTTCCAGTAGTTAGCATTCTCATGGTCCGGCAGGGATACGAAATCGCCTATGCCCCCGCCTGAACGTATTCCCATATGTAAAGTGGAAATGAAGCAGTCTAGTAGGGTGAGGCACTTCATGTTTCCTGTTGTGTAGTCGTCCTGGAAGAACACGAAGGCGTAGCTGCTGAACAGGAAAATGATGATCAGTCCGAGAAAGAGGGTGATCAGGAGCTGCCGGGCGTTCACTGTGATTGACCTCAACACATTAATGAGCTCTTGGTTCTGCTTGACCAGGTCGAGCATAAGGAAGGGGTAGAGGAGCGGGTAGTACAGCGCTGCCACTGAAACCAGGAAATAGACGTAGTTGTAGTAAAAGTCCATGTTCTGCCCAATCGACCGCAGGGAAGACTCGAAAGAAGCCGCCTCCGCAGTGGTTTCAGTGGTCAACTCGTAGTACAGTGACCGGACGTACTGGCTCTCATTATGCGGCAAATGAGGCAATCTCGCGATTTCTATGCCCTGCGGCACCGGCCTAGCATCCAACTTGCTCGGGAAGTACTCCACCACATTGAACAAGAAAGACACCATATACATTATCAGCTGCAGGACTCCCAGGAAGGCAATGTATATGACATTCATCGGATGCAGGGCAATGGTCTCTTCCAAAGAGCCTTTGATGGTAAAGAGAAGTTGCAGGTTTATCACGAAGACCAGGGAAAAGGAGGCCTGGGCGAAGAGTTGCCACTGGGAAATGAACGACTTGAGGTGACGTCTGCGACTCAGAGCCTGTTGGTGCTCCATTTCCCTCATCAGTCCCGGCACTCTGGATAGGAAGTCTTCGATTTTCTTTTGGTGGGAACTTCGCTTCACCTCCATCAGCAGTGTAAGTCTCGACGCACTAGTCAGGAACTTGCACTTAAAGGGAATCGGGAAATAGTGCGGCTGTATGTTCCCCATCCTCTCCACCTCCACATACCCTGCGAACTGCACGAAGTAGACATAGGCAGGACTGGGAGGTGCGAACTTCTTCAGTTCAGTGTGCACTTCACTGTAGTCCGCCAGTTTGAGCAGGAACAAGGCTTGCAGGATCAGGACTTTGGTCTTGTCTTGGAGCTCGGGGGAGGCGCTTTCTAGGTTGAGGGCTGCTTCCTGGCCTCGGATGTGCTCGGAGTAGACAGTTTCCAGGCCGGTTCGCAGGGCGCCTAGGTCCATGAAGCTGAGAAGAGTCTGGTAAATCGCATCCTGCGCGTTTCCTTCCAGCAAAGTGTGCAGAAAGAGCACTATTTTGGTGTGAATTTTGCGTCCAACCGGCTTAAAGTCAGTTTGGACCTTCTTCATGAGCTTGTTGATGGCTAAAAAGAGCTGCACGTTGGTCCCCAGCACGAGTTGGTTGCCAGGACAAGGGCCGGTCACGAAATCTAGCAGGGCTGCGAAGGCCTTCATCAGCATCTTCCCTGCAGCCTTGTGCTCGGACACATAGTCAGAAACAGCGCTCAACTCAATAACAAACAAAGCCAACTCCGACACCAAGTCCACATCCACCAAACTCGCCTGCTGACTCCTAATATAGTTCTGAAAGTCCAAGTTACAGTTATCACAGCACAGCTGCAGGAACACCATCACATTCACTATGTACAGTTCCTGCCCTCCAATTTTATCCGCAGTTTCTGCTATATCCGAGGCTGCGAGAGTACCAGAGGGAGTTAGGTACAGTCTGGCAGAGGTGGAAGACGCACGCTCCACTATCACTTGCCTCATAGAGGAGATATCCCTTGCAAAGCGGCTGAACAGGTAATAAGCGCGTTCTTTGGCCACTAGCAGGCTTTGGAAGGTGTCTTGGAAGGCTTTGGTCTGCTCCTTGAGGAGTTTGTTGAGGAATTGCAGGGTGCTATTGACTGCGAAGGTCGCTTCTCCCTTGATAAGAGTGTCCAGAGCCTCTTCAATGACGTCTGTTTTTAGGAAGATTTGGTTGAAGACGTACTTTTTCCGCAAGTCTGAAGGAGAACTTATCTCCGGAATCAAATCTCTGAGGAATTTGAAGTAAAGGCGACGATTTCTCGTGCCTGAAAAGAGGTTCTGCACCCTTTCCAACATAACAACCGCCGAATTCACCGCCTCTTTCGCCACTTTCCCCTTGGGAAACCCGCCATCAAACGCCACCCGCAGGAAATTGCCCACCAAGTCCCTTATATAGTCCTCCGCCCTGCCCTCCATCATGACTTCCCTATACTCACTGGTGAACAGTCTCAACTTCTGCTCCAAAGCTGCTTCCTCGTCCCTCGCAGGCTTCACAGGACGTTCCTTCTCCCCTCTCTTGCGCTCCAGGCCTTCCTGCGGGTCGAGGAGCTGGATGAAGAGGGTGAGCTTCTTGGTGCAGGAGGAGACGGCGGCTTGCAGGAGGGAGAAGTCGAGTTCGGGGTTGGAGGCGGCGAGGGTGGCTATGCGGTCGGTGTAGAGGTCTAGTTTCACTAGGAAGTCTTGGGCGATGGGTAGACATAGCTCTGGGGAGTGGAAGATGGAGTCGAAGATGCGGGGCAGGTAGTCCAGCACTCCGCCGTTAGGGGAGTGGTGGCCTTGGTAGTACAGAAGCCGGATAGAGATGCGGAGGGGGTTTAACGGCTGCAAAGCCATCATTTGGTCCACAAGAGTGGGGTTTTCCCTCGGGAAGACCAGTGAAGTGAGACCCATGTTGCCTGCGTCGACCAAGTCCATAGTCCGCTCCATCACTTCCTCAGCTATCCGCAGTGTATTCTGAACGATGTCTAGGATAGTGGCTGTGTGGGGCGAGGGCTCCACCGCCCCTTCTTGTCTCAAGTAGGCGAAGTACAGGAACGGCAAAATGGCAGTGTGCAGCTGCGGGGAGTGGGTCTGCGACATGGACTTCAAGTCTCTCAGCGACAGGATATTCCTGCTCTGCACAATGGTGTGCGCATTGATGCAGCAGGAAAGCGCCTGCAGCTCTATCAGCCCCGCTGTCAAGTCCGGCTGTGGGGACAGAACGCAGGTAAAGAGCTTCTCAGCCACTAGTCTACCAGCGATGTTCTGCACGTCTGGCTTGGGGTTGCCCTCCCTGTCGAACATTATAGCGCGAATGAAGGCAAAGGCTCGCAGTTCTTCGTCGTGGTGACTGAGGATGTAGGAAATTAGCTGGGCGGTGGAGTCGTTGGACAGGGTTTCGTAGTCGCTTACTTCGCGGATGACTTCTGGGTATTGGGGGACTGTGAGGAAGTAGTGGCTGGGGCTGAACAGAGTGCGTAGTTCGCGACAGTTGCGGTCGTTTTGGCGGCAGAAATAGAGCAGGAAGATCGACAAAAGTGCCCGAATTCGCTCCCATCGGCGTTTGACAGCCAGGGAAGGGGACAGCGGGGGCTGCAGACAGAGCGGCCAAAGCATCATAAACTCCCTATGGAACTGCAAGTGCCGCATGATGTTCTGCAGCTTCTTGGTCTTCATCCCTGGCAGCCGCTTCCTTGGGTTGATATAGTTAGTCACGTACTCCAGCAGGTCGCAGAGGGTCTTGAGAGCCTGGCCCTCCCCCCCTGCTCGGAGTTCCAAGCGGCAGTCTGCGGCTAAGTCAGCAATTCGGACCTTAGCTCTGAGAGCACTGAGAACCTGGTAGCTGGAAATCAGCTCTGGGTCGGCTATTAAGTCCACATTTGCGAGGAATTTCCCGATACGCACTTCCTCGTTAAATAGACGTTTTAGCAGCAAAATAACCCTGTCCTTGAGTCCGGACGGGATGGTTTTAAGGCTGAGCACCATCCTAAACAGGTAATTGCGCACGTCCGGCGCCTGCGTAAGTACCGAGCGTCTGGCCGCAGGGTGCGAATCCGCCAGATCCATAGTGTTTTCCAGCTCCTCCCCATATTTCGTCAAAAACTCCGTCGCTCTCGTAGTCATCCTCTTAATCTGACTCCTGTCCTGCGCAGAATCATTGATATCCTCTGCTTCAGTTTTGACTTTGTCAGGCTCAGTCTCCCACTCAGTCTCGGTGATGCAGATGTGGAGCAGCTTCAGGCACTTTTCCTGCCGGACATGCGCGCAAATCGCTAATAGTAGTTCGACCAGCAGGCGGAACAGCTCGTTGCGACGTGAGCGGACTTCCAGGTCAGAATTAGCTTCGGTATCGATGTTCTTAAGCGCGTGAATAGTCCAATGCCGCCTAGAACGGCGCGGAGCATCATGTGAGTCCGACAACCCAATAAGGAGATACACCAAAGTCCTCAACAGACATGTCACATAGAGGGAGGAGCATTTCTCGTAGTTCAGCAGGACGTAGGCCAGTTTCAGCCCTGCGATGAGGTAGTCCAGCAGGTCTCTGAGCTCGGCGCCCTTCACTTGCTGGGGCATGTCCATCTGCATCCAGAGGACTAGGGTCTCGTTCAGGCAAATCCGCACTTCGGAGGTTTGCAGGTAACTGCCGTCTAGCGGGTCTATGAACTCCGCAGGGAAGGGAGCGAAGTCTCTGAGCTGCTCAGCTATATAGCACTGGTCATTCTCCTTGCGGGCAAGTGAGGGGCGGGCAGGGGGGCAGGACAGCAGCAGACTGTCAGCCAGGACCAAACAGGCCTCCCGCAGCTTGATATGCAGGGACAAGTCCTTGAGCATGCCGAACACTAGGGTGGGAGTCAGGCCTAGGTACACTCGGGCGACGAGGCGCCCGTCCTCCTTTTCCCCCTTGCAGAGTGTACTCACAAGGTTCAGAACTGCATAAATATAGTGCACATAGGCAGGCTTCCTGCGAAAAGCGACCAAATTCACAAACTCCTCCCCCGTTTCCTCCAACAGCTCTGCATCTCCCTGCAGTCCAGGGTGTCTCTCCTCAAAACTCTCCATTTCCACTGGGTCTTTCTTCGCAAAGTGCACAAAATAGCGTTTATTGCGCTTTTCCAGCTTTAACACCTGGAAAGTCCCAGGGCGAAAGAGGTGCTCTAGCACTACTCGCTGGTATTCCGGCTTGGCGTCCACTCCCACCTCACATAGACACTGGATTAGGCGGAGGAATACGGTCTGTTTCTCGAGGTTTTTCTCTTTTAGCGTTTTGAGCCGTCCGCACCAGGCTGTGAAGTCTTGTTCGTAGTTGGGCATGTCAGGGTCAGTGAGGCGATACACCTCCGTAAGTAAGGAGCCTATCAGTCTCTGCTCCAACTTCACCATTTTGCAAATAGCGTCTTTGGACTGCTCCACGTAGCTAGCAGCGAGGGGGTTGTCCGCCACCACTTCGATCAGAAACTGCCAAATCTCCACAAAGAGCCGTTTCAGCCGAGTCTTCAAAGGACTGCTGTCACTGCTTAGGCGGAATTGTGCGATTTTCAGCGCTAAGTTGATCAAAGCAGTATGCAGTCTCAAGCCGACTATCGCGTTTTGCCTGCTTTCGACCACTGCAGACCCCACAGTGGCCAAAATACCTGCAGTCAGTTTCTCTATGACTTGGCTGATTCTGTGGGCTGTCTCCAAGGCCTCCTCGTCCCAGTCCTCCACACTGCCCTCGTCCATGTGCTCTTGCAGGGCGAGGACGAAGGAGACTACCTTGGGCAGCAGTTTGGCCACTTGCATGTAGAACTCGGTTTCCAGCCGCTCCACTGCTATGAATTCGAAGAGCACCTCTCGATCCAGTTCTCCACGTTGGACCATTACTTCCGCTTCCAGCTGCACATCACTGGTCGCTTCCTCCGAAATGTGGCTGTAAGGCACCAGGCGCGACAGGATTTCCTCCTTCCGCTCCGAGGACTTGGCTGCAACCTTTCCATGCGGAAAGGCAAAGATGAGCGGGAAGTTGTAGGCCACAGGAGCAGAGGCTGGGAAAGCATCCGGCTTGGGCAGCTCGAGGGTCGAGTTCAAGTCCGGGTGTTCTCGCTGCAAGGACAAGTCAGAAGCCAGGTAGCGGCCACTTTGTGCGTTTTTGAGGAAGAAGCGCTGGGCGTAGTGCAGGTTGCCGCCTTGGAGGAGGTCACTGCGCTCCAGCAGCCACAAGCCACTGAAGTCGTGTGGGTCTGAGCGTAGACAGGCCCGCACCTCCGAGTCTCCTCTCTTTTCCGCTAGGTGCAGTGGCGAGTCGACCAGGCGAATCCTCAGCGGGATCGAGCACATCACAGTGTCCGGAGAAGCGTCGAAATCCGCATACAGGCCGAACACCCAGGCAGAGCTGTTGTGACTGCCGTTGATTTCCATCACAGAGGACCCTGCAGGCGCATGCAGCTGCAGGAAGTACTTCAGCCCTCCGTCCTGGAACATGATGTTGACCCGGTCTCCGTATTTGATGTGTTCCCCGATCTTCTGCAGCTTGTTTTCCGGTAACAAGGTAAGGCAGCTCATAGCTGCTTTAGTCCTCGGCTCCAAAGACACCTTGAAAGTGCCAGGCTCAATACCGGCTCTCAGTAGACTGAGAGACAGCAAAGACCCGGAATGCACGTGGCGCAGTTGAACCTGCGCCCCGTACTTCAGCACAGTGCCTTGGCTGCGGAAACTCGCGAGTTGGGAGGCTTTGCGCTCTAGGTACTGGGAGGAAGGGTCGTAATCGTGGGGCTGGAGGGTCAGGGCGGAGGGCAGTTCGATGCGGAAGAAACAGAGTTCGAGGAAGTCGACCCAGTTGTCGTATTTCCCGGCTTGGATTTCGGTGTCCATCAGGCCTTCGCCCATAATCACAGTTTTCACTACCTTGGTCTTTGGAGGCAGGTACATTGCCAAGCCGAACTTCGCTCCTGATTGAATCTTGGTGACTTCATAGAAAGTCCTGCGCAGAGACACGGTGTCTCCGATCTAGCTGGCCCTTACTCGTAGGAACTTCGCAGGACCGGAGTCTGCGGGGTCGGAAAAGGACTTTCTTCTGGTATCGAACTGCGGCTGGGCCATTGTATATGTCAGCACATTTACCCTCAAACCTGACTTGGAAGTCCTATGTGCGGAAACTGGGATAAGACAGGATAGGAGGTAAATTTAAAAGTAGGTCTTATCGATGATTTCCCTAAATAGTGGGTATCGCCTTCGATATAAGCAGGGAAAAAGCCCAAAGACAAAAGTGATATACCCAATAATTCCAAAGTGCTCATTTCCCTTCTCCTTCATTAGCCTGTAGCCGACTTCAATAAAAATATGAGTCTGGGGAAAGATCGCCCTTCGAAGTCCATTGCCTGCCTAATTACAGGCCTTGCTACCCTTTCTCCCTTGTCAGCCTGCCAGACTTATATGAAAATAGGTGGAGATAATGGAGAGCTGAAATGATTATTTAGTAGAAGAAACTGAGGTTTGGAAAAAGCGCTGGGGACATAGCGGGAATAGCATAGGAAAATCTGAGCCATTATATATTTGCTGTATTTGGGTGAATCGGACTTTGTAGTGTCTGGTTGCACTCCCTTATCAAGTATGTTCTAATCGATCTAAATACCGAATAATGTGCCTTTTTGCCTACGAAATGCTACGATACTCTCTGCAACGACTCTATGAAATCCCTCTTTCTACAGATTTTCCATCCCAAAATCTACTATTCACTACTGACTACCACTACCAATCAATATCTTTGGCAAAAACAGCCTCGGCAGACTGAGTCCCGGACTCAACTCCGCCAGCATATCAGTCATCAAGTACCACTTCAGCGCTCTCCACTTCTCCGCACAGCCCTGACTGTGCTCCGGGCCCGCACAGCATGTGAAGGGCAGCTTGGCCGCTAGGCTTGCGGCCTTGCAGTGGATGAACACAAGTTCCACGTAGAGACGGTGGAAGGAACGGACGACTGGGGCGCTGTAGAACCATCTGCAGAAGGCGTCGTTGAAGCTGTTGAAGTGGCTTTTGTCCCCGCCTCGGGCACGGATCACTTTGCCGTCCGTCTTGGGCCCTGCCTCAGTATTGGCAATATTCAGCAAAACCTGCGAGTGCGTTTCCACCAAGGTCCTCAGCTGCTTCCACAGCGCCTCCGCCTCCAAGTCCCCTAGCTGCTGAAATCCATGCCAACCCTTCATCGGCGCCTTGCCCTCTGCCAGCTGGCGGATAGATCGCTTGATGCCTCGGATCACTTCACAGCGGATTATCTCTTTCTTGGGGTGTTTGTTGCTGCGCTTGCAGAGGAATTGGGACAGAAGCTCGGTCGCTTTGGACCGCTGGCGGCCGAGAGGCTTGCGGGAAGGGGAGTTTTCGGATGGAAGATGTGTGGACGGCTGTTTCATAAATAATGCAAGCAATGCCAGGTGGTTTCCCTACCTCAGAACAGACTTCATACTCCCACCTTCCTACAATTTCCAGCCGAAGCCTCAATTAGTCCCAATCTTCCCAAAACTCAAGTATAGAAAGATAAAGAAAAGGGCAGTTTCGCGCCTCTCCTATTCATCTCTAGCCTGCCTAATCGCTTCCTCCTAGCAAGTGCCTAATTCCCCTCCACTAATTGCCTCACTTTGTTGAAGTCTGAAGTGTGTGCTAGCTTCTCACCCCTGCAAATAAAAGGGTGAAATGAACACTCCCCCGCCTAGTCTCAAGTCCTCAACTGTGCAAGCCCTTTCCCAGTCCTTGCACCCCCCTTCCTTGCACAAATCCCCCTCCACCAAGGTCTCTCTCCAGCCCTGGGTCCCCGGCTACCCTCACCTGCTCCACTACGGCGACATGGCCCCAGTGATGCTGCAGTTGGAAGGCAGGAAAGAGGTGTTTCTGTGGGATGTGCAGCGGACGGAGTTATTGGCGGAGTACCAGTTCGCATTGAGACTGCTGGGAGATCTGCAGTTGACACTGCCGAAGACGCAGTTGCTGCAGGCGGCGGAACAGCTGGCGCACAATATCAGGGATCAGGTGCAGTTGTATAGGGAAGTGTTGCCTGCGCAGAGTTCGGGACAGGGACTGCTCAAGGAGCACTTGGTTACTTTGGAAGTGAGAGGAGAACGGATACACTGGGACCTCGGCTGCGAGCAGAACAGTCCAGAGCTCTACGCCAAAGTGCTGTGCGACGACCTGAAGCTGCACCCCGAGGAAAGCGTGCACATCGCCTTCGAAATCCGCACTCAAATCCGCGAGCACCTGAGACGCCTCGTGACCACTCTGAATGCAAAGTTAAAGCGGCTTTCCACCTCTGTCCCGCCGCTTTCAGACCCACCGACGCTTTCTGGACTTGAGGATAATTTGCTGGAAATCCTGCCGCTTCCGCTCAAACGACATAAGAATGACGAGCATCGGCGTCTGCACAAGCGACACAAGCCTTCTCGCCCAGAAGCAGGTCCAGAGGGATAGGAATAGGCACTAGTACTAACTACAGGCACGAGGAGTGCGGGTGGAAAGGCGTGGCGAGTAGACAGACCGCAGGGAGCGGGAGGAGTGGATAGACGGGAAGTGTCTGTGAGTGGGAGTATTGCCGGATTTGGGCTGCTCATTGGCTCGGATGGAGCGTATCCTCAGGTTCATAGTCCTCACCTGAGCAAAGGCCTCTAGCTCCTCCCCCCGCCTGCCTTCCTCCATATACCCCTTGTTCACTGCTACTCGAGTGGTGGGCTTTTCGCTCAGTCCACTCGATTTCGCCTGTTTTCGTTGTTTTTTGCAGTAGTTTGCTTCTTCGGAATCGCTGGAATTCGCGGGTTCACTGAGATTTGCGGACTTTTTATCTTTCCTCGGCCGCTGTTGAAGCATTAGTTTCTTGTATTTCAGCTCAAATGCGCGTTTTATGCTTTCGCTTTCAGCCTTTTCCGCATGATTTCCGCTGTCTTGTGACACCTGAAAGAGACAAAAAGCGCCTAATTGCGAGTCAGACAAGGGAATCGACCTAACGTCCGTCTCCAACAGTGTAGCCTTATTACTGATTTCCACTACAATCCTGCATATCCCACTGCAAGTGCCCAGCAGCCGCTGTCTCAAGTAGTCATGACTGAGACTAATGAGTTTGCACAGAAACGAAGAGTGCAAGTTGTGTCCAACAATGGCCAATTGAGTGGATTTCCACGTGCGAAGGTCGGGTTTCAGTCTAGAATCCACAGAGAAGAGCCGGACTATGAGCAGGTCGCAGGCCTGTTTGATGAGGGAGTCCGCCTCTAGGCCCCAATCTGATACGTCTTCGAATGAGTCTTTGAAGTAGAATTGAAGGGTTTCCCCATCGGTGGAGTCCTCTCGGTCGCAGTTCGAGATGGAGAGCAGGTCTGTCCACTCTGCGCCGCTTACCCTGAGACTGGCTTCGCCGGGGAGCTGGTCTGCGATGTAGTCCATTAAAGTGTGCATTCGGCGGATGGCTAAGTGGAAAGTCATGAAAGCAGAGGCTAGAAACGCTTCCTGTCGCACACAATCTTCCGAGTCCAAGTCCGGAATCGGAGTTTCCAGCAACTGCTTGAGGTCGCTGTAAGTGCCCGAGTACTGCGGCAGAGCCAGAGTCCGCAGTTTCCCTTCAATCCGGCTTAGCAGGTCTGTCACTTGGAACTGAGAGACTTTGTACTGGTCTAAATCTGCCCGAGTGGCGAGACAGCGCTGACTCAAGTCCTGCTTCGCTTCCGACAGACTGTGCACTTGTGACTCCAAGGAGGCCATTTTCATCTCAAACTGATGAGCGTATCCAATGACCTCTCCCAACTTGACCTCCTTCACCTTGACTTCCAGACCCAACGTTTCCGACCTATTAACGACCTGACATACAGTGGCCAGCGCACCATGCAAAGAGTCCAACGACTGCAAGTCATGACTGCGATTCGACTGATTGCGCAAGTGCTGGGAGTAGATGTGAGCGAGCTGAGTGGCATGAGCGGAAGCCACAGTTTTGGAGTTGCTGCCCTGGACGAGGTTCAGAGCGAGGGATTTCACTGTGAGTGCAGTGTCAGCGGCGATTTCTTGCTTTTCCTTGCGCAGCTTTTCCAGCTTCTCAGTGCGCTTTTCCGCGTCCTTCCTGCACTGCTCTGCCACCAAGTGGACCTGCGCCCTAGCGTGCTGCAGGTCGTATTTAGCCTTGTCCTGGATCTGCCCCACTTCCTCGTGCTTCCTCAGCACCAAGGCTAGTCTCCTCTGCAGCGCCTGGAACTTGTTCCTGCTTTCCCCCGCGGCTTTCTGCGTCTTTTCCCATAGCGCCGCAAGTCTTTCCGCCTCCCTCTCTTCGTTCTCAATCCCTTCCTCCCGGCTTTCTATGCGGAATGTCAAGTCAGCAACCGGGTCTAGTCGCTTGTTAGCAAGCACTGAACGGGTGGTGAGTCCGGCAGTGATGCTTCTGTGGGAGGAAACAGGGTGGTTGCTGAGAGTCAGGTCTGCGAGCTGGTTGCGCAGGTCTTGCACTTTGCGGTCCTTCACACGGTTTGCGTGGAGCAGAGAGTTGTAGCTGTGGTGGAGGTGGGACAGGGAGGAGCTGGGTGCTGGCTGGGCTTGAAGGGTGTCGAACTCAGACAGAAGTTGCTGCTCTATGGCTTTCACCTGTGCTTCGCAGTCTTCAGGACTTGGCCACACGCTGTTCGGCGTGCCTGGTATTGACTTCTGTGTTTTGGGCGACTCAGCTGTCCGCAGCAGAGCACTCTTCATAGTAATACTGACTACACCAGTACATCCTCTGCACTCCGTAGCCTTATAGCTGTATGGAAGACTGGACACGCACCCACTCTAGACTCTGCTTCTAGCTATTACTGCCAGACAGAGTTTACTGTTGCTTCTTAGGCAGGTTGGTGAGGAACTTGAGCGTGACGTCGATGTTCGTGGAGTTCTTGGCACTGACACTGTAGCAAGCCACTTGTCTGCCCACCACCGCTTGCAAGTTAAGCTGCGTAATCAGTTCCTCCTCATTCAGCGCCCCTTCCAAGTCGTTCTTATTGCCTAGCACCAACAGTGGAATTCCAGCCAGTGACGGCCAGGCGATTAACTGATGCAGCTGCGCCCGGGCCACTTCCAGGTTCCCATAGTCCGCAGAGTCCACGACATATATGATGCAGTCTACGTTGCGGCAGTACTTCTCCCAGGAGTCTCGGAAACGCGGCTGCCCGCCTAGGTCCCAAAGCTTGATTTGAACGGCGCCTTTCCGGACTTGTCGGAAGTTGAAGCCGATGGTGGGGATGGTGTCTTCGTCGAACTGGGAGGTCGCCAATACGTTCACGAAAGTGGACTTCCCTGCATTCTGCAACCCCACCACACTGAGTTCCAGTTCTTGCGCCCAGAAGAGTGACCTGAGCCAAGTTGTGAAGCGTGCCCACAGGCCCATTTTCAATGATTATAGACTAGCTGGGGTGAGGGCGAGTGCCTGGACGCAGCGGAGGCCTGCGTCCAGGCCGAGCATCCTCAGCATGGATTTGAGAACTCGACTCTCCCAAGTCTTCATACGTCAGGTCCTTTAGCTGTCTGAGGTCGCTCTTAGTGTACTCCTCTCGAGTGTGCAAGTCCTTGTAACTGCTGTGCGGTCTGGTCTGCGGTCTCGACCGAAGCAGCATCCCAGTGGGGGACTCCGACCTGGCAGTGGGGCGATAGCCTCCATACAGCCGTTCAAACACCGAATTATCCACTACTTCGATTTTCCCCCTAGTCACTGACTCCACCCTAGGCTTGCGAGCATTACTGCCTTTCCCTGGCTTGCACCCAGAGTGAGTGGAGGGGCGAGGCTCATAGTGCGGTACTCTCGCCTTCAGGCAGGTCCAGCTTTCCCACAGTCTCCCTGCTGTCTCCATATATCCCTCGTAGCAATCCGTCCCGGGCATAGGGTATATCATAGTAAAGCCGCCCAAGTGACTTCGTTCGAAGGCGTCTTTGTCAGTCTGAGCCTCTTGAGCCATATGCCTGCGCTCCATGCGTCTCTCGGTGGTGGTTTTGCCGAGCCAGTTTCTCCGATGTATCGAGACTTGCTGGTCCTTTAGTAGCTTCTGCCTGCGTTCTGGAGTAATCCCCAGCAGTTTTAGCGTATCCCCGATTACTGCCACTTTCACCCTTTCGTCCAAAGGACTGTCCACAGTGAAGGAAGGCGAGTGGTTGACTTCCAACAGCCACGGCTTCAAATTACTATCCAGAATCACATCCAACCCTAACAATTCAAAGCACATTCCTGAGTAAATGTCGTCCGGCTGGCAGCTTTTATACACATGCGCCAAGTTCGGCTGTATCGAACACAGCGTCTTCACCGCCATGTCACAAATCTCCTGCCAAATGTGGTCGATGTTATGCCCTTGTTCCTCCAAGTACTGGAAAGTCGACGCAAGACTGCGCTTGTGGCCGACTTCGTCCTCATCAGCGTCCTCATTGAACTGGTACTTGGAGTTGTTCTTGTTGACTGCGTAGTTAGTGAGGTGCATGCACACTGTGTCCAGGTTCTCATAGCAGGGTTCCTCGTACTCTTCAGTTGCGAAGCGAGTGAGTCCCTCTTCGTGGACGTAGACGCGGAGAGGGTCGCAGCCGGTCACAAGGACATATATGCGCATGTCGAACTTCAAATCGTCGATTAAATAAGGCCGCTCGAGGTAGCTCTGCACCACACATCGGTCGCCCTTGACCAGGTCTTCAGGCCTGCGGACCAAGTAGATGCCTTTGCCTTGGCTGGAAGACTCCGGCTTGGCGATGTAGCAGTGGCCTTTGTTAGTCGCGCAGTGGGCTTTGAAGTCGAAGAGTTCGGTGGGGATGAGCCAGGTCTGAGGGAAGAAGTCGTAGTCGTCGCTGTACACTCCCTTCATCTTTTTCAGGTTGCGGGCCAGATAGTCCTTCCGTGAGATTCCGAACATCCCTGGAAAGTGGTTAATCTTCTGATGTTTCTTCATGCTGGAAAGGCGCTCCGCACTTACAGCAGTGTCTGTCCACAGCACGTCCCAGTCCAGGGAGTTGGGGTCGAGGGAAAGTCGCCAGGCGAGGACTTTCTTAGCGACGTGGCGGACTACAGGGTACTTGGTATCGGCGATGTTGAGCACTACCTTGGGTCTGCGCTTGCTTGGGGGCTCGGGCTTGGAGCGCACTACTGTGGAGTAGGCTTGGATCATTGAGGAGAGGGAGGTGGGGTGAAGTCTGCTTGCGTCGTCCATTACCCTAACGATATACTTAGTCGATTCCCAACTTGCCAACCCCAACCTGTGCAATCTCAACGAACACTCCGTGACGCAACAGTCTCAACCCCTACTGTCCAGGCAGTCTGCTTATCTTAGTTCTGAGTGAAATATCTCTGCACCTCATCATACGTAAAGGTCTGCACGGTGTTGTCATCTCTGTCCTGCAAGACAAACAGAGAGTTCTGGCCTGGGGGCGGACCGTTGCGGGCTTCCTGGTAGTTCCTCAGGTCTCTGTAGGTGAAGCTTTGCGTGTTGCCGTCGTCAGCGTCCTCCACGACATAAGTGCCAGCTGGCACACTGTCTTGCTGCAGGAAGGCGAGTTTGGGCGCCTCTGGGAGCACTAGTGCGCTGCAAAGTAGTCCCAGGAAGAAAAGAGACAGAACGCTCATATTCGTTTTTGTATTGGTTTGAGGCAGTACACCAGGTCCGGTTTCGGACTCAGGCTAGGGTCAGGAGTGCCGAGAGACGTAAAAAGACGGATTTGAGGGAAAATAGTGCAGTGGCTGAGGACGGTTTCAGGTGGTTGGCGGGCAGCCATGGTAGTGCCATGTCGAAGCTTATCCTCATGACTCCCGAAGAAGCGCGAATGACTGCCTGCGCTCTGCGGCCCGGCCTTTGCTTGGAGTTTCACGGCGGGAACTGCCTCTACCACATCATTTCCCACTTCGCGATGGCCTTTATCAGCGCCCTCAAGTTCTACTTCCCTCTGCACTTCCTGCCGCTGCTCCTGCGACTTTCTCAAATGCGCAAGGAGTAATGGTTCCTCAGGCCTGGGAAAGTGGTGGGCGGGGCTGCGAAAGCCTGCACTCGGTCTACGCTGATGCTTAGTGGGATGGTGGGGTTGTCCAAGGTAGGACTGTGCCTGTGGCTGAGGACTACAGGTGTGTCCATACGTGGGTGGACGATCCTATTCGTATCGTGCATAAGCGTCCTGTCCACACTGGTGGAGAGTCAAACCAAGGTGGGGGAAATGAGTCTCTACATCCTCCCCAGATTCCTCGACGCCATGTGGAACTTCCTCAAGCGGAGAAGACTGGTGATTGAAGTGCCTGGCGGCAGGACCTTGCTGTTCAGTACAGCAATGAGTGTGATGGCGTATTGCCACGAGCACGAGGTGAAAAACATATAGAAAACTCTGCTGCGAGGTTACTACGAGACAGTCCTCAAGTCTCTTCTAGGCTAGGACTAAGCCTCGCTCTCCCGCTGTGCTAGGACCGCGTCGTGACTTACAGTCCGCTGGTGTCTTGGCTCCGCCTCCTCTGGGGAGTCGAGCATCGTGGCTATGCTGTAGGAGTAGTCCGCCTCTCGCAACAGCCAAATCTGCTCCACTCCACACACCAGCGCCGAACTCTTCTGAGACGGAGCACTGGCTCTGTGCACCACTGTAGGGCAGGGAGCAGCACTGGAGGAGAGACAAGGCAGTTGTCCCCACGCCAGCACTTCCCCATTACTTCGCAGCACAGCTGTGTAATGTCTGCCCGCTCCTGCGTCCACCAGTCCTTCCCCAGCACCAGCGACCTCTACAGCCTGTGGCTGCAGATTGCCTTGAGTTGCATACCCCAGTTGTCCATGGTCATTACAACCCCAGGTGAATACATGAAACTGACTCAGGTCGAACTCACTGCGACCCAGAGTTACACAGTGGTCAAAGCCACAGGCCACATCAATGACTGAGCAGCGAGGAAAGCCCTCCACCACTCTCGGCACTTTGCAGATGTCTTCCCTTCTGTTCCTCGCATGGAACTGGTTGCCCCAGTAGTACACCTTGCCCTCCTCACTGAGAGCCAAGCAGTGCGCCCACCCTGCCTTTACCTTCGCAAATCGAACATCTGCGTAGTGCTCACTTTCCGTTTCTTTGATTGTCATGGGTCGCGAAGAACTGCCGAGAGCGTTTTGCCCCAAAGCGCCGTATTTCCCGCAGCCGAAAGTGACAATCCGGCCAGACTCAGTCAGCACCACTGTGAAGTCCTTCCCACAAGCGACTTCCTCCGCACACTCATCATTCATCCCCGCCACTTCCCGGGGCAGTGGCTGCACCCCCTCCTTGACTGCCTAGTCCCTACCCTCGTAACCCAGCTGTCCCTCGGTCCCCATGCCCCAGGTCAGCAGTGCGCCGTCCTCTGTCACTGCAGCACTGTGTGCTTCTCCTGCGGACACTCGCACAATTATCACTTGGGAAAAGGTTTTGGGAAAGTACACTGGCTCCGGCACAAGCACTACTGACTTCCGCTTGGTGCCCACTGCTCCGTCACCCAGCTGACCGAACCGGTTACTGCCCCAAGCGTACACCTTGCCCCCGGCCAGGACTGCCAGTCCGTGGGTAGCGCCTGCTGCTACACTCACAACACAGCCCACTTCCCCGAAAGGACTGGCGCTTTCCTCTCTCCTGCCCAGGGAAGTCAGGTGGTGCAGTTGGCAGTGGCGAATAGTGCTGGGCGAGATTAGCTGTCGGAAGCGGGAGTAGGGGTCGGACTCTTGACTCTTGGCTCCGCCCATGCTTAAACTAGGAAGGAAGAGAGGCAGCGCGAATGTATGGAGACTTGAGCACGTTGATCACAAAGCTTTCAGCCTCCTTTTCGTAGATGCTGGGTGGACCCAGCACTAAGTATATCTTTGCACTTTCCTCCGCTTCTTCATGTTTCTTGGCTGTTGAAGGCGGGGGTGGCAGTGTCTTCTGTTCCTCTTTCGCTTGGAGGTAGGTCACTTTGGGAGGAGGGGGGACAGGGCCAGGCTGAGGCAACTGAGGAAGGGGGGAAACAACTGAGCCGGAAGAAGGGTCGAGCTGAGGGGAAAAGGCATGTAAAATACCCTGACCAAGGTCCAGACCCAAACTTGGGTTCTCCTCACTCAATCGAATCTCCACTCTCCTCACTGCCTTCTTACTTGCACTGAACACGTCCAGACTCAGCACATGTCTCTTCATCGTCTGCGCCGCTAACTCCTCTATATTGGACACAGACACTTCATCAGTGCCCACAATGTAGTCAGTGCCGGGCTCCAGGCCTGCTTGCTCCGCCACAGACCCAGGCAGCACTTGCACCACGCGAATGCCGAACTCCTCCTCACTGCTCCACTCCTCGAACCTCACTTCTCCCCCGAGCAAGCCCAGTCCTCCCCACTGCTCCTTCGGAGTGACGACTGCCTCTCTCGTGGTCCTGGTTCTGATGTTGAAGACCTTGAGGAAAACTCGGCAATTGACGCTTTTGCCGACAATGACAGAGAAGGTGGAGTCGCTGGCCAGGCGAATGCCGTTGGCCTGGACGATGAAGTCGAAGTAAGGCTCGAGGCCTGCTTCCTCCAGCGGAGAGCCAGCCTGCCGGTGGATGATGCGGTACCCTTCCACTGAGGAAACAGACCCGCCCATACTAGTGCAAGTCTATGCACTCTGTAGTTTGTATCTGCTATAGAGATATTTCCCTAAAGCCACTAACAGTGTGTTGCCGAACTACCAGTCCTCCCTTCAGCTAGGCCATTGCTTCTAATGGCCAGAAGCTCCCGAGTCATGCTACTCTGGGTGAAGTCGCACGCTTCCAACGGCCTCCAGCTAACCCGCGCTCTCCTGCGAGAAGTGTGCAGCTATCTCTCCTGTCTGCCCTGTCTCGTCTCCGTGAGTGCAAGTTCCCTCTCCTACTTCAACTTCAGCCTGCAAGTCCTAGAGCCAGCTATCGCTCTCAGTCGGCCACTTGTCCACTGTGGAAGTGCTTGGACTGTAATCAACCACTTTCAACTCATTTTCTGCGGCGGATTTTGCGGCAGTCAATACGAACGAGGGACTTCCTTGAAAGCAGCCTATGAAGTGCATAGAAGCGGCAGAGTGAGGCAACTGCGAGATATGAAGTTCGCTAGAGACTCCTGTGGACTGGTACTGTGGCGCAAAGCTGTATACGCATTTGGGTCGCTGAATGGAGAAGGCCGCAGTAAGTATGAGCGACTGCTGTTGGAAGACTGTCAGGACTGGAAGTTGCTGGGAAGCATGGCAGACCCGAGAGCTAATTTCAGACCTGTGGTGTGGCTGCAGGCTATATACTTATGTGGAGGCTTTTTCACTGATTCTATTGAAGTATTTGACGGCCGCACTTTACGTCTCCTGCCCTGCCATCTGCCTGAAGTGGACGACACAGCTGTATGTGTCAAGGGCAACTCTCTTCTCTCACACGCGTGTTCATCACGGCCTTCCAGACTCGAAATCTCTGATCATCTTCGCGAAAGAAAAGTACCTACAGGTTCATCCATTTGGGTCGGGTGCACCTCGCTTTATCTATCTCACGAACCGTGAGGTGCGTCACGCAGGCGACGGCTCTG
>Ga0247837_1004826_pt1 | contig 21207 bp, 17 predicted proteins | sample LaCtaG_2_FD_187115 | JGI IMG/M metagenome (GOLD analysis project Ga0247837, IMG submission 187115) | Freshwater microbial communities from meromictic Lake La Cruz, Castile-La Mancha, Spain - LaCruzMarch2015_14.5m | ecosystem: Environmental > Aquatic > Freshwater > Lake | place: Spain: Castile-La...
GGGTGTCTTTGTCCAAGCAGGCCATGCGGTCAGTCGAGGCGCGGCTGGAACGGAGTCCGACACTTCCCAAGTGGGACATCCTGATTACACCAGCCTGCTTGGTATAAAAACTCTCGGAAATCACCTTGAGCGCGGTCACAGCCCAAGCGCAACAGCATCAATCCGTGGGCGGCGGACTCCACCCCCTCCGCGATGACTTCCCGCCGGAAGGCGTGGGCCAGCCCGACCACGCCCTCGACAATGTTGCGGTCGTCCGGAGAGCGCAGCATGTCGCGCACGAAGGTCTGATCGATCTTGAGTACTTGGGCCGGTAGACGCCTGAAATAGGTCAAGGAGGAATAGCCCGTCCCGAAGTCGTCGAGGGCGAAGCGCACCCCGAGTCTGGCGCAATGCAGCATGACCCGGGCGACCGCCTCCAGATCGCCCAAGGCCTCGGACTCCAGGATCTCCAACGACAGCACGCCCGTCGCAAGTCCGGGGTGGGCATGCAATTGCTCATCCAGGTTGTGGATGAAGTCGTTATGCTGGATCGAACGGGCCGAGATGTTGAGGCTGAGTTCCAGGTCAAGTCCATGGTCATGCCAGGTCTGGAGTTGATTCAGACCCGCTTGCAGCACCCACCAGTCCAGCCGCTGCTGATACTCGGTTCCAGCGAGCAGTGGAATAAAGACACCCGGGGGCAGCAGGCCTTTTTCCGGATGCTGCCAGCGCACCAAGCCCTCGGCGCCGATGACCTTGCCGCGGCGCATGTCCACCTTGGGCTGATAGTAGAGCACCAACTCGCCGCTGTCGATCGCCGCACCGATGCGCTCCAATTGAGAGAGACGGTCATGGACACGGCGGTCGCGCAACGGGTCGAAGAAGCGATAGCGATTGCGCCCGCGTTGTTTTGCACGGTACATGGCGTGATCGGCATGGCGCAACAAGGTGTCGGCATCATTGGCGTCCCGCGGGAAGAGGGTGACTCCGGCGCTGGCTGTCACGCGCAGTTCCTGGTCCCCGACGACATGGGGCTGCGCCAAGGCCGTGATCAGACGGTCGAGCAGGTTGGCGCATTCCAGCGGATTCTCGAATCCGCCCAGCAGCAGGACGAACTCATCACCGCCGAGTCGTGCCACGGTGTCGCTTTCGCGAATCTGGTCACGCAGTCGGGCGCCAACCGCCACCAGTATCTGGTCGCCGACCGCCTGACCACAGGCGTCGTTGATCGCCTTGAAGCTGTCCAGATCAAGGGAGCAAACGGCCAATTCGGTGGCGCTGTCCAGTGCGACGCCCATGGCCTCGCGCATGCGTTCGGCCAGCAACCGGCGGTTGGGCAGGCCGGTGAGGGTGTCGAAGCGTGCGGCCTCCTCCAGGCGTTGCCGGCCTTCGACCAGTTCTTGCTGGACCCGATGCCGCTCCAGCGCGACACCGATCAGATCCGCCAGCAGGCGCAGGACGCGGATTTCGGGGTCCTGCCAGGTTCGCGGTGCGCCTTCCACTTCCGTGACAACGCAGCCGGCCAGCCGGCCGCCGACGCGTAACGGAACTGCCAGGATCGCGCGGACACCCTGCGCCAGCAGGATCCGGCGATCCAGCGACCAGGCGTCCGGCAACAGGTCGATATCACCGATGGAGACGCTTTCCCCATGGCGCAGGGTGTCCATCCAGCGTGGCAGACTTGCCAGTGGGACGGGGTCGGCAGTGACCCGCCGCTCCGCGACGTTCATCGCGCACCACTCATGGGTGGCGCTCAACTGTTGGCTATCGTGACTGACTTGATAGAGGCAGGCACGCTCCACATCCATGCGTCGGGCGACGGCGCCCAGGACGCGAATCACCACGTGATCCAGGGCTTCGGGCTGGGCGGTCAGCAAGGTGCGCGAGGTTTCGACCAACACCGTGTCCAATGCTTCCAGATAGGACAGCGCACGTTCGATCTGTTTGCGCTCGACCGCAACCAGGGGCGTGTCGGTGGCTTGCAGGCTGTCCTGTGACCGGAACTGTTCGCTCAAACGGTCGAGTGTGGCGGCCAAGTCGGCGACTGCGCCGATGCCGCCGACCCCTGACACGCCGTCGTAGCGACCGGCGGCCAACTGCTCGGCGCAGGTGCGCAAGCGGCGCAGCGGGGCGAGCAACCACCGCTCCAGCAGCATGAGGGCCAGGGTCAGGGCGCCCAGGATCAGCCAGGGACTCCAGGTGAGGGGCGCGTGGGCGGCAACGTCGACCCGGTCCGGCAGGTTGACGTCACCCGGAACTGCCAGCCCCAGGATGAGCAGCGTGATCAGCGCCAGGGACCACCGCCAGCGGCCTGCGCCGGGCGCGCTGTTCACCCCCCGGCCTCCCTGCGGGGTGGGCCGGACGGACCGGAGCCAAGTCGTGGCGGATGGGGCGGAGTCATGGTCTTCGAGCCAGGCTGTGCGATTCATTTTGACTGGGGACCGGGCGGCCCGCCCGCTGCATCCCCGATCGGCCTTAGCGTATGACTCGCCCGATGGTGCCACTCAATAGCGTCACTCAGTGGTGCCACCTGGGCCGGGACTGGGGAGCATCTGCCGGCTGGCTGACAGTCGACAGGATACACGATTAACTCCGTGGCTCAAGACGTGGATCGGCGTTTGTGATCGATATAGCATTCGGACGCGATAACCGGACGTAGGGGCGGGTTTCAAACCCGCCCCTACACCAAGGATCTGTCTGGATATCAGGTACGAAGGCTATCTCAACCCTCAGGCCGCGGGTAGAGGTGTGGTAGTGGCTCGACCGGTAATGCCCGCCCCTGGTGCTCGGCCATCAGCAAGGTCGGCTCCAACGCGCGCCAGGCCGCGGCCCCGTCCCAGGCTGCGCCGCCGGGAGCGTAAACCGCCCGGTCGATATGTTCCAGTACGTCTGCCGTTGCGCGACCCGCCGGACCCAGGCGCGTGCCGATGTCACCCAGTCCGCGGGGTGGGTCGTGCGGCCAGCGCGCCAGTCCCCAATCGAGCAGGGCGCCACGGGCGGCCCTGGGATCAGCCGCCGTGCAGGCCCGGCGCACCCGAGTCCGCGCCGCTGCCTCGCCGCGCTGCGGTTTCATACGGGCCGCTGCGACCTGCCCCGTCCCGCCGCGCCCGGATCGCCGCAGCAGATTCCATGACAGGGTTGCGAGCCAGGCGAGCGCGAACAACAGGGTCAGCCAGGGCCAGGGGACCTTGGTGCTGTCGGTGGCTGATGAGTCGATGCCAGTGTCACGCGCGGCCGGCGGAGCGTCCGCGGTGACTTGGCCGGGCGCTGTCGCGGCCGGACGGTTCGCCGCCGCGGTCGCTGGTGGCGGTGATGCTGGTTCACCCGGCGCCGGTTCCACCTGAACCCGGCGCGGCGGGATCACCGCCACCCGCTCCTGATCCGCCGTCGTGTCCCACCAGGGCACCCGGATCTCCGGCAGCATGAGTTCACCCGCGCGGGTCGGTACCAGCGCGATCTTGAGGGTCTTGAGTGCGGTCGGGACGGCGCCCGGCAGGTCTTCGATTTTCGGCGGTTCGGGATAAACCTTGGCGCCCTCGGGTGTGCCGATCTCCAGGGTTGGCAACTGGGCCGCGGTGACCCCGCGGGCGGTGATCACCAGGGTGCGGGTGACGGGCTCGCCGACGCGGAAACGCGGCGGGGCCGGGGTCCACTCCTCCGACAGTTGGACCGACTCGGCGGGCAGCCAGGGCCCGGCATTGCCGTTGGGTTGGGGACGGACCTGGACGGTCAGATCCTGCCCCCGCTCGATCACGCGGCGGCCGGTCCCCATGTCGAAGACATCCGGCAAACCCTGGAAGGGCGAACCACCGAAGGGATCGTTGAAGTCGGCAAATGGACTGCGGCGCCCCGCGGGCCGGCTCTCCGGCAGCAGCGCCTCCAGCCGCGGCGATTCAATGGTGAGTGGGCCGCTGCGTTGCGGTACCACCAGATAGCGGCGTTCGATGACCGTATAACGCTGGCCCTGAATGGTTTCGGAGCTGCTTTGGTCCTCCCCTTGCCGTTCCAGCGTCGCCCCCTCGGCTTGCGGCTCGGACAGGACCGCCCGGCGCGGCTGTTCCCGGTAGAGCACCCGAATCCGATAGACCAATGACTGCTGCACATAGGGCGTGGTGTTCTCGACCTGGGTGTCCATGAAGATTGGTTTGGACCCAGTGCCCGCGGCGGCCTGATCGGCCGGCACCACCTCCACCGTGATCGGGCTGGTCTGCTTGCCGCCGAGCGAGAGCGGCGGCATCTGAAGTCGGCCGTCGCGCCGCGGGGCCAACTCCAGGGTCCATTCACGGGTCTGGCTGACGGCGCCGTTGACGATGCTCATCCGGGATCCGCTGCTCTGGTTCAGGATCTCGAAATCCTGGTTCAGCGGCGTCAGGTCCGGCTCGCCCCCGAGCCGACCCGCGGCACGCAGCCGCAGGGTCAAGGTTTCATTGGCGCGCACCTGAGTCCGGTCCAACTCCGCGCTGAACTCGTCCGCCGCTCGGGCCGGCCCGACGAGGAGCAACAGCATCAACAGTGAAAGCCAGGTAGCGATGGGTCTGTGCATGAGATTGTAGACTGAACTTAGCGCATGGAATTCCGGTCGTGCCGATTCGCGGCAAGCGGCCAGCTTGAGTTTGGTGCAAAGTGACCGCCCGGATCTATCCACAGATGTCACAGATGTTCACAGATGAAGAAAAACACTCGTGTTCATCTGTGTTCATCTGTGACATCTGTGGATCACTTTCCGCCCTACGGCCTCGGCGGAAGCTGACTGGAACGATGATCAAAGCCGTCGTTGTCGTTAAGGCAACCGCCCCTCCCGTCGCAGATGCTGTAACAGAAAGCGCTGCCGCAGCAGACCGGCCGGGTCGTCCGGGACGCGCTGCAACTGGGCCTCCAGGGCCTGCTGTTGCTCACGCTCCTCCATGCTGAGATCGGCGGCGCCGGGCTGGGCTCGGCGCGCGGTCCCAGCCGGCGCCGGGGTGCCCGGCGGTTGACCAGGCGTGGTGGCGGACTGACGTTCTTCCCGGGTCGCGTCTGGATCAGCGTCGGCCGCATCGGGAAGCGACACCTCGGGTTCCGCCGCCTGATCCTGGGAACCGAGATCGCCCGCGTTGGGCGGCGCCGACTGGCCGGTGCGCCCGGCCGCCGGATCGGGCGCCCCCGGCGTTCCCGGGTCCTGACCGGCCGGCGCTTGTTCGGTGTCCGCCGGAGTGTTCGCGGCTTCGCCGGGGCGCGCGCTTGAAGCGTCGTCCTGCCCGCCGGTCTCCTGGGGTTGGGCCCCGTCCTGTCCGGGGCCGGCTTGCTGGTCCTGAGGCTGATCCGCGTTCTGCTTGCCTGCTTGATCGGCAGCGTCCGGCGGCTGATCGCCGCCCTGGGAATCCTGGTCCGCGCCGGTCGATGCGTCCTTGTCCTCACCGTTCTCGCCCTGCTGCCCTTGCTGGGATGATTGGTCTTGCTGCTGCTGTTGTTGGTCCCGCAGCCGCCTGACCTGCTCCAGGTTGGCGCGGGCATCGGCATGATCCGGGGCCTGTTCGAGTGCGCGCTCATAGGCGGCAATCGACTGGTCCAACTGACCCAGGCGAGCGAGGGCGTTGCCGCGGTTATAGTCGACCTCGGCCCCGCCGAGTCCGGCGAGGTCGGCGACGGCACCCGCATAGTCGCCGCCGCGATAACGGGCGGCGGCGCGCCAGGCCGGGTCTTGAAAGCGCTCCGCCGCGGCCGTGGCGTCACCCGTCGCGAAGGCTCTGGCCGCCTGCTGATCCGGCCGGCGCCACAGGTCGTCCCAGCCGAAGGCCCAGCCGGGGTCGGGCGGCAGCACCAGGGCCAGGGCCATAACCGGCACCAGCCAGCCGCGCCGGAAGGCCAGTGCGGCGATCGGCAGCAGGGCCAGCAGCAGCCACGGACCCTCCTCGCGCCATTGGTCGGCTGTCAAGTTCTGTTGCTCGACCATCGTGCTCATCGGGGCCGGTGCCCCCGCGGCGATCAATGTCTGGGTGTCCCGGCCCGCCGGGTCCAACTCCACATAGCGGCCGTTGCCGACCTGTGCCAGGGTCTCCAAGGCCGCGCGGTCGAGCCGTGACAGCGCGATGGCGCCGTTGTCGACAGCGGCGAAGCCCCCGCTCGCATCAGGAACGGGCGCTCCCTGCGTGGTACCGACCCCGAGGACCGACAGCCGGTGGCCGGCCGCCGCCAAGGCGCGGGCCGCCCCGTTGACCAGGGTGCCCAGTCCGGCTCCGCTCGCCGTGACCCCGTCGCTGATCAGGATGACCTCGCCGCCGCCGACACCGGCCTGGGCCAACAGCTCGCCGGCCAGCGCCAGCGCACGCTCCGGGCGGCGCGGACCCGGCACCGGAATCAGATCGGTCGTCAGGCGCGGGACCTGCGCCGCGATGGTCTGGGCGTCGCCGGTCAGCGGCGAGACGATATAGGGATACGGACCGAAGGCGATCAGGGCGACCTGCCCCTCGCGGGTGGCGTTGAGCAGGTCCAGGACCGCAAAACGCGCCCGGGCCAGCCGCGAGGGCGGCAGATCCGCGGCGTTCATGCTCGCCGACAGGTCCAGCAGGATCACCCGTTTGGCCCCGGTGGTGAAGACCGGTTGCGGCAGGCGCTCCCAGACCGGTCCGGCCAGCGCGGTCACACCCGCCAACCAGGCCAGCGCGAGCAGGGCGAATGGCAGGCGGCGCGGGCGGGCCTCCGCGCCCACCAGCAGATGCGGCAACAGATGGGCGTCGACCAGGTCCTGCCAGACCGTCGCCGTTTGGCGGCGGCGCCACAGTCCAATGACCAGCGCGGCGAGGGGGATCAGGGCGAGGAACCACAGCGGCCGCAGAAAGTGCAGATCAACCGGCATTGCGCACCCCCAGGCCCGGCAGGGCGATCAGGAGACTCAGGAGCAGCGCCGCCGCCGCGGGCCAGACGAACAGCGACTCCCGTGGCCGGTAGGTGCGCTCGTCGCGGCGGCTTGGCTCCAGCCGATCCAGTTCGTCGTACACCGCCTCCAGTTCCGCGCGGCCGGTAGCGGAAAAGAAACGCCCTCCGGTGAGTTCGGCGATGCGCTTGAGTGTCTCCGGATCGACATCGCCGCCCTGGCGCATCAGCCGCATCCCCAGCGGGGTGCGGATGCCGATCTCGCCGCCGCCGATGCCGATGGTATAGATGCGCACTCCCGCCTCCTGGGCCAACCGCGCGGCGGCCAGGGGTTCCAGTTGACCAGCCGTATTGGCACCGTCGGTGAGCAGGATCAGCACCCGATTGTCGTCCGGCTGGTCGCGCAGGCGCTTGACCGCGAGCGCGATGGCATCGCCGATGGCCGTCTCCCGCCCGGCCAGCCCGACCACGGCCTCACGCAGCATGGCGGCCACCGTGCGGCCGTCGAAGGTCAGCGGCGTCTGGACATAGGCGTTACTGCCGAACAGGATCAGGCCCAGCCGATCCTGGGTGCGGCGCTCGACAAAGCGGGCGGCCACCGCCTTGATGACCGCCAGCCGCGAGACCATCCGGCCGTCCAGCTCATAGTCTTCCTGCTCCATGCTGCCCGACACGTCAACCGCGAGCATCAGATCGCGCCCGGACACCGGCAGATTCACCGGTTCCCCAACCCACTCCGGCCGTGCCGCCGCCAGCACCAGAAGCACCCAGGCCAGGACGGCGGCGATGCGTTGCCACCAGGGGAGACGTCGCGTCGCGCCGGTCGCGACCCCCGGCAATTCGCCGTAGAAAGGGACCCGCAGGGCGGCCCCGCCGGCCGCTTGGGCGCGGGGCAGGAGCAAGGCCAGCAGCGGCAGGGGCAAGGCCGCCAGCACCCAGGGCCAGGAGAGCGTGATCATGGCGTCGTCTCCTGCTGGGCGCGGATCCAGCGGGCGGCCAGGTCCGTCACCGCGCCGGGGTTCAGGTCCGGGTGGGCCGACGGCGCGGAATCACCGGGGGCACTATAGGGGCGATCGGCCAGCACCCGTCCGGGACCCCGGGTGAACCCGTCACCCCCGCCGGTTGTATCGAGGAAGGCGAGCCAGGCGGACCCGGTCAGTCCGGCCACCCGCTCGCGCGGATAACGGATCAGGGCCAACCGCCGCAACAGTTGCGAGAGCTCCGCGGTAAAGCGGCGCTGATCGCCGCCGATCTGCAACGCCTGATGCAGCGCCGTGAGCCGGCTCAGGGCGGCCCGCACCGCGGCGCCCTGGCGCCGCCGACGGCGCCACAGCGCCCAGCCGAGCACGAGTGCGGCCAGGGCGAGCACGGCGACCAGCCACCACCCGGGCGCCGGCGGCCACCAGGCCACCGGCTCCGGCAGGTGCCAGTCGCGCAGCCCGGCCAGCGGGTCGGCCATGGCCGGTGCCTGGGCCGTGGGAGCAGGAATGAGGGTGGGGTCGGCCATCGGCGGGTCGCTAAACCGCCTCCAGCGTGAAATGCGTAATTTTCATGGTGTGTTCGGCCTTGCGGATTTAACTCATTTCGGTGGAGACGCGGCTGAAAATTTAAATTTTTTCGAACTGTAAACCGCGCCGGCTCCAGCAATCGTCGAGTCTGCCGGGGCCGATCCTATCCAAAAACATCGCATACCGCGCCGGGCGCGGTTTACCAGTCAATCATCACAGCGTGACCTATGGTCCGATTCCTTACTTTGCGCCTTCGCGCCTTCGCGTGAAATACTTTTTCCGACAAGCATATGCGGACGAATCGGCGTCACCCGGCCCGCGCCCGCAACCCGCGGGCCAGCGCCGGTCCCACCGGTTCGTCGGTCGCCAGGTGCAGCAGATGGGCCCGGTGACGCCGCGCCAACAACTCCAGCGTTTCGGTTCGTGCCGCATAGCGCTGCTCATAGGACGCGCGGTTGCGCATCCCGGTCAGGTCCAGCACCCCGCGGCGCCGGCCATCGGTCACCGGATAAAGGCCGGGGGGCGGCGCCGCCGCTTCCAGGGGGTCGTGTACCATGATCAGCAGCAATTCGCTGCCCGCGGCAAGCTGTGCCAGCCACCGGCCGGACTGCGGGTGCACACCGGCGAAATCGCTGATCACGGCCACCAGACTGCCCGGGCGTACCAGCCGCACCAGGTGACCGGCCGCGACCTCCAGTGAGTCATACCCCCGATCATCCGCCGTAGGGGGCTCGGTCAGCCGTTCCAGCAAGGGCAGCAGCCCGCTGCCGCGGGCCGCCGGCCGCCGCTCCAGATGGCGGGTTTCGTCGAACACCAGCCCGCCCACCCGGTCCGCGCGGTCCACCGCGGCCCAGCCGAGCAGGGCCGCGGCGCGCGCCGCGAGCACCGACTTAAAGGCGACGCGGGTCCCGAAGCGCATGGCCGGCCCCTGATCCACCAGCAGCCACACCGGGCGCTCCCGTTCCTCGCGAAACAGTTTCACATGGGGCGTTCCGGCCCGGGCGGTGACCCGCCAGTCCATGTTGCGCGGGTCGTCCCCCGGCTGATAGACCCGCGACTCGTCGAACTCCATCCCGCGCCCGCGAAAACGCGACAGGTGACCGCCGCTGCGGGTGGCGAGCACCCGGCCGCGCGGGGCCAGATCGAGCCGCCGCGCCTGCTCGCGCAGGGCGATCAACTCGGTGAGCCCGGCGCGGATGCCGGGGTGCGTCTCCGGCGAAGGGGTCGACGCGAGGAAGGGCATCGCTCAAGGCGCCGGGACGCGCGCCAGCAGCGCGGCGATGAAGTCGTCCGGGTGTTTGCCCTCGGCCTCGGCCTCATAGGACAGCAGCACCCGATGGCGCAGCACGTCCGGGGCCACGGACTGGAGATCCTCCGGCGAGACGTAGTCGCGCCCCCCGAGCCAGGCGCGGGCGCGGGAGCACCGATCCAGGGCCAGGGTCGCGCGGGGGCTGGCGCCGAAGCGCAGCCAGCCGCCCAGGTCCGCGGCATACTCCAGCGGCCGCCGGGTGGCCATCACCAGATGCACCAAATAGTCCTCTACCTCGGGGGCCATGTAGAGGCCGAAAATCGCGCGGCGGGCGGCGAAGATGCTCGCCTGACTCAGCCGCACCCCGGCCGCCTCGGGCCCCTCGCGCAGCGCCTCGTCGCGGTTCAGGTGCAGGATGGCGCGCTCGGTCGCCCCGTCCGGGTAGTCCACCCGCACATGCATCAGAAAGCGGTCGAGTTGCGCCTCCGGCAACGGATAGGTTCCCTCCTGTTCGATCGGGTTCTGGGTCGCCATCACCAAAAACAGGCGGGGCAGGGGATAGGTCTCCCGCCCCACGGTGACCTGCCGCTCGCCCATCGCCTCCAGCAGGGCGGACTGCACCTTGGCCGGCGCCCGGTTCACCTCGTCGGCCAGCAGCAGGTTGTGGAAGATCGGCCCGCGGTCGAAGCGGAAGGTGCCGTCGTTGGGTCGATAGATCTCGGTACCGGTCAAATCGGCCGGCAACAGGTCCGGGGTGAACTGGATGCGGTGAAAATCGCCTTCGAGCCCCAGCGCCAACTGCTTGATGGCGGTGGTCTTGGCCAGCCCCGGCGCACCTTCCACCAGCAGGTGGCCATCGGCCAGCAGGGCGATCAGCAGCCGTTCGACCAGATTGGCCTGACCGAGGATGACCCGGCCGACGCGGTCACGCAGGGCGGCGAATTCGGCCGCGAGGGCGTGTGCCTGATCGGACGGCGGGTCGGATAGGGTCTGATCCAAGGCGATGCTCCTCTGTCGGATGGCCCGGACCGCGGGCCTTCAGCCGTGGATTGTCTGAAATTCGCGGGCGTTTGGATAGGCCGGCGGCTTACCGCTTTATTACAGATGGGTAAGCCATCATGCGCGCCGGATCAGGTCCAGCAAGGCGGCGGGCGGGATGATCGGGCACGCGAACGGCTCGGGGTGGCCTCGGCGAGCCGCATCCGGCTCAAGAAGCACTACCCGGCAACCGGAGGCCGAGGCTTTAGCCGGCGGCCTCCATCAAGGCAAGACACCGCCCTTCGGGCACCCTCCGGCTAAAGCCTCGGCCACAATCTAACGTAAGGTGATTTCCGCGAAAAATCCAACCCGTAGGAGCCCGCTTGCGGGCGACGGGTGGGGCACAATGACGCGATTCCGGCAGGTCACGTCGCCCGCAAGCGGGCTCCTACGGAGCTTGATTCTTGATAGCGTCTTATTCGGAAATCGCCTAAAGTCCGACAGGCTGCTAGAAGTCGCCTCCGCCGGGGGACTTGTGTGAGGATGGGGCGTCACCGGTCCGGGGCGGCGCGAGCGCCGGATTTCGTGGTACCTTCCCCATTTCCGTGGACGGTGACTGGTTCGAGGTTGCGCGACCACGGAAGCGGACCGCCTTTGACAAACCGCGGGGTTCTTGGTGAACTTCGCCGGCTAGGCATATCGTCACGGTAGCGAGGAGTACAAATGGGCGATTTTTGACGTTCTTCGTTAACCGCAACGAACTCAGTGAAGGATGGGCCTTATTTTTGCTCGCCCTTCTAATGACCACGCTGGTTCCGTACCAGATGGCGAAATTTGCCGTGTCTGCACCAAATGATAAGGCCAGTGAGATCGTCGCTCTCTTCTTTTGCCTGGCGATTGCAGGGATCACGGTCATGTCCATTTTCTATCTGATCTTTATTGGTCTATCCGGGAGCATGCGGTTCTTGTTCATTGCGCCCCTGGTTCAGGCTGTCTCGGCGATTCCAGGGGCCATTGATGGGGGCTATTCCAGCGCTCCATGGCGCGATCCGGCGCGTCCGGGTCAACCCGGGTGAGCACCTCGCGAATGACGGTGCGGCTGGGGACCAGGTAGCGCTGCGCCCGCCGGCAGCAGCGCAAGCGCTTCATGATTCAGATCACCCCACGCATCCGCATCGACCCGCTCGAGCTCGAAGAGCGCTTTATCCGCTCGCCCGGGCCCGGCGGCCAGAACGTGAACAAAGTTGAGACGGCGGTGCAACTGCGGTTCGACGTGGCCGGCTCGCCGTCGCTGCCGGAAGACGTGCGTCGGCGGCTGATCCGGCTGGGCGGCCGGCGCATCGACAACAACGGCGTCCTGATGATCGAGGCCCATCGCTTTCGCACCCGCGAGCGCAACCGCGAGGACGCCCGCGAGCGTTTGGTGGAGCTGATCCGGCTCGCCGCCCACAAGCCCAAGCCGCGCGTGGCCACCAAGCCGACCCGCGCGTCCAAGGAGCGGCGGCTGGAGACCAAGCGCGCCACCTCCGCCACCAAGCAACTGCGCGGGCGTCACCAGGCGGACGACTAGACCGGACGACGACCGGCTATTCGTCCGTTTCCACGACCACTCCTGATCCATCCTTGCCGATGACGATGACCAGCTTGCCGAGGGTTGGGTGTCTGGCGGTGACCACGGTGAAGGAGGCCCCCGACTTCTCGGTCAGCACGTCGCTCTCGTCCTTCAAATCCTGAACAATCGATGGCTCGGCGTCGAATAGGCGCATGGGTTGCTCTCCTCGCGTAACATCGGCGTGAGCCCGCCTGTTGAATCCAGGCCGGCTTTCAATCGAACAAATTGCGAAGCCTCGTCTTTACTGAGGTTTTGCGACGCCGCATCATACCGCGATTCGCGAAGAAGTCCTTGTCGTTGCGCATCAGGTGCCCCGTCCGACCACGACGATCGATCCACCGTCAACCCCTGTGTCAGTCGGCGGACGCCTCGCGCATCCTTTCTCAATCAAGCCTGTAGAGGACACACCGATCATGAGCCGATGGTTTCCGACCCGCCCGCCCCGGCATGTTGCGGCGGCACCGACGTTGGCCGTAGCCCTGGCGCTCGCGGCGAGCTGGACCCTGGCCGACGCACCGGCAGCGAACCCGCGCGGCGCTGCCACCGGTCCGACGACCGCCGCGGGCTATGACCATCCGGATCAGTTCATTCACCTGAAGGACGTGAAGCCGGCGGACAACATGTACCCGGTCATCTCACACCCGGCGCAGGAACAGCAAGCCCGCGACAAGCTCGCGGCCTTGGAAAAAAAGACCGGCAAGAAGCCCAACATCCTGATCTTCTTGTTGGATGACGTGGGCTGGATGGATCCGGGCTTCAACGGCGGCGGCATCGCGGTCGGCAACGAAACGCCCAACATGGACCGGCTGGCCGCCGGGGGCCTGGTGTTGACCTCGGCCTACTCCACGCCCTCCTGCTCACCGACCCGCGCCTCGATCCACACCGGCCAGAACCCGCTGCATCATGGTCTGCTCTATCCGCCCATGTACGGCCAGCCGGGCGGACTGGAGGGCGCGACGACGCTCCCGATGATCCTCAAGCAGCTTGGTTATGTCACCCAGGCGGTCGGCAAATGGCACATGGGCGAGAACCAGGGCTCGCTGCCGCAGAACACCGGCTACGATGACTTTCTGGGCTTCCTCAGCGTCTCCGACATGTACAGCGAGTGGCGGGACATCTATTTCAATCCGGAGGTTGCGCTGAGCCCGGCCCGGTTCCGGATGATGGAGCAGATGCCCTTCAACAAGACCGAGGTCCACTGCACCCCGGCCAACAAACAGGCGTGCGAGAATGGCCGGGTCATCGATCTGAACAGCATCAAGGATCTCGACCGCGGCTGGATGGACTACAGCATCGCCTTCATCCGCAAGATGAAGGACAGCAAGGCGCCGTTCTTTCTTTACCACGGCACCCGCGGCTGTCACTTCGACAACTACCCGTCCGATGCATGGGCCGGCCGCTCGCGCGCCCGCACCGTCTACAGCGACTGCATGGTGGAAATGGACCATATCCTGGGTCAACTGGTGAAGACCCTGGATGAGACCGGGCAACTCGACAACACCCTGGTTTTCTTCAGCTCCGACAACGGCCCCGAGTGCGAGGTGCCGCCGGCCGGGCGCAGCCCGTTCCGCGGATGTAAAGGGTCGAACTGGGAGGGCGGGCAGCGGGTGCCGACCTTCGCCTATTGGTCGGGCATGATTCAGCCGCGCCGCTCGGAGGGGCTGTTCGACCTCGCCGACCTCTTCAATACCAGCATCGCGCTCGCCGGCAAGCCCGGTGCCCAGGTCGCGGACCTGGTACCCAAGTCGACCTATATCGACGGCATCGACCAAACCGGCCTGCTGCTCGCCGATCAGGGTGAATCGGCCCGCCGCAGCCGCATCTATACCCTGCTGCAATATCTTTCGGCAATCCGCGTTGACGAATTCAAATACATCTTCACGGCCGAAATCGAGGACGGTTTCTTCCAGAAAGGCTTTACCGGCGGCTTCAGCGGCCCCATCGCCACGGAAACCGGCGGTGTCGTGATGGTGAACCTCTACACCGATCCGCAGGAGGACGTGACGGTCGGGTTACGCCACCTCCCGCTGGAGGTGCTGGTTCAGGGGGCGCTCAATCCCTATATGGACGATCTCGTCAAATATCCGCCGCAGATCAAGGTCGGATTCGCGCCGAACAACCCGCCGCTTTATGATCTCCTGCCCCGTTTGAAGGCGGCGGCCGGGCAACATCCGCCGACACAGCCGCCGGCAGCGGTGCATTCGCGGTAAGGCGATTGGTGTAGGGGCGGGTTTGAAACCCGCCCCTACATCCGGTCATCACGTCCGAAGGCGATCTATCCATATCGAGTTCCAGGGCGGCCACGACAGCGCCTTCGCGAAATGCATGTTGGCCTTGATCGTAATCCCCGCCCGCGGCGTGCGTAGTCAGGGCTTTCAGCCCTGACGGTGTCAGGCCAGGATGGCCTGACTACGCACCCGGCGAGCCCAAGTGGCCGGAATCTTGATCGAGGCCCGATCGGATCTTGGTCGTAAATCCGGCCATCGCGGGATCTGCACGGTCGTCGGTCGGCACAGCGGACCCTACGGGTTACGGTGTTACCGTAGGGTCCGCTGTGCGGACCGTCCGCGGCCGGCTGGAACGACGATCAAGGCCGACGATCGCACCCCCTGGTTGCCCTGAAGGACGACCGAGATCCTTGGGCGGAGTGACGATCAAGGCCCCCGAACCCGAGATTCAACCATGGCCGAGAGCGCCGAGCTGCCTACCCCCGCGACCGACAACGACACCCCGTGGAAGAACGCCCTGGAGCACCACTTCCCGGAGTTCCTCGCCTTCTACTTCCCGGATGCCCATGCCGCAATCGACTGGAGCCGTGGCTACCAGTTTCTGGACAAGGAACTGGCCCAGGTGGTCCAGGACGCGGAACTCGGCAAGCGCTTCGTCGACAAACTGGTCTGCGTCCACCGCCTGGACGGTCGGCAGGACTGGGTCTACATCCACATCGAGATCCAGGGCGGCCACGACAGCGCCTTCCCCAAGCGCATGTTCACCTACAACTGCCGACTCTTCGAGCGCTATGACCGCCCCGTCGCCAGCCTCGCCGTGCTCGCCGACGACAGTGCCGCCTGGCGTCCGCGTGCCTTTGGCTGGGAGCTGTTCGGCTGCCGGCACGTCCTGGAATACCCGCTGGTCAAGCTCCTTGATTATGCCGACCGCCTGGAAGACCTCCTGGCAGACCCCAACCCGTTTGCACTGGTCACCGCCGCCCATCTGCTCACCCGTGCGACCCAAGGCGACACCGAACGCCGCTATGCGGCAAAATGGCGACTGGCGCGGCTACTGTACGAGCGGGACTGGGACCGCCAACGGATCATTGATCTCTTCGCCGTCATCGACTGGATGATGCGGCTGCCTCCCGAGCTGGAAACCAAGCTCTGGCAAGAACTCACCACCTTGGAGTGCAACAAGCGTATGCCTTACGTCACCTCTGTCGAACGGATCGGGTACCAACGGGGTCACCTGGACGGCCGCCAGGCAGAAGCCTCGGCCTTAGTGCAAAAACTGCTGCGGAGACGCTTCGGCTCACTCTCGGCAGAGAGCGAGGAGTGCATCGCCGCTTTGCCGCTGGAGCGAAGCGAGGCACTGATCGAGGCGCAACTGGACTTTACCGGGGTCGCCGACCTCGACGCCTGGCTGCGTCGGCACTGAGTCGGTGCCCCGCCAGGTCTCGCAGCCTGCGACGCCTTCTTTGAACACCGGCAAACGCGACTGATCTCACCGGCCACCAAGCATAAAGCCGATGTACAACAACGTCCGCGCTGATGACGATGACCAAATTGCAAACCTTGACGCCTGAACTCCCGATAGCGGGACGACCCTCGCCAGTCGAGTCGGCGCCGAACATTGCCGATGAGGCCGGATTTTTGTCGGTACTCAAAGGCTTCGAGCAGGGCCGCATGTCCTCGGGCAAGGCTGGCCGCTCGTGCGGCCTGGGCCGCGTTGAATTTCTGTTGAAGGCCAGCCGCGTCGGGGTCCCGGTGGTCGACTTGGAGGGTGAAGATCTCGCGGACGAGTTCGTCTGATACCGCCGGAACGCGCCATGACCAACGCCGGTCCGCGGATCGCCCTCGCGTTGACGATACGGCCCGGCGCGACACTGATGCGCGGACCCGCTAGCCAAGCCCGCGGCGTCACGGGTATCATGAATCGAACACGTACGCGCGCGTTGATGAGGACGCCGGCCACCTGGAGGTGATCTTTGGCGGTTCCGCTGGAATGGCAGTCAGTGACCGGGTCGCGACACCCAGCCCGAACGGGCGAGCCGTGTGGCGTGGCGGGGCATCCACGCGACCTCACCGACCTCCCGCTGCAACTCACCTACCGCACCGGTCGCGACGACCTGGTGCGCGGCTTCTTTGTTCCCTGTCTCGAAACCGCCGTGCTCTACCGCCGGGCCGCCGGGTACTTCACCAGTGCCGGCCTGGCGCTTGCTGCCCGCGGCGTCGCCAGCCTGGCGCTGCGCCGCGGACACATGCGCCTGGTCGTCTCCCCGCATCTGGAGCCCGACGACTGCGCTGCCCTGGAACGTGCCCGCGATACCCCGGCCGCGGTGCTGCGCACCATCGCCGCCCGCAGTCTGGCCGAGATCGAAGACGCCCTGCTCAAGGACCGGCTCAACGCCCTGGCCTGGCTCGCCGCCGCCGGTCTGCTGGAGATCAAGCTCGCGCTGCGCGTCACTGCCCAGGGCGGCTACGCGCGCGGCCTGTTTCATGCCAAGACCGGCGTCTTCTCCGACGACACCGGCCACCACGTCAGCTTCTCGGGCTCCGCCAACGAGACCGCCGGCGGCCTGGTCGAAAACTTCGAGCACCTGGACGTGTTCCGCTCCTGGCAGGACCCGGAAGGCCGGGTCCAGGCCGCCATCGACGACTTCGAGTCCCTGTGGGCCGGTCAGGTCCCAGGTCTGCACATCATCGACTTCAGCCAGGCCAGCCGCGCGCTGCTGGAGCGCTACCGCAACCCAGACCAACCCCCACCCGGCATCGACCCCAATCAAGTCCGCGAGCCCGGCCCCGGCGCCACCTTGGCCCCGCCCGTCGGACTGGATCTGCGCCCCTACCAGAAGGACGCCATCCGCGCCTGGAGCAAGGCCGGCGGGCGCGGCGTCTTCGCCATGGCGACCGGCTCGGGCAAGACCATCACCGCATTGGTCCTTGCGAGCAAGGTTGCCGAACGCAACCACCCACTGGTCCTGCTCATCGTTTGCCCCTTCATCAACCTGTGTCGGCAACGGATTCGGGAGATCGCCGCGTTCGGCGTCGTCGCCATCCCCTGCTTTGAGGGCCGCCACCGCTGGCAGGCGCAACTGGAAGAATGCTACCAGCGCCTCACCGCTGCGCTCGACCAGGTCCAGGCCATCATCACCACACCAATGCCACCTTTCAAAGCGACGCCTGTAGCCTGGGTTGAGTATCGCGAGCGGGTAGGTGCGACATTCCACCCGGTGATGTGCTATCCCGGAGCCCCCGACCCATCCGCAACCACGGCCCGGCGAGACGAAACCCAGGGCCGCGGCCGGCAACGTCCACCACCTCGTGTTTGTCGACGAGGTCCACAACCTCGGCGCCGAGAACGCCCGCAACGCACTCCCGGACGGCACCAACCTGAACTTAGAACGCTCAGTTACCCCGTGGAGGTGCCGACAGCCAGTTTCGACGCCGGAGGTGCTAGACTATTTCGATGGAATCGTGTACCAATAGCTTCGGACGGGCGGGATTGCCGCATTTGGACTCTCTTGCCAACGCTGCACCTCAGACCGGGCACGTTCAGCAACGGATCACCTTGGAGCGGGCCACTTTCAAGTGCGGGCACCTCCATTTAGCCAGAATTGGACCTCACCATGTTCTCAACACCGCCAGATGCAGAACTTTATATTGAGCTAATATTGCAAAGGTGTCGCGATCTCATAGAAAGCACGATTTGGCAAGATCTTCATGTCCAGCGTCTCAACTCATGGTTCGGCAACTTCTTAAGCAAAGAAGATAAATATTTTGCTGCCCGTGTTCTCGACAACTTAATCTACCGGCCGCGCCTCCAGACGCTAGCGCTGATAGACTACCTGTTTGTCAGATCACTTCCTGAGGCGGCAAACAGGTTATCGGGCTCTGCGGCAACAATCGATGATTGGATCACTCCTTTCGGTCGGCATACCGCTCACGAGAGTGTTCGTTTTATCCCAGTAATACGCTCTATTGATCCTCCCACAAAAAGCGGCCCGCTGGTCGCAAGAATGGTTAAGCGCCACTTACAAATTGATGACTCAAATTTCGTTTGGCCAGATCAGATTGAGAACGCACTAGAGCATGGTGCTAGTGTGTTCGTTTTTCTAGATGACTTTGTCGGCACCGGTGATCAGTTCATTAAATTCTTTAGGACCAATAATTTCGATACTTATGCTAATGATGCAACTTTCATCTATGCGCCGTTTGTAGCTCATGCGGAGGGAGTCAAGAGTATACGCGCTTTTAATCCGCGCATTCTTGTGACTTTCGCTGAATTGCTTGATGGGCGCCAGCAACTTTTCTCCGACTGCTGCGACTGTTTCAATGACGAACAAAACTCAAGAGTCGATGCTCTGGCGCACTATCACGAATTAATAGAAAAGATTGGCTTGAAGTCAAGTCTTGCCGAGCGAGTATGGTTAGGCTATGGCCAATTAGCTCTCGCCTTTTCCTTTTCACATGCGTCCCCAAATAATTCGCTACCGCTTTTATGGTGGCGAGGTCCAAATTTCGTTCCTTTATTCGACCGGTGAATACGATGGTTCAGCAGCCACCTGTAGACAACGTGTTTTCGGCGAACCGCGCCGAGGAGTTAGGCTACGATGTGTGGCCCTATTTTGTACTTCCCTTCTTTTTTTCATCGCTCGATCTAGAGAATGCAAAAAAGGCGCGCGTGATCATTGGCGGAAGAGGCTGCGGTAAGACCATGCTTCTTCGCTATCTTTCCCACTCGTCCCAGTTCTCGCCTCATCGAGTTTTCAGGAATACACACCTACCGCAGAATATCGGCTTGTACTGGCGTATAGACACCCAGTTTGCAAATACGATGCGCGAGCGAGGAGTAACGGATGAAACTTGGGATGCAGCATTTCAGCACGCGACAGCGCTGAATATTGGTCGCTCCATTCTTCAGAGTCTTAGAAGTATTAGCAAAAGCCAATGCGGCATGATTCTGCCAAGCCAACTTGAACTGTTGGACTTCTCACAACTGGCGGCATTCGATCCGCTACTGCCCGCGGGTGTAGACGAACTGACACTCAAGTTACGTCAATACTCCTGGGCTCTGCAAACATGGACGAACCACCCGCGCGCTATGGAAACGCCTTTGTTCTTGCCTGGTCCGGTATTTGTTCGTGCAATAATCTCTTTGGTTCAAGAGCAAGTGCACGCTTTAGCTTCCAGTTCGTTTTGTGTCTATGTTTATAGTGGATCCCGAAAACCAGACAGTAATTTAAGCTCGCGCCGAACCAAAAGGGGCATATCAGAATGGGCGAAGCGAAGCGCAAGACGTACACGGCATCCTTCAAAGCGAAAGTCGGTCTGGAAGCGATCCGCGGGGTCAAAACGACGAACGAGATCGGACAAGAGCATGGGGTCCATCCGGTCCAGGTGGGGCAGTGGAAGAAGGAGATCCTGGAGCAGGCTGGGACGCTGTTTGAAACCAAGCGTGGACGCCAGAAAGTGGACGATCAGGCTGGGCCGGAACGTCTCTACAGCGAGATCGGGCGGCTGAAGATGGAACTGGACTGGTTGAAAAAAAAGTCCGGACTGAGCCTGTGAGCACCCGGCGTGCGTGGATCGCGCGTGACGCGGCGCTGGCGCTCACCCGGCAATGTGCCTTGGCGGGGGTGGCACGTTCCTGGGTCTATGGGGCATCGGCCGACGACACCGTGGACGCGTTGGACCTGCGGCTGCTGAGCCTGATCGACCAGGAGTACACGCAGCACCCATTTTATGGCAGCCGGCGCATGGTGATCTTTCTCCAGAAGCAAGGCCACACGGTGAACCGCAAGCATGTGCAGCGGCTGATGCGCGTCTTGGGTCTAGCCGGCATGGCGCCCGGACCGGCGACCAGCACGCCCCACCCGGAGCATAAGATCTACCCGTACCTGCTGCGCGGGGTGGCGGTCACGCGCCCCAACCAAGTCTGGAGCACCGACATCACCTACATCCGTCTGGCGCATGGATTCGCCTATCTGGTTGCCATCATCGACTGGTACTCCCGCCGGGTGCTGGCCTGGCGGCTGTCCAACACGCTGGAGGCGGGCTTTTGCGTGGACTGCCTGCACGACGCGCTGCGGGTCCATGGCCGGCCCGCGGTGTTCAATACCGACCAGGGGTCGCAGTTCACCAGCGCGGCGTTCACGGGGGTCCTCTTGGACGCTGGCATCGCGATCAGTATGGACGGGCGCGGTCGGGCGCTGGACAACATCTTCGTCGAGCGCCTATGGCGCACCGTGAAGTACGAAGACGTATACATCAAGGGCTATGCCAGCCTGCCCGAGTTGCTGCTTGGGTTGACTGCGTACTTCGTCTTCTACAACGGGGAGCGCCCACACCAATCCTTGGGCTACCGCACGCCCGACGAGGTGCATCGCTCAGGGGAAGGCGGTGGGGCCTGCATCGTCGATCGGTTCGGCGCCCGACCAGCGGCCGCCGCGCCGACGCGGGAGGCGGCCTAGTGCTGGCGGACTCCGTGTGGACAAAGCGTGAATGTCGCAGTAGCGACCGTGTGGACAAGCCGGGGACAACGCGCCGCGGGCGCGTTGTCCCCACCTTGCCCACACTCATTCACCCTTTGCCCACACTGCGCCGCACGACCGCCGGGGCTGGCTGAGGATGCCTGCGGCGCAACAGCAACAGATTTTCTCTTAATCGCTACGCGGATGCCGTCTTAACCCATCTTTAACATGACCCCATTGATAACGCACCCAGATTGCGCCTAACCATTTGATCCGTATGTACACGCTTCTGAAAATCGCAATGTAGTGCCAAGTTATTCAATAGGGGCAGAGTAAAGCCGGT
>Ga0247837_1004831_pt1 | contig 21179 bp, 13 predicted proteins | sample LaCtaG_2_FD_187115 | JGI IMG/M metagenome (GOLD analysis project Ga0247837, IMG submission 187115) | Freshwater microbial communities from meromictic Lake La Cruz, Castile-La Mancha, Spain - LaCruzMarch2015_14.5m | ecosystem: Environmental > Aquatic > Freshwater > Lake | place: Spain: Castile-La...
GCGGGTTCCTGCTCATCCTCACTCCCCACTATCACAGGCTCCTCGTCCATATTATCAACGGAAGTCTTTCTTTGTGCCTTGTTCTCAGCCACAGGGACTGGGAGAAAAGGCAGTTTGCAGTGTAAAATCAATAGATGCTGCAAATGCTATTTGTATTGCTAGAGAAGCAGTGCTTTTCTGTTATTTAACTCAACGCCTTCGCTTTGGAATAATTGAATACGTTCAAGATGAGCCCACTTCTGCCTTCTCGTATGGATTAGCTCATATTTGCACACTTGCTGTCAGGACTTGTATGGGCGAGCAGTTCTTATATAGGCTCAATTTCAGCTTTCATCAAAGTTTCTGTCTTTCCGAATATCGTAGGGAGGCACTGAGGAAAATGCATCATTTCACACCTTCTAGTAATCCAAAGCCAGTTATTCCTACTAATGTAGCCCTGACCAAGCTCGCAGCGGTTGCAGCCGTTACTGTATCGGGACAGACCTGTGCACAGAGGTCGAATGGAGGCTCTCTCGAAGCGTTGGTGTATTTCCCTCGCCCAGCTGCTATTATTCTTCAGAGGCTACTTAGCTGAAATGTCGAGGGGCGGAAGAAGTCACAGTATACAAGGGTCTAGGGAAGGTGCAGGATATGTGTATGGAAAGAAACGGCAGAACAGAAAGAGAGACCGAAATATAGGGAAGCAGTGCAGTAGCGAGGAATAAGCTACCCCCTAACACCCAGCACAATTCATAACTCTTTCAAGCTGTAAAGCGCCTATATCCGCTGAACCCAAGTCAATTTCACATACACCGCAGCAAGCCCTGACTTCCTCTGTGCATAAAGACCCTGAGCCTTTAGGAAATCCACTCGATAGAAAACAGCTCAAAGGGGTTACTTCACTGGGCCGCTCTTCTGCCTTTCCAGCATTCCGTAGTTTGCTGTGCCAACACACCTAAAAACTCCAAAGACAGTTGTGGAAAAACCCGCTGACTACGCTCTAAGCTCTTATTTAGGTACTACGTTGAGGGTATCTCCAGGCAAGATCTCCGGGTAATCCTTCATCGACTTGCCGCCATCCAAAACCTGACCATTCCACGCAAGCTCCTGGTTATCGAATGAGATACCCAATAAATATGCAATCTTATGCTTCACCAGCCGCACGGGATAATTGGTGTCAAATTCGATACTCTTACGTTCTTGATTCGGAATTTCAATCCAGTAATCAACCGAGTACTCAGTGGTGGCTTTGAGCTCCACCAGGCTGGGACTTTCTCCGCGTAGACTGGCTGCATAGCACACAGCAATCAAACTCCACCAAAGCATATTATAAAGAAGTTTCCGCCATGGGCATTAGGACTAGGCCGAGACAGGGATGTGGCTTGGTTAATGGGAAAAATGGCAGCTAAGACTTTGAAGAGGGGGGGTATGCAGCGGGCTGTTAGGGGAGACGAATACGAGAGTATTGTGCAATTTTCAAAGGAGACTTTGAGGGAATTCCTTTCCCCAACCAAGTAAGGGAAGGCTGGAAGGACTGATTGCCTCAACTGCAATTCCCACAATGGACAACAGTCAATGTCTTAATACGTTCAAGATGAGCCCCCTTCTTCCTTCTCGTCGGGTGGCCAACTCTATGTTAGATAGCAGCGGAAAGCCGTCTGTCGGCTTCCTTAGGCCTTGTGATGTTTTCCTCCAGGGTCTGCAGCTCCTCGGCCTGGGACTCGTACTTGTCTCTCACACTCTGCAGCAGGACCTTTTCATACAGTTGTAATTCGTGAATGTGCTGGTCCATTTCCACCTTCAGCCAGCGTTCTTCCTCTTTCCGCTTCTTGACTTGGGACTCTTGTGGGGTTTCTTGAGAATGGGTGCGAATCCGTGCCCCTCGTTACCAATATACAGACTATAGGGTATCTGTGTTCCTAGTGAAGACTTGATAGCACTTCTCACCATAGCCTTTCGATCCATCTCCTCCTCAATTCGGACCTGCAGTGCTTGTAGCTTGGCCTTCTCTGTGTCTCTGAGTTAAACAGCCATGCCTCTTTTCACCCTTGTTACATAGGTCTTTCGGGCGTACACTTTTGCCTTTGCTTCTTCTCGCTGCTGGGAGACGCGTCGATGAGCGGCTTCGATGTCGCTGAGAAGTGCGGCTTTGGCCCTTTGCTGGCGCTCTTCTTCCTGCTGTTTGAATTGGAGATGCAATCTCTGTGTCACAAGTCGCTTGGCGTCCCCCAACTTCTTCTCCGCCCTAGCCTCCGCAAGTTGCAGCGACTTCACCCGGTTCTCCATGGCCCAAGTAGTCTCCTGTGCTTTTCCTTTCCCATGTCACATGCAGTAGCGACCTGCGCTCCATCTGACTCACAGTCACTCTAATAGTCCCTGGGTCTTCGAAGGGATAGTCATTGGGTCTGTGGCTTTCGTCTATAGTGTCCATATGTGTGCTTTTCTAACAGTGGAAATGGTACTAATTACGCAACGGCTTGAAGGATGCTAGCTATAGCCGCTGTCAGTTTGATACAGTACTCAACGTCCAGACACTCATACTGACTATGAGCATTGGACCCAGCACTCCTGTGACCAGGAACTCAGCCTCTGGAAAGGCAGCGGAGAGCAGGGACAGCACAGGGATAGTGCCTTCTGCCGCAGAGGCCAAAGGCTCAGTCCCAAAGCAGTGCTGAGACGCTATTTTAATAGCGTTTTGCAGTTTTTGGCTTTGGACCCGACTCACCCAGCCTTCCACCAGGGTAGAGTTGGTTAGGGTGACCTGGGCCTGGCTGGGAACTGCAGCCAGTAGAGAGCTTTGCACTGCTTTGTACGCCTCAGTAGGGCTGATATCTGGAGGCAGCTGTATTGCCACTCTCACAGCTGTATACGGCCGCAGCACTATAAGGCCCCAATAACCTCCCACTTTAACTTAGAATTCATTGCAGTCACACTCGCACCACTGCTCTATCATTTTCGCTAAAGGCGTAGCTGCATGGACGTAGCTGTAAATAGTCTATTCGCCCTGTGGCTCAGATCCCAGCATTCACTCCTCCACTGCTTGTCAAAGTCAGCGCTGTGGCTGCCTTATTCAATGTGCACAGAGCTAGTAGCGCCCGCGCATAGCCAAGGTTCGCAAAGGTCCTCATCCTATGTATTCCCTTATAATCGCTCCTCATGGGTTCCTGCGAGTGTTCCTCCTGTGACGAAGAAGTGGACCTAGTGATGGAGTCGAAGCGCACTCAAGTGCCAGTGCTCTCAGCGCCCACAGCACACCCGTTATGGAAGTTGTGAAAGTAAGAAACTGCTCTCCCGTCCTTCGAGCCATAGGCAAGTCTAGGCCACCAGAGTATTATTAGTCATCTTGAACTGGCAGGTCCGCAGCTGAGAGAGTGTCCCGGATTGCGGCGATCTTTCTCCTCTGTTTGTTGAAGTCGCTCTTCAGCCTGCTGATGTCTGCTTGTATGTCTCTGGGATTCGCGGCGACGTAGTACATGTAGAATTCCAGGCGCCCTTCCAACGCTGACAGTTCAGCTCTCATCTGTGGCAGCTCCGAATTCACAGTCGCTCTTAACCCTGCTAGGTCTTCTTTCACGACAGTCATGGCGTCCTTCAAGCCTGTCAGGTCTTCATTCACGACAGTCATGGAATCCTTCAAGCCTGTCAGGTCTTCATTCACGACAGTCATGGAGTCCTTCAAGCCTGTTAGGTCTTCATTCACGACAGTCATGGAGTCCTTCAAGCCTGTTAGGTCTTCATTCACGACAGTCATGGCGCCCTTCAAGCCTGTCAGGTCTTCATTCACGACAGTCATGGAGTCCTTCAAGCCTGCAAGCTCTGTCTTCATAGCTTTAAGGTCGCCACTGACTTCCCTTTGCAGGCTTGTCAGGTTCGCGTCGAGCCGACCGATCGCGTTCATGATGTCGCTGGGTGTCGGAGTCCCGGCAGGAGAGTTGCTCATTATAAAAGGCGAAAAATTGTCAACGTCAATCTACGAACTAAGAGACTACTGAAAGTGTTTCCATGCCCTCCAGACGGGCTTCATCGGTCTTCGACTTCACATCCAACTCTAATCTGTCAAAGTAAAACTCTGAGAATCTCGCCGTCAGCATTTAGCAGAGTTAGAGAGAGTCTAGGCGCAATTGCCCGCATCCCCGGGTCTTTAGTGACACTGGGCTATTCTCAGACAAGTTGGAAACTCAGTTCAATTTGGTATGAAGTGGGCGTTTGAGGCGTAATGCTCGAAGGTAGGAGTCAACTATAAATGGTGCCATTCGCAATGAGCGCCAAGCTGCCCAGCTTAGCGTCTGCTGAGATACAGCGCTAACAGTCTGCTTATCCGCGGCCTGTCCTGTGCCCAAGTCAGTGTGCATTGGCATTCATAGAACGTCAATAGGGCCTCAAGTGCTGGCAATTGCGACACTTTGCCATCTGGCACTGTCATTGTTGGCGTAACGGATATATTGCACGGAGTATCGTACTCATGAAGGCTGGGTCTGCACTAAATGGACACAGTAACCCGGTGCTGAAAGGCATCCGTATCAGTACCAGCGATATGGATGCACATCTGAGTTGCCCAATCTTCGGGTGAATGTTGGACCCGCCCGCTGTAACGTCCAGGAAGCTGTTATAGACACAGCAGTGCCGGCTATCAAAGGCGTTCCAGGCGACTTCCTATTTTGTCATTGATATCATAGCAGCTACACTCAGACTCCCCGGCCACAGTGTCTATCAAAGTCGTTTCTGTATAGGACGTCACAGTCCATTGGTTCCTAAGGCGCCTGGAGCGGTATAGATCCCTGCATCCACCAATGCTTGTCAAAGTCAGCGCTGTGGCTGCCTTATTCAATGTGCACAGAGCTAGTAGCGCCCGCGCATAGCCAAGGTTCGCAAAGGTCCTCATCCTATGTATTCCCTTATAATCGCTCCTCATGGGTTCCTGCGAGTGTTCCTCCTGTGACGAAGAAGTGGACCTAGTGGTGGAGTCGAAGCGCACTCAAGTACCAGTGCTCTCAGCGCCCACAGCGCATCCACTACACCAGAGGAGAAGGCAGCTCACTGAAGGGTCGCGCTTGGACACGCAGACTTCGGCTGTGGCGGAAATCGGGAATCCTACTGTTTCTGAGACGTAGATTGAGCTTAATTTTGCTCTCTCAGGTCAAAGAGAAAACTGCTTCTCTCTTCCTCACTTTGTAGGAGGAGTCCACATTCTGATTGATATAATTGATCGCATCTCTCAGCACCAGATTAGCGCCAATAAAGATATGTGCACAGTCATTTTGGCAAGATTTGGAAATAATGTTGAGAGGATTTTGCTCAAAGGCCACTCAGGTGAGAATCTGAGGATTGTTTTCAGCCTTTATGTCCATGAAAAGAATGGAATTTTATCGATTTTCAAATATAACTAACCTTTCCCACGCCACTGCTTTCCAAGCAGTTACATTCAATTTAGTATATAGTTAAACCGTTTTAAATGTAGCAGTTGACAGCGGCCTCAGTTTGAATAAACAGCTAAATAGCTGATCACAAGCTCCCTGTACCTGGCCACTAGGAACTCTTCAGGCCTAGCTAACAGGTAAATGGAAGGAGACAGACTCAAGGTAGCAGTTCGAGTGAGACCACCGTTGGCTTTGGAACTGGGCAAAGAAGAGGTGGTTTATATAGAAGGGAACTCTATCAAGGTGAGCGACGACCAGCACCTCATCGAAAGTTCGTACGACAAAGTGTTCACCTCTAACGTCCAGCAAGCCGAAGTGTACGAGTTCCTCGCTCCTGTGGTGCACAACGTCGTCAAGGGCTTCAACGCCTCTATCTTCGCCTACGGCCAGACAGGCTCCGGCAAGACGTACACGATGTTTGGCAGTGAGTGGGAGTTGAATGTGGGGAGGAGGAGAGGACCGCATTCCCTGGACAATGCAATGTCGCATGGGGTGATACCGAGGGCAGTGCAGCAGCTCTTTCAGGACTTGGCAGTGGATATGGACCGGGGGCACAGTTTCACGGTTTTGTGCAGTTTCGTGCAAATATACAACGAACGAGTGTTCGACCTTCTGCAAGATGACTCCCACTCTCGGCCTCTCTCGATTCGCGAAGACGCTCTCTTCGGTATCTTTGTGGAAGGGCTAGCGGAGTACGTCGTCCAGACTCCTACGGACTGTCTCCTCCTCATCAAGCGCGGCGACCGAAACAGAGCCATTCGCGCCACCAAAATGAACGCTATGAGCAGTCGCTCCCACAGCATCTTCCAACTCAAACTCGAGGGAGAAAAGGCCAACAAAAAGGGAATGCTCAAAAGAGCCAAGCTGAACTTGTGCGACTTAGCAGGGTCTGAGAAGTTCGATAAGGAGGGGGAAATGACCAAGCCGCATATAGCGGAAATGGGCAGTATTAATACGTCTCTGACGACACTGGGAAAGGTAATTTCACTGCTGAGTGCCACTGGATCTACCCATATTCCTTACAGAGACTCCAAACTGACTAGATTGCTGCAGGACTCTTTGGGCGGAAATACGTCTACTTGCTTCCTGGCCACCATTTCACCTATTGTCGACTGCATTGATGAGACTATTTCTACACTCAAGTTCGCGGATAGGGCCAAAAGAGTCCTCATTCGCGTCAAAAAGAACGCGATTTCGGCCACAAATGACCGATTGGTGGTGAAACTTCAGCGAGAAATCCAGCACTTGAAGGACATTCTGCAGTTGAGGAAGCAAGGCGCTGGCGGCTTAGCTGAAATACAGCAAAGGCTGTGGACCTTGACTATGGAAAACCAGAAGCTGAGAGAAATGAACCAGGGCCTGTCCTCTCAGGAAGTGGAGAGACTGATCATGGAGAACAAGAACATGAAGGTGGAGATGCAGAAGCTGTACGACCAGGTGGCTAACGCAGGGTCACTGCCCTCCGATACACCCAGAAGGTCCTTTGGGGAGGGCGAGTTGGCGAGTGTGAGCACTGCCACCTGTCTACAATGTCACCAACACTTGCCCTGTCACTGTCCTTCCCTGCGCACAACTTCCCCTACCAACCCCTCGCACCAGTCCGCCAGCGTTATTGAGGAGTGTCCTGACACCCGCTCCCAACGAAGCTTCGACCCTGCAGTTATCAGAGACAGTCCGAGTCGCGCTTCCGGACAAAACGCCACTGCGAGGACGGACTATGGAGGCACTGCGAGGTCACTATCTAACAGACAGGTGGAAGTGAGGATCAGAGGCAGGGGACATGCTGTGGTGACAACCACTGCTCACTTGGAAAAGTCACTGGATGAGGAAGTGGTCTGGCAGCAAAGGAAAAAGGAACTCAGAAGAGCTCAGCAGCGCCTCAAAACACTCGAGAAAATCGACCAATTCCGCGAGCAAAAGGCGCATGCGCAGATTTTAAAGCTGCAGGAAGACCACCAGCGCAAGGAAGCACTGCTGCAGGAACGTGAACAGGCGCACTTCCGAAACCGCGGGAAGCTGGAAGACCAGCGCAAGCGTCTGCAGCAGTATTCGGAGATCAAGCAGCAGAGACAGGAAGTGATGGACCAGTTGGCGAGAGAGGCGAAGGAGGCGGAGAGTAGGATGTGGAGACAGAAGGCCTCTGGTAAGCCTCGGGCTGTGAGTCTCAGGCCTCGTTTCGACCGGATCGACCAGCTGCTCCAGTCTTAAATGTGGTAGTAGCTAATGCAGATTCTCCAGCGCTCTCTCCTCCAGCATTTCCTGCGTCTTCTGTATGCTGAACAGCGTTCGATCCGCGTTCTCCAGGAAGCCTTTGAACACAGGGGAGAACTTCCCTATGCCCAGATCGCCTAGGAAGCGAGGGCGGGAGTCCTCCTTCACTCCTTTCTTGGCGCGCTGGTTGCGTCCGCCCAGGGCAGTGAGGTGCTCCAACACTTGGTAGTGGTTGTTCTCCTCTGCATAAGCAGCGGGTGTGCGGCCACTATGGTCCGCAGCGTTCAAATCCGCCCCTAATTGAAGTAATCTCACCACAGTGGAAATGTCCCCTGCCTCTGCTGCCAAGTGCAAGGGCATGCGGCCTTCATTGTCCACCAAGTTGAGACTCAGTCCCCTCTCCACCAGTCTGCAAATGCTGTCATGGTTGCCTTCCTTCACCACGAGGTGCATAGCGCTGGCTCCGTTGCCAGTCACTGACCCAATTTTGCTGCCCTTGGACAGCAGGAAGTCCACTACATCGAAATTCCCATGTTTGCAGGCAATTATGAAGGCGTTTTCTCCGTGGCTCTGTCTATTTCTTACATTGGCGAGGTCTAGAATGGCTCGCTTTTCCACCATTAGCTGCGCTAACTTGAGGTTGCCTGTGCGGGCTGCGTACATTAGCAGCGTTTCGTCCAGGTTTTTGTCCATCGCATTCACTTCTAGACCTGCAGAGATCGTCTTTTCGATGAAACTGAGTGGAAAAGCAGGACGCTTGGAAAGCAAAAAAGGAATATTCAGCTCCTTAGTGAGACTGCTGGCTAGGTCAGGAGTGGCGGTGTGGCGGGCTTTGGGCTTGCCGGGTTTGGGCTTCTCTGGCTTTACCTTGTCAGGCTGAGGCTTGTCAGGTGCTGGGTTGTCGGACTGGGGCGGGTCTTCGGGGGGCGGCAGGGCAGGGTCTCGAGGCAGTGGAGGCGGAGGCCGGGCTTTCTGTTCCTGCACATGTTTAAAGCGCTCCTCAAGCTTCCGCTTCTCCAGCAGTCCCAGTGTCAACTCATGGTGCTCTATCTGCACCCGGTCCAGCACAGCTATCAAACTTTTCACATCCGTTATCTCCGCAAACGCTTCATTCACTACCTTAAAGGCCTGGCCTACTGTCTTGGCTGAAGGGGCGCGCATTAGTGCAGTCCTTGTAATGTTCATTTCACTGACTATGTCTTTCTTTTTGCTGATCAGGAACTGCATGGTTTTGTTTATCAGGGCTGTGTGGGCGGAGAGCTGGTTAAAGCTGAGGACCACTTTGGAGAGCTTCTGAGGAGCTTCGAGTTGAATGTTGTTTTCAATTTCGAAATCCCTCGCCATGATGGCTTCCACCAGCGCCCACGCCCCTTCCTCCCCAATCTCGTTCCAACTGAGCAGCACACTAGCCACCCTGCAGCTATACGACTTCAAGTGCTGACACAGTATCTTCACCCCCAAATCCGTTATCCGATTGCCCTCAAGGTCCAGAGTGTCAGCGTACGGACACTGCTTCAGGATTTCCACCAACACAGGAACGTGAGTGTCGTTCAGGTCCAGAAACCGCATGCTGATACAGATCTTTTTGTCCACTGGCTTGGTCACGAAGTTCAGCAACTCAAGAACTTGGTCCTTCACAGTCTTATAGTAGTCAAAGGTGATATCCAGTTCCTCGTGACTTTCCTTCAGCATAGCGAAGTCCTTGCCCAGCTTCCTGGCCTTGCTTTCCGCTGCGTCCAGCTTCCCCTTTGCGTTGAGAAACAGCCTTTCCAGGTCCTTGACCCTAAGCTTCAGCTCTTTGTTCTCCTGCTGTAGGTCAGTGAGCTGTTTGGACTGCTCGGAGGACCTTTCCACCAATCGTTGGTAGGGAATAGGCCGGGGGACTGCCTCTTTCGGCTTGAGACGAGCGCGTCTGTCTTTGGACAGGGAAGGAGGCGAGTCCAGGTGCTCTATGTCCTCCTGCAGTTGCTTTAGTTCTGATTTGCACTTCCCGAGTTCGCGCTGGAGCTCGCTGATATGGCTGTTTTTGGCCTTTAAGCTGCCTTCCAGACTAGGTGGCTCTCACTTGTCTATGTACTTGAGTTGGTCAGGAGTCCAAAGTCGAGATTTGTCATAAGGGCGGAGGGGGTCTGGAGGCGGATTGGACTTGGGGTGGTCGGAAGGGGCTCGCTGGTGCTTGGTGGACTGACTGCGAGGAGGAAGGCCGGACATGCTCTGCGACAGTTGCATAGTAATGGGAGTACATGACGGACTTCGGAGCCCTATTTGAATCGGCCTGCATTCGTCTAGGGAATTAGTGTATTTCCGAGTGGTTACTTCAGTTAGCAGTATATCCTTGCCCGTATCCTCACTTCCAGTAGCATTTTCACTCTCTACTGTCTGCCCCTCCCCTCTACTGCTCACAGAGCAAAGGAAGGACAAGACAGGCAGTTCCCGGGAGTGGTGGTAATCCATCAAAATGGCGGAACCTTCGCGGGAAGGCAGTCACGCGTCCTCTCGACTACGTACGCAGCAGGGCTCTCAGCGCCACGGCATCACTGGCAACTCCGGAGCCCTGTCCAAACACGAACTCAACCCTGCCGAAGAAGGCCTGGAGCCTGGCTCCCGCTCCCTACTCTGGGGCACCAACATCAATGTGCAGGACTTGCAGTCCAAGTTCACTGACTTCCTTCTGAACTACCAAGATCCTGAGGCTCCGGCTCCTGATGAACCGCTGTATGTGCACAAACTGCGTGAAATCACTAGCACTGGCATGTTCTTCCTGGACGTCAACTGTGACCAGGTTTTCCAGCACGCCCGGAGTCTGTACCAGCAGCTAATCAACTACCCTTCAGACGTGATTCCTCAGTTCGACGTAGCTGCCAATGAGCTCTACCGCCAACTCAGGGGGGAGGAGGAAGCGGGACAGCAGGAGGACAAAATACAAATCAGAACTACCAACTTGAGACGAGTCACGCAGATCAGAGACTTGGGCACCAAGGAAATCGACACTTTGGTGCAGATTCGAGGCATAGTGATCCGCTGCTCTGAGATAATCCCTGAGATGAGTCAAGCCTTCTTCACCTGCGCTCACTGCGGCAACTACGATTTCGTGTCTCTCGAGCGAGGAGTAATCGAAGAACCCAGCGTTTGCCAGCGCTGTATGGGCAAATACTGCTTCGAACTCGTCAACAACCGCTCTCGCTTCGCAGACAAACAGCACGTCAAGATCCAGGAAAGTCCCGAGAACATCCCTGAGGGCGAGACGCCGCAAACTGTGCACATCTGTGTGTATGATGCACTTGTAGACACTATGAACCCGGGAGATAGGGTGGAAGTCACAGGCATTTACCGCGCCCAGGGAGTCAGAATGACCACGAATCGGAGGAATCTGCACACTATTTACAGGACTTATATAGACTGTGTGGGCTTTATTAACACTCAAAAGGGACGCTTGGGAGAGGCGGAGGACCTCACCATCACTTCGGAAAAGGCAGCGGAGTTGGAGGCACTGGGCCGGCGGCCTGACATCTACGACCTGCTCACCCGCAGCTTTGCACCCAGCATATTCGAGCATGAAGACGTAAAGAAGGGACTGCTGTGTCAGCTGTTTGGAGGGGTCAATAAGACCTTCTCGCAGTCGGGCAAAGGCCGCTTTCGAGGGGAACTGAATGTGCTGCTGGTAGGGGACCCCAGCACTTCCAAGTCGCAGTTTCTGCAGTTTGTGCATAAAATTGCACACAGAGGTGTGTATACGTCGGGGAAGGGCAGCTCGGCGGTGGGGCTCACTGTCTACGTCAAAAAGGACCCGGAAACGAAGGAGCCCGTACTAGAAAGCGGAGCGCTGGTGATTAGCGACAAAGGCATCTGCTGCATCGACGAGTTCGACAAAATGGACGACAGCACTCGCGCTATTCTTCACGAAGCCATGGAGCAGCAGACCATCAGTGTAGCCAAAGCCGGCATCATCTGCCAACTGAACGCCCGCACTGCCATCTTAGCAGCCGCCAACCCTATAGAAAGCCGCTACAACCCCCGCATCTCTGTGGTGGAAAACATCAAGCTGCCGCCTACTCTCTTGTCTCGATTCGACTTGATCTATTTAGTGCTGGATCGAGTGGACGCAATCACTGACTCCAAGCTGGCTTCGCATATCACATCCCTGTATTTAGACGAAGAGGAGAGAATCATACCCACTGACCTCCTCAGCAAGTCGGATTTAGCCCTCTACATCACCTATGCTAAGCGGCACTTCGCTCCCAAGCTGAGTCCTGAGGCAACGCAGCGCTTGCTGGAGGGGTATATGGATATGCGGAAGCTGGGGTCGAATCGCAAGGTGATCACAGCGACTCCGAGGCAGCTGGAAAGCCTCATCAGACTGTCAGAGGCGCTGGCGAGAATGAAATTAAGTAATGTGGTGACGAGGGCGGATGTGGAGGAGGCTATTCGACTCATTCGAGTGGCCACACACCAAGCCGCTACTGACCCTACCACTGGCCAAATTGATATGGACCTGCTCCAAACCGGAGTGGGCGCCTCCTCCCGCCAGAAAATCCTCAAACTGCGCGAGCTACTGCTCCAAATTCTCAGCGACTTCAAAACCCGCAAGATCGAAGCTGTGAAGCAGACCTCTCTCGAGGAGGAGTTGAAAGGCAGGTACGAGGTCTTCGGCACTTTCACTGAGATTGAGTTCATGGAAGCGCTGAAGAGGGAGGAGGAAGAGGGGAAAATAGTGCGAGTGGGGGATGGACGGAACCCCAAGTACCGTCTAGCTCGCTCTAATTAGCTAGCTTTAGGCTCCTTGCTGTCTGCAAGCCTGCTTCCAGAGCTACGTAGCTCGACAGTGCTGTTTGAATAGATATGGAAAGCAACGAGTCCACCACCTCTCCACTGCTGTGCACTCCCCTGCCCCGGCCTACTGCCAGTTCTTTCTGCTCCCTGACCCCACTGCAGCTCCGCTTTAGTCCCACTCCAGTCCTCTCCCGTCACATCTTCCTCACCACACCTGGCCTCAAAGGAGACCTGCCGGGGTCTGTAGAATGCACGCCGGAGCTGCTCAGAACACTCGTCTCGCCGCCACCCGGGTTCGAAGGAAAGGAGCTCTCTCCCGACGAACTGCAATTCAGCAGCACAACGAGAAGACTGGAGTACCTGGATTCACAAGAGGAAAGTGGGAAGTTGGCGAAGGCAGTGAGGGAGTACGTGGGCAGGACTGAAGGGTTGACACTGGAATCGCCAGTGAGAAGACTGATGGAGTCCTTGGAGGGCACTTGGAACTGTGGGCTGTTCGCGGCTTCTACTCAGACTGATGAGGACTTGCTGCAGACTGAACTCACTGCTCGTCTCGATGATATTGGAAGTCTGCGCTCTCACATCACTTCCATCACCACTGCGCACTCCGAAGCCCTGCAAGCTCTGCATTCCTCGTACACTGCTCGCATGCTTCAACTCCAAACCCAGACCAGTCAGACCACCTCTCAGCTCCAAATTCAACTCACTGCTGCTCAAGCTAAACTCCGCAATGCTACAGCGCTACTAAGCACTACAGGCCTGGATAGCTCCACTGACCTATCCATATGTGTGAACTGCGAAACGCTCACCTCCAAATTAGCAGCAGTTTCTGACCAGTTAGCCATCAGTCAAGACTATATTCGAAAGAAGGCTTTGGGGGAGCAGAGCTGCCTGTATGAGGGGAAGGGCAGGGAACTGAGGACTGCAGTGCACAGACAAGTGGTGTTGGTGGAGGAACTGCTGCCAAGTACAGAGTCGGAAACACTCAAAGAGGAGTTCCTCAAGCTGCCCTACCTGTTGAAGCCCCTCTTTGACTTGCTGCGTGACTATGAGCGGTTGCTAGCAGGCCCCAAGCCTTGCAAATGAATTAATTTAGTCTTTTCAGTCTCTGCGTAGGCCTGTAAGGAAATCTCTGACATCAAGTCCAAGGGAAGTGCTGGGGAGATCGGAGTTGAAGCTTTTCACTCATGACCGTCCCTACTCGAGCTAAAACCACCCAAGCGAACACATACCTGCAGTAAGGGAACTTAGTGGCAATACCCTTATAAGTGTCTTTGAGCCATTTATCTCTGCGAAAAGCCCTAAGTCCCAAACAGCTCTGCAAGCTCGCCAATTCACTCCTCTAAGAACAAGGCTTCTTCCCTCCGCTTAATTCTTTCCTAAGGCTGCCAAGAGCCAGTTGTGGTGGAAATATAGTCCACCTAACTAGGCCAAATGTGCAAGATCACTCCGCAAAGTGAAGTTTGCGACTGAATTGAAGTGTCCTGATGTTGCCGCCGAGGGGAATAAGCCATTCTGATATAATGAAAGTGGCTCAAATGGACGAACAGCCTCAGACAGTTCTGCCTGATAAGCGCTGTAGTGTCGATTCCGACAGGAAGGCAGCCTCCCACAGCTCCCAAGTGCCCATCAAAGGAAGAAAAACACTCACTAAGAAAGTCCTGGCGCCGAATCTCTTTACGCCACTAACTCAGAAAGAAAAGGACTATTTGACCCAGCTTTTCCCCACTTTGACAGCGTTGGAAGCTCAGCTGGACCAAGAGATCACCCCAGGCATTCCTTCGGATTCCTACATTTGCAAACAGATTCTCGTACCTTCTGCCCCGTCTGGTCTGCTGCAAAGAAGAGGTCTCTGCCTAGCGCTTCTCCTATAAGTCTGTGTACCCATAAACAGTCGTAAACTACCTTCTAGAATAGTCTCGAAGATGTTGCTTACACTAACTTAATTCACCTTTCAGACTAGCGTGCTCGCAGGGTACTTTGCACTGCTTGATTGGAAGCTTAGAGGCAGTTTCCTCACTGAGAAAGGGCGGTTTTACCTATAGGAAGAAGTGGAGATGTGAAGGTTTGGTAGTATTTCGAGGGGCTGTTTTTTTTTTATACCTGTTGAAATGCGGCGCAAAAAGGGAAAGCCTCAGTGACCCACCCAGCCAGAGCACTCCAGTCTCCGTACTCAGAAGTTTCGTCTCCCTACCACTCCTCTGGGTGCCAGCAGCTGTTTGCTGGCTATTGCAGCCGGCTGTCCAGCTATGTCAATCCTGAAGTCTCTCAGATTCGCGGTTTGAGGCACTATTGGGAGTAGGGATAGGAGCCACTAAAGCACTAGCCACAACTCATTATTGATTACTCAGGCCCTTGAGAAGGACACAGCAGCTGGGCCGAGGAGACGGTGAACACAGGCAACGGCAGACGTCTAGTGGGCGACTGAACAGCAGACAGCTCAGCTCTCCTTTGGAAGTGCTGGGTCAAGCAGGCCTGCGCTCGGTCGCCCCTGGAGAAGGCGAAAGCGATGATGTTGGTAGGGTCGTTGGGGATACGGTAGAGCTGGCTTCGATAGCGAGGATGGCAGGTCTGGAGGATGAGGGCTAGAAGCACTAGGGAGCTGCTAGCCACTAGCAACCCCACTAGGCAATATGGCCCGTTGGAAGGGGAATTTTGCACTACTAGCAGGACCACTCCGTAAATCAATGCTAGCAGCATCAATAGAGAGTACCACAGATTGAGTCTGTCTAGGTCTCACCGCGGGTAGTTGAAGGGCGGAAACTGAAGTGTGAACAGCAGGTAAACACTCATCACTCCCAAATAGCACAAGCCGTGTGCAAAGGAATACTTGTCCGACAACACACTGTGTAAGGACAAAAGCAGCACCTGAAAAGCGGATTTCAGTAGGAGAGGGAAAGGCTGGGCTCTGATATGCAGGAGAGGCTGCCATTCCTGCCATAAAGGCTTTGTGTACAGGGCGAAGGGAATGTAGACCAGCAGGCCTAGGGAACAGACTATGGCGTAGGGGATGTGCTTGCCCTGCCAACAGTCCTGGTAACAGTCGTTATTCAGGAAGCTGGCGCTCAGCTCCTCAGCTGTGGAGTGGAAGCAGAGGAAGATCTTGGATAGGAAGTTGACAATAGGGAGAAACAGCAGAGTCGACCCTGCAGGCAGACTCACATTGAAGAAGAGCATAAAGAAAGACCAGAGCGGCACCCACTCCAGCCTTTTGTCCCAAGTCCTTATCTTCAGTGTGCACAGGAATACATACCCAACCAGAGTTCCCAGCAACACATTCACCAGCAGCCAGAAGAAAGCTCCGTTGCCGTTGAGGACGCCGGACAGGTCTAGAGAGAAGGATGCCGTGAGACGGCTGAGGACAGGGTGCAGCAGGGTGGAGTCTGGAGCCAGGGAGGCGAACTGCAGAAATTCGATAGGCACACTTAAGAGTTGGAGCAGGTCATCAGCCGATACTTCTTCTTTAGACTCCAGCAATGGACAGACTTTTCGCCAGTATCTCCACCAAATGAAGACCGAAGCAGCAATCGTCAGGACACTAATAGCCACCAACGCTCCCACTCCCACTCCCACTTCAAAGCCAGACTGACTCTCCCTCACTTGGCTTTCCAGAAAGGGACAATCGAAGGTGGAAACCAGAGTATCGAGGAAAATGCCCGTGGAGTTATCAGGCCACTGGATAGGTCTGACATGCCTGACCAATGTGACAGAAAAGGGGTTGTAATATACTACATCTTGAACAATAGTGGAGTCGTTGTCGGGGAAGTAGTGGGCGTTTATGAGACTGTACTCTTCTTCTCTGCGGTCATTAGAGTTCTTAGCGATTGATACGGTTCCGCCGCAGCCAATGAAGTGAGTTCCTCGCATAGCGATCATAGTCTCATTAGCGTCTTCATAGTCTAATCCTTGGTTTATCATATAGTCCATCGCGTTAATGTAGAGAGTTCCGGAGTCAAACATGAAGCAGCCCGGCTCGAAGTACTGACTTCCGTCCGCTGCTAGCATCAAGTCCTTGACTCGCTGTCCTTCCTTCCCTACGAACGTCCTGGGCGAAAACTGCAGAGCGCCTTGCGCCACTACTTTGCGCTTCTCACTCGCTTCCCCATTGAACATCGTCCCAGACAGGGCTGTGGACGTTATGATCAAATACTCGTGTCGAATGCCCAGGTCATACATCATTCCTAGGATGATATTGGGGTCGCTGCAGATGAGCATTAGAATGCGGACTGTAGAGTGCATAATGTGGGCAATGGAGGTATTGACTTGGACTTGCTGCTGAGTTGTGCTGTAAGCCAAGGGAAGGACGCGCTTATCCTCGTCATTAGTGATATTCAGCCCCAGGACAGTCGCATAGCCGAGGAAGTCTTTATAGAATTCCTCAGTGTCGTCTTTGTCTGGAACGTAGAGGATAGCGAGTCGCTTCCACTTGAAGAACTTGAACATTTGGGCTACTACGTTGGCGCAGTAGTGGTTGCCTGTCCTGGTCCTCACATAGTAGGGAAACAGCTCTGCGGAAGACATGCGGTCACTCTTGCAAGTCATCGCCATGGGTGTGGTTATGTTCATTTCCCTGAAGATTTGGTAGGTGTAGATGGTATTCACCCCAAAGGGAGGGGGCATATGCAGCAGTCCCAAGTCCTGTCTGAACTGCCCCACTCGCTGCTGGGTAAAGGTGTAGTTGAACACATGTCCACTCAGGACGACGGACTTCACGGCGAATTGGAAGTTGGGCAGAATCGAAGATCGGTTTCTGTGGTCATCAAAGGCGAGCCAGGGGCCGCGCATCACCCAGGGAGAAAAGGGGGTGATGAATCCGTCTGAGTTCTGCCAATAGGAGTTGATGGAGACAGGAAGGCTGACTTTGGTACTGTGAGGAATGATAGTGGAGTTACCGGGAAATATAAAGGCGGGGTTGAGAGGGAAGCACAGGGGAGAGGCCGCGATTAGAACTGGCTCAGAGAACTGCATATTCACCAGCGAATACACAGGAACCGGAGAAGCAAAAATATCTCTAGAGGCTTGGGCGGCTAAAAGGTCTCTCCAGGTCCTCGTCAATACAGCTGCTTCCCCGGCTTCTCGACTCAGAGCCGCCCAACTCTCCTCTCTGGCTACATACACTAGTCCATGTCTCGCCAGTGTAGACCCACTCAAATAGCGACCTTCTTCACTCACAATGAACACATAACCCGCTTTGTTCAGCCTTTTCGCTTCGAAAGCGGAGAGAAGAATAGCTGTTGTGCTTGCTTCTGCGATAATTGCGAAGACAGTCGCTCCGGTGGGTTTGATTATTTTCCCTGCAAATTCTAGTGCTTGGCTCGGGGATATAGACTCAGGGACTCGAAAAATTGGACTTTCGAAGATATTTTGGAAGAAATCACACAGAAAAAGCGCAATTCTCCAGTTTCTCTGTCGAGCATCCGCAATCACCCGCACTCCAGTAAAGTTGAGTTTTTTTATATAACCAGCAAATGCTCCTGCATACTGCTCGTACTCGCCCGACCACATGGTGACTAGTAGAGCTGCTTTTTCCCTGAGAACTGAAGACATCACGGGACTGTAAGTGTAGTCAAACACCACTGAGGAAGGGTGGGGAAGCAGGTCGTCTAGGCGTTCTGCAAGAGTTACATTGACTTTGGGCCGGTTAGTTGCCTGAGACAGCCAGGCTTCCGCCACTGTCTGCAGGTGGAATGGGGTTTGTGGACTTCCGAACAGATGCACTGAGTGCAGAGCCGCTACGAGGCTGTAAACACAGAGAAGCGAGACTATCTTTGACTTCATTATCTAGAAATCGGGAGACTCCACGCCATTTAGATGAATTTCTGCCGTGACTCAGGTAATTTTTCCAAATGGCAAGCCAAATTGTTGTATTTTGCTTACGAAAAGGGCTTAAAGCGGCGAAGCAAACCTCGAAATAAGCCTCTGAGCTAACTGGTGCAAATCTCTGTGCATTGCCATGGAAATATGGGAGTTCGAGACACAATGGTGGAGATAGTAGTTCGCCAAGAGACGCTGAAAATCACAAAACAGCCAATATTGAGAAGGTTTGAAAGGCTGCTAGTGGAGAAATAAAGCAGGGCGGGCAACCACACTCCAATGCCCGAGAGTGAGACTAATAGTAGGAACTGCACCCCCCACTCACTGTCCTTTCACAGCCATTACCCAGGTAACAGTTGAAGTCCTATAATGGGTTGCTGCGCCACATCCCACCCAGGCGTGCAAGAGCTAGAAGTGGTTCTCAGACTGGACGAACAGGCCCATACAGCGCAGAAGGACAGCTTTCTAGACGTGCCGCTGACCTCCAAGCCAGACACGTTGGAAAGCCTGGAGGACGAAATGCCTGAGCCGCTGTTTTTCCTGCACAGTGCAGGGATCTCACTAGAAGCCTACTTGAGAAGTCAGCAGAGAAGCAAGACTGTAGTGCTGAAAGGCCACTCGAGAACTACGTCGCTGAGGGCGGAGCCGTCGGGCACTAGCACAGTAGCGAGTCTGAAAGAGGCACTGGCCAAGTAATCAGACCTATCACTTATGTATTGTACAGGCTCCACTCCCCTAGATTTCCTCTGCTCACAGCGCCAGTTTACCCGTATAAGTCCTAATCCCTCATTTTCCCTGCAATCCTCAGCACCCAGGGGCGCGTATTAGTCCGGACTATGTGCTCTTTAGCTGCCCACAATTCCCATCCTCTTACTCAGACTTGCATGTATATGTCCTTCACAGGAATCGTTAATGGACTCATTTCAAAATAGCCCTGATCACGAGCCGAGTCGCAGCGACTTGATTCAGGAGTACGAAGCCACGATCCAGCACCTTCAGACTCAAAACTACTCCCTCAAAAGTCGTCTTGCAGTGGCTGAAGACTCTATGCGTCGCAGACAAGACGATATGGACGCACCTCGGGACCGCAGAGTAGAGCTCAAATACGAAACGGAAATCCAAGAACTGAGTGCCGCTATCCGCGCCTATGAAAACGAACAGACGAAACTGCAGGAAGAACGAGCCTTTTGGGAGGCGAAAGCGAAGGCATTGGAACAAAAGTATGCGCAGTGCTTGGAGGACGTGGAGGAGTTGGATGCCTTTAACGCCACTACACAGCTGTCTGTGCAGACCAAGGCGGACTTGCTGTCCAGGGTGGAGACTGACTTGAGCAGTTCCAGACAGAGGTGTGAGTGCTTGGCTGCGGAAGTCGCCAGGCTCACAGAACGCGCACAGAACTTTGAAGCCTTGCAAGCGCAGCATGCAGCCCTGAAAACTCAGCTGGAGGATATGGACGCAACCCTAACAAAGAAGGATGAACTGCTGAAAGCCGCAGGGAAGCGCTGCAATCAGGTTCAAAAGCGCACCGAAGTCCTGGAAAAAGACAACCTCGCCTTGACCAAAACCGCCTCTAGTCTGGAACAAGACAAACGCAGACTCATAGAAAAGCTGCAAACCGTCAATCAGCGAGCCAAAGGCGACGAAAAGTCGAAAAGCCGCATAAAAGAGCTCGAAGACTTGTGTGCCCAGTACCGCCTGACTGCTGAGCAGAGCAGTAGTGTGGTGTCGGAGTGGGAACGCAGAGCTCGTGACTTGGAGACTTCTTTATCCTGTGCAAATGAAACTGTGAGGAAGCTTAAAGTGCAGGTGAAAATGCTGACTTGTGAGAAGGAGACGTTAGCGGGGTTGAATGAACAGCTGAGTGTGAAGCTGCATAGGGCGGAGGAGGGCGAGGAAGGAGGCAAGGTGCAGCGGAAACTCACACAAGCGATAAGCGATGTGGCGAGTTTGCAACTGATGTTGAGAGGGAAGGAGGAGGAAATCGCTAAGTTGGGAGGGAAGAAGCTCAATGCCACTTGCAGAGGAGAAAGCTTAAGCGGCCTGCTGAAGAGTGTGGGGCGAGAGGAAGACCTGAGGCGAGAATTGGACAAGAAAGAAGAAGACTTGCGCCAAGTAAAAGCTCAATGTGCGCAACTCACCGCCCAGCTACAGCAAGCAGAAGTCTGGGACGCTCGTTTCGCACAGGCCTACGAGTTAGAGCCCAGCCAGACCTCCTCCCCCCAGCCTGTCGCTAAAGCCCTCACCAGTCTGCTTCAGTCCAAACGCATCCGCTCTACTTCGCACGGAATTGCGCCTTTGGAAGACAATAAGGATCTAAGCCGCAGCAAAACTCCCACTCCATCGCAAGCCAATACTACTCGCCGCTGTTCGAATCCGCCCTCTCCCGTGCTTAACCGCACTGACAACAAGTCTCAAAACGATGAGACTCCCAAATATGCAGTCCAGGAAGTGGTGATTGGACTCAACTCCAGTCATGGGAAGTTCCGTCTGTCGCGCAGGACTACATCTGAGCGACACCCTTGGAAGACTTAGTGATAAGCTAGAGGAGATTGATATTGCTAACTTAGCACAAGTTCGGATAGGAAGGAGGGTGGGAACCGCGGCAGGCTTAGTAATATGGAGCAAGCGCGGCTTTCGCTGATATCCTACGGTCCTCATAAAGAGAAATTCCAACGAGCGAAGCTCCAGCCCGGCTCCGACATCCCTCTCCACATCCCTCTGTCCTCCACCAAAGTCCACCTCGGCACTGTGCCCTCTCCCACTCTCATGAGCGTCACCCTGCAGCAAGTAGATGCTGCAGTGTCTCGCACTCACTGTGTCATTGAGAGAACTCTAGGAGAGGGCAAGCCGGCTTGGCACTTAACCGATATGAGCACGAATGGGACTTACCTCAATGAGGAAAGGTGCGAATTCGGGAAAACGTACTTGTTGGCGAGTTTGGATGAAGTGGTGTTGGGAGATCCGCAAGTGTCAGCACTCAGATACCAG
>Ga0247837_1004833_pt1 | contig 21169 bp, 18 predicted proteins | sample LaCtaG_2_FD_187115 | JGI IMG/M metagenome (GOLD analysis project Ga0247837, IMG submission 187115) | Freshwater microbial communities from meromictic Lake La Cruz, Castile-La Mancha, Spain - LaCruzMarch2015_14.5m | ecosystem: Environmental > Aquatic > Freshwater > Lake | place: Spain: Castile-La...
CCCCAGTCAAAATCCACGACCGGATCAATGCGGGTGACACTCGGCGCTACCGAAAAATCAAAGTCGTCGTCAATATAGTACCTGCCCAACAAACCTACACCGGCGCCTAAAGGAGCAGCGTTGTAAATCAGGCGCATCGCTAAATCTGTCTCGGGCATGATAAAGGTGCGGGGCAAATCAATATTGTCATCCGACCAACGCAAAAAGGTGTACAAAGAGTCGCCGGAAATGAAAACACGCGGTGCATTGAGCACTCGTTGAATGCCTGCTACCGCTATTAAATCCAGGGGAACCGGTAAAGTACTCCCATCGAGGTTCAATTGCAGTCCCGGCGGACCCACTACCCGCAACGCACGTGTAAGGGGATAAATATCTGAAAATATGGTCCGGCTCAAGCCGCCACTGTCTACTGCCGTCAAATAAATACGAAACCATACATCTGGATCGGTTTCATACACGTTCGGGATAATCCAAAATCCATTGCTGATGTCGCTTTCTGGACCCAAAACCGGATGGGTATGCACGTCATGGTGAAAATTAACGCGCCAAGTCAGGTGCGCATTCCCCAGGGTTCCTTCTTCAAAATCGGTGGCATACCCTTCAAAATAGATGGTATCTCCGCCATGCCACAGCATATTCGGATCCGGAAAGGTGATAAACGGCATTGGGCGCTGGTTGCTGGTTACGCTGAGTACGGCTTCGAAACTGGTGTCAATCCCCAACGCGTTGGAAGCGATGCAGCGCAACAAGGCCCCGTTTTCGGCCAGGGTTACGGGTGGCAATACCACCGTTGCCGTATCGGCCCCTGGAATATCCAACCCATTTAGTTGCCAGCGGAAGTTCATAGGCGTGTTGCCATACACGCGCACGGAAAAGGCAGGCGTTTCACCCACGGAAGCCAGGGCCGCTTTGGGTTGTCTGGTAATAAACGGCTCGCCATTGCCCACAAAAAACACATGTACCAAAGTGCCATTGCTGGTGGCGGTATTGTCGGCATCCGATCCGCCACCCAAACCCGCCCGGGCGAGGTAATAAAAATCGCCATTTGGACTAAAAAAGAACTTAATGGGGCGGTTTATGCCGGTAATAAAGGTGCCTGTTACTTGTCCGGTATTCAAATCAATGGCCTTGATGTAGCCATTGCAATAATCGGCATAGAAGAATTTACCGGCAAATTCGGGTGGGTAGTTTGCAAAATTACTGCTGCTAAAAGCGGCTCCAATGGCTGCGCAACCCATGGAATGCGGATATGCGTGTTTGGGTTCTTCGTAATTATCGGGCGGCGTTTGTCCGGCCAAAGGACCTTCAATGATGGGCCAGCCGTAGTTTTTACCCGCCAGCACTTCGTTGATTTCTTCCCAGGCCGCATTGCCTACTTCACTCAAAAAAATACGGCCCGTTAGTGCATCAATGGCCATCGAAAACGGATTGCGAAAACCGAGGGCGTAAATGGCGCGGTATTGGTTGTTGGTGGCATTGTAAAACGGGTTATCCGTCGGGATCGTGCCATCGTCGTTGAGGCGCAGCACTTTTCCGGCCGTTGTTTGCAGGTTTTGGGCCCCTGCTGCATTGCCGCCGTCGCCCACGGTCACATACAATTTGCCATCGGTGCCAAATTCCATGGCCCCACCGTTGTGGATGGTGGCATTGAGCGCGTCCAATTCAAAGATGATTTGCTCGGAGCCCGGAACTACATGATCGTCGTGCGCCATCACGCGTATGACCCGGTTGTGGTTTGCACCCGGCACCGTATAATATAGGTACACCCACGGTTGGTTGGCAAAATCGGGGTGCAAGGCGATGCCACTTAGGCCGCGTTCGTTGTAATTGTCGACCGTCAGGGTATAAAAAGGATCGGGATGTAAGGTTCCGTCGGCATCCACGAGTAAGATGCGGCCGTCTTTTTGGGCGATAAAAATGCGGCCATCGTCGGCTTGCCGCATGTCGGTGGGGTTCAGTTCTTCGGCGATGATGACCTCAGCGAAGCCTGGGGGGACGATGGCGGCATGGGTGGTAAACGTAAAGAACGTTAGGGAAAACAAAGAAAACAGGCGTAGGAATGGGTGCATGACAGGGATAAGATTTTATTTGTGTAAATATCTGTTTTTTGTTGGGATATACGTCTACAAATGCATGACTTCTCCGAAGTCGGGATTTTGGGTGGGTCGTTTTGTTTTCTACGCATGCTTCTACAAATGCTTCTACAAATGCATGACTTCTCCGAAGTCGGGATTTGTGTTTGGCTTGGATGTTTTATATAAATCTGCGATTTCGATTACTAAATAAGGCATATCCAAGCCAGTAACTATTTCCTACTTTTGCTCGGCCCAAAATCGTGATTACCACGGATTACGAGGTTTACCGCAGATTACACAGATTAACACAGATTTTAAAACTTAAAAAATAATCTGTGCAAATCCGTGTAATCCGTGGTAACCAGCCGGTAACAAGCCGCAAAGCACCCACCCAAATCGTTTAGCGTTTATTTCCCAACTCAACAACTGCGTTTATGCATTTTAAAATAGCCTTTTTATTCCTTTTTTTGACGGCAAGCACCCAAATGCAGGCCATTGGCACTTACCAACCTGGTGACACCTTATATATATGGTCTTTTTCAGGCTTGATTTTACGCAACCGTCCTGCTTTGAATGCAGCGCGTTTGAAAACAATTCCGTACGGCACTGCTGTGGTGGCCCTCAATTATAGTGGCAGTAAAAATACCGATGTGGATATTATTTCGGCGTTTTCCCAAAACAACAAGCAGTTGCCTGCAGTAGTGATTAAGGGCGATTTTGCACGGGTGGTATTTGATGGCGATACAGGATATGTGTACGACGGGTATTTGTCCAAACTGCCGGCCTTGCGCCAGGTGAAAACCAACAGCGCCAAACAACCGGTTTTTGAAACATTTCAACAGTATGCTGCACGCAATTTTGGTATTTTGCGCCAAATCAGTAAAGGAAAACAAGGGGATGGAACGTCATTTCAGGAAAAAGCAGTGTTTGGCAATGGTATTTTGATGGATACCCGGCTGGAAAAAAGCGGCGAAACCCGTATTATTCTGCCCGATATATCGTTGGAAGAAACCTTGATGCTGTTCAAATACCTGACAGGCTGTACCTGGGATGTGCCGATCAAGGCAAAAAAAGGGGCAGAGATCAACTGGAAAATGTCTAAAATATCCGATTATGAATGGTTTTTTGGCAATGAAAACTGCTCGTATTATGTTCGGTATTATCCTGCTACCACCCTTTCTGTTTTCAGTTGGACCTGTTCGGAATAGCCTGCTTGCCGGTTTTTTTTAATAGAGCTGGTAAAAAGTGCATGGGTGGGCTTACCTTCGTCCCATTGATTTGATTCTTTAAAAAGTAAAATTCAAGATGCGCCAACAAATTGTTGCTGGAAACTGGAAAATGAACAAAAACTTCGACGAAGGGGTAGAACTCACGCGGGGTATTTTGGAAAAAGTAGAAAAACCACAGGGTTTGGTTATTTTGTGTACCCCTTTTCCGCATTTGCGGGATGTGGGTAAAATGATCAAAGTGCGCAAAAACTTTCATTTGGGGGCACAAAACATGCACCACGAAGAGAAAGGGGCATTTACCGGGGAAGTTTCTGCCGATATGCTTGCGTCGGTTGGGGTGGAATTTGTGATTGTCGGCCACTCCGAACGTCGGTTGTACAATAAAGAAAAAAACCAGTTGTTGGCTCAAAAGGTCAATGTTACGCTCGCAAAAGGCATGCGCCCGATTTTCTGCTGCGGTGAACCGTTGCATATCCGGGAAGTGGATACCCATGTGGGGTATGTTTCCAAACAATTAAAAGCGGGTCTTTTTCATTTGCGGGAGGAAGATTTTCGCAAGGTGGTGATCGCTTATGAACCTATTTGGGCCATCGGAACGGGCCGCACAGCGAGCAGCGCACAGGCGCAGGAAATGCACGCCGCGATTCGGATCCTGATTTCGCGCAAATATGGCAAAGCGGTTGCCGACGAAACAACCATTTTGTACGGCGGCTCAGTTACGCCTGCTACAGCCGAAGAACTGTTCAGTCAACCCGATGTGGATGGCGGCTTAGTTGGAGGCGCTTCCCTTAAACCCGATGATTTTGCAGCGATTGTGGCTGCTATGAAATAATTTTAATATGCTGTTGGTTCAAGATAAACTGGTGAGTGACGACGTGGTGGAACGTCATTTTATATGCAACCTCAATGCCTGCAAAGGCGCTTGTTGCTGGGAAGGCGATTTCGGTGCACCGCTGGAAAAGGAAGAATTGCCCATTTTAGATGAAATTTACGACCGTGTAAAGCCTTTCCTGAGTCCGGCAGGCATTGCTGCGATTGAAGCGCAAGGCAAATACGCCTGGTTTGAAGAGGGCGACCAATGGGGAACTACCCTGATTGACGGCGGACCCTGTGCGTATATGAGTTACGATGCACTGGGCATTGCCAAATGTGGCATCGAACAGGCCCATAAAGCGGGTGTCGTGGATTTTAAAAAGCCCATTTCCTGCCATTTATACCCGATTCGGGTAGAGAAAAACGAAGAAATCGGCTTTGAAGCCTTAAATTACGATGTTTGGGATATTTGTTCGGCCGCTTGTACGCTAGGTGATCAGGAGCAAGTACCGGTGTACGAATTTTTGAAGGAACCGATTATCCGCAAATACGGGGAAGCATTTTACGAAGAACTGGATGCTGCCGGGCAGTTTATCCGGGGCGAAATGGAAGAGGATTAGTCGCTTTGCGCGCACGCCACACAAGCACCCGCAGGCCCAACCGATCGCGCACGACCCGACCCGCATACCAGTCATATGGCGCGGTTCCCAGGTCGTGAATGTTGTTCATGCAATAAGAATACACCAGTTCGGGCTGTAATTGGAGGTTTCCCACGGAAAACGCCAGCCCCAGGCCAACATCCAAGGCCCAACGCGCCCGATAAAGACTGATGCCTTGGGTTTGGAGGTGGTTGATGGTATTTACCCCAACGCGTCCACCGAATGAAAGCACGCTGCGCAGGGGGAACTTGCCAATTTGGTTGTAAAAAATAAAATGCAACGGCAGTTCAATATCTGAAAATGTATAGGTTAGCCGCTGTTCCCGGTTGTCGCTGCGCAAAATAGCCGTATTGCGGGTGTGAAAAAAGCCTAGTTCGGCCTGAAAAGCGATTCCTTGCATCATCTTCCTTCGATACCATGCTCCCATGGACATACCGGGCGCTCGAAGTTCAAATTCGACACTCGCATTATTGCCGCTTGGCTGATTGAGCGGAGAAACAGCAATATTTTGAAATTCCAGGCCCGTGTATCCGCCGAATTGAACGCTTTTTTCCAGAGAACCAGCATGCTGACCAATGATACCATGGAAGGCAAGAAAATTACACAGGATTAACAAGTCTAATTTACGCATGCTTTCGTAGGATTTTTACATGACAGAACCAGTTATATTTCCATTGATGCTAATTCGTACGGCCGGGTTGCCTTTTGCCGCTTTGCAAACGAATTTGCCCGATTGGAGTGGGTTACAAGCACTTGAAGGCGCCGGACAAGTACAACTCAAAAATGCATTCGAGGAATTGCACGTATTTGAACAAGTGCGCATTACAGATCCATCCGATTCTGTACAAAAAGAAGTGATGAATCTGCGGCGCAAAGTGCTCAAAATGCGTTGGCCTGAATCCCGGTCTGCTATCCGATGCTCACCGCTTTTGCAGGATCAACGACCTGACTTATACCAACAAATTTCAGCCTGGAATGCGGCACTGGAAAACCTGGACCAGATCAAAGCCCAACAAAATGCCCAGTATCAAGTGGCCATGCACCAACAGGCGGCAATTCTGCAACAATTTGCCCAATCCGAATGGCTGCAACGCGCGTTGTTGTTTTCCAGTCATGCCTTATTGCAGCAATTGCCCGCATTTGCCTTGCAAAAACTGGATCATTTAGACAAAAAAGACCGACAAGTACTGTTGTCGATTTGGCAATACCAAAGCAGGGGAGCCACCAAAACTGCGCCGTTGAGCCGGTTTACGACCCTGGAATGTCATCGCTGGGAGTCAGAGCCAATGCCCGTTTTTTTTACCGAAACCAAGGCCATTGCCACCCCGAATGTTGCTTTTTTACCGGTGTTTTATGAGGTTTTATTGCAGTTTCCTGTTTTTTATACTACTTTAAAGGTGCAGTTGAATCCGAGTCTGCAAAGGCAGGATGGTCAATTGGGGTTCTTGTATTTTGACGGGACCCGGGAAAGTTTTCAACAGGTGCCCAAAAATGCCGTATTGAACTGGCTGGTACCGCAACTGCAATCGAATGGTGCGGAAATGCTTTTCCCCATGCTCAAGCAGTTGCTTTTAGGGCAAATTGAGGCCAGTGAACCGGACATTGAAGCCTATATCCTGGAACTGATTGACGTGGGATTGCTCGAATGGCAGTTGCCCGAAAAAGGTTTAACAGCCTCCTGGTGCAGCAATTTGTACCAGTTTTTGGGCTTTTTACCCACCGAAGCGCCCATTGTGGAGGCAGCACATTTGCTTACCTGGCTGCGTACTGCCGCGCGCACCCTGGCTTTTTTGTCGGTGGAAGAGGCCCGCGTTGCCCAGGAGGCTTGTTTGGACCAATTAAGTGCCTATTTTACCCGTTACGGGGTTCCGATGCCGCCTATCCCAGCCGAGCAGGTTTTTTTTGAAGATGTATCTTTTTCCGAGGAAAATATCGTGCCCCCAGCCGCTATTACAAACTTGGCCACGGCCGTACACCACCAATGGCAGGCCAGTACCGAGCACCCAATCACCGGGATGCGCGCACAATTGCAGGTTTTTGGTAAAAAATGCCTTTCAGTTGGAACCCAAATGCCGTTTTTGGATTTTTGCAAGGCCTTTTTGCAGGATCCGAGTGCCCAAGATGCGCCGGAAAACCCCGTGTATATCCCTGCTTATTCAGGTAAAATTGGGATGATGCTGCAACCTTTTTTAGAAAATGGACAATGGCGGGCGGTAATAAACGGCCTATACCCGGGCAGCGGTAAAATGTATGCACGCTGGTTGCATTTGTTTTCCAGTACCCTGCGCGAACAATTGGAGCCCTGGATGGATGCGACCAACGCGTACCCTTTTCCTTGGCACGACTGGAACAATGCCAACTTTCAGCCCCTCGCGAGTACCCGCGCCTTGCGTACGCCTGATGCGCGCAGAATCGCGGCCAATGGCTTGGATTTAAACGCATTATGGGTGCGCCATGCCGAACAGGGGGAAATTGTATTGTGGGATGCGCAGCAAAATAAAAGGGTACAATTGATTGATTTAGGCTTGGAAGCCCCTTCGGTAAAACCACCCGTTTTTCAATTATTGTGGCATTTGGGCACGCCTTTTGTGTCGATTGCGGCCTTGTTGCCTCAAGCATCCGCCTGGGTGCAGTTGCAACCCGCTTGTTTTTATCGGCCCCGCATTGAAGCTGGGCCCTTGGTGCTTTTTCGGGCAAGTTGGCGCCTGGATGCCGCCTGGTGCGCCCAGTTTTCTGAACAAAAAAACGCCGATTTCTTCTTTGCTTTCCAAAAAGCCTGCAAATCGTTGAACATCCCCACGCAATTTTTTGCCCGCATCAACCAGGAAAAACCGCAATATTTTGATCAAAACAATCCAATTTCGATGCTACAACTCGAGAAATGGATGCGGCAACACCCGGCCTCCTTGTGGATTACAGAAATGTTGCCGCTCCCTGCACAGGTTGGTAAATCGGCCACGGAATTGGTGTTGGAAATAAGCTAATTAAAATGCACCCGTTGCCCAAACCAAACCTGCCTCTGCTTTTTTAAACTCACTCAACAGTTTTAAATACTTCACCTGCGTATCCAACCAGCGTTGTTCGCGGGAATTGATCAGGAAAATCGAACTTTCGCCAAAGCGGAAACGCTCCAGTTCCCCATCCAACAAGGCGCGGTAGGCACCCACAAAATCGCGAAAAAGGACTACCTGATCGGCTAAGTTATCAATTTCGTTGGCGTATTGTTTTACCTTATTTTCAATATTCAGCCGTTTTTGTTGCAAACCCAGCTGTGTTTGGGCAATTTTAATATCCGCCAATTGCAGGTCGCCCCGGGCTTTCCGGTTGAGCAAAGGATAACTGAACTGCACGCCAAACTTGACATCGTTGGAGAGCACACGCGGACCTTCGCCAAAATTGACTTGCGAAAATTGCCAGCCATTGCCCAAAATATTATAATTCAAGTCGAACACCGGCTTGCGTTTTTCATTTTTCCATTGCCTTTCTACGTTTAGGCTTTGCAATTTGTTTTCATAATACAACAAATCGGGGTGCAGGCGTAGTGCGACTTGTAGCAAGCTGTCGCGGCGCATTTCCGGGAGTTTGTAGGCATTTTCTGGACCTAAAATCGGCGCTGTACCCAACGTTTGGAGGGCTAAGGGCTGCTGATTTGGGTCCCACATATAGTTTTGAAGCGCCAGGGTAGCATTTTGCAATTCCAGTTGGGCAAAATACACATCCAGGCGTCGATTTTGGTATTGGGCAACCGTTTCAATGGTGTCGATGGCAGGTTTATCGCCCTGGATAAAACTCTCCCGAATGCCTTCTACCCGTATTTGCGCTTGTGATAAAGCCGATTCATACACCTTTAATTGATTGGCAGCCAATACCCACGACCAATATACCTTGGCTGCATCGAGCAGGAGTGCATTGAGTTGGGCGTTGCGTTCGGCTTCATTGAGTTGCAGGCCGATGCGGGCGATGCGTAAATTGGCCCGACGCTCGTCGATCAGCAAGCCCTGACCGAGCGTCCAGTTCAATCCGAACACAGCCTGCCCATTTGCGGGCAATCTCGACTCTGAATTCAGGTATTTACCACGGGCTGTATTATAAGCGCCTTTCAATTCGAGTCCAAACCAGGTAGGAAGTTTCAGTTCCGCTTCGTTGTAATCGAAATATGGATCGCCATTGAAGTTTTTACTTTCGTAGTTATAACCCAATTTGGGATCAAACCCGCCTTTGGCCTTCAACAAACCAGCCGTGGCTTCATTTCGGTATAGGTCGGCTTGTTGCGCCAACGGATGGTTGCTCAGCACCTGTTGTCGAAACGTATTCCAGTCCAGCACCCTTTCTTGCGCGCACAGTTGCGGAATGCAAATCAGGGAAAGGGCAAACAGGAAAAACGAAATGAACGTTTTATATATATTTAAAAAGAGATTTTTATTTGGCATTCTTAATGGGTGCTTTCAATTTGAGTTCTTCTTCTTTTTCTTCCATACCGCCCGATTCTTTTTTGGTTTCGCTGGCTTTTTGCACATCTTTGTACAAGTCTGCCGGGAAACCATTGAGAATCCGCCAGAGTTCGTACCAAACCGGTACATCATTCAGGAAGGCTACCCCTTTTGCGCCACCGCCCACTTGCAATTGGATTGGCCAGGGGTGTTCCTTATCGGCAGGTCCCACCAGTACCCTGAATTTACCATTTGCACTAATATTCCGATCAATCGCGACCACATTACCCGCAAAAGTACCTAAAGAAACCCCAGGCCAACCGCTGAAGAAAAAGGCTGGCCAACCATCGAACATAAACCGCACCCTGTTTCCAACGCTGATCAAGGGCAAATCCAATGGTTTTACATACATTTCAACGGCCAATTGGTAATCTTTGGGTTGAATACTCACCACAGGGTACCCTTCTTTTACAATTTCGCCAATACCGGGTGTGATGGCTTTTACAATATATCCATCTTGCGGTGCGACAATGTAATAGAAACCAGCGCGTTGTGCATAGTTTTCGCGTTCAATTTCAAGTTTGTTTACAGAGCCCTGGGCGTCGTATTGGTCAGAAAGCGTGCTGAATTTATCGCTTTGTGCCTTTGCGATTTTGTTGGCGTACTCATTGCTGGCCAATTGCAGCTCACTGCGATAAATGGCCCAATCGTTGCGGCTGCTTTCATATTGGTTTTGTGCGGCAATGATTTTGGTTTGCATTTCCTGCAATTTCAGGCGTTTTTCCTCAAATTCTGTCAAGGATTTCAGGCCCTTATCGTACAATGCCTTGGTGCCATTGAATTGCCGTTGCGCAATTTGCAAGTCAATTTCAGATTGCAGCACTTTAATACTGTCGCTTTGTACTTTTAGGGTAGCCTGCACAATTTTATTTCGGATTTGGCTGATTTTATTCACCAATTCGCGTTCCATGGCACCTATTTGCGTTTCCAGTGCGCCCACCTTTCCGCGGTAGGATTCGATGGCACCGCGTTTTGCATCGACCTGATTACCCACCCGTTCGACGAGTTGCGGGTCAAAATAATCCGATTTTACCTCCGAAAGATGCACAATCGTGTCGCCTTTTTTTACAAATTGTCCTTCCGTTACATACCAATGTTCGATTCGGCCTGAAATGGTGGCGTGGATGGTTTGCGGACGTTGTTCAGGGCGCAGGGTGGTCACTTTTCCATCTGCATGTACGTTTTGTGTCCAGGGTAAAAACAAAAAAACAAGGAAAATACCCAGCAAAATGAGCAATAAATTGCGAAAAGAAAGGTGCCAATGCGAAAGTTGAGTCCGGTTGGGTGCAAGCAAGCCCTTCATGTCTGCTGCACATTGCACCTCATTATTGGATAAATTGAGCATAATTTAGAAGGATGTTTCGTTTTGGGTGCGGAATATTTTTTCGTAGTGCGGTGTTTTTTGCAAATCATCGAACGTGCCATCAAACACAATTTCACCGTCTTTCAAAACGATGATTCGATCGCACATGGAAGCCAGCAACGGATCTTCAGTAACGGTTACGAGGGTCCAGGGCTGGCTTTTATCGGTCACCAATTGGGCCATACGCAAGCGGTCGCGGAAGTTCAGGTTGCCCACCATGGATTCCATGACCAACAATTTGGGTTGTGGTAAAATAGAACGCGCCACCAAGATTTTGGTAATGATACTGCCTGGAATGTTTTTGCCCGCCGGTAATAGTTCTGTTTCGATGCCATCCGCCGGATGCGAACGAATAAATTCATTCAAGCCTACTTGTTCTACCACCTGAAGTACGCGTTGCATGGTAATGCGTTCGTTGCCCACGGTCAGGTTTTCATGGATGGTTCCTTTAAAAAGGTCTTCCTGAGAAGATAAATCGCCAATATGATCACGCAGGCTGCGCAGGTGCAAATTGGATTTGGGTAGCCCGTTAAAGAGCAAATTACCGGTAAAATCGCGTTTTACGACCGATAAAATTTGCATGAGCGTGCTTTTTCCGGATGCATTGTATCCTGCCACTGCCAGCCGCTCCCTGGCCTTTATCTTCAAATTGATGTTTTTAAGAATCGGCGCTGCGCCATCTTCATATTGATAGGACAAATCGCGAAGTTCTACCTCCAATGCCGCCTCGCTGCAATAATCTTCTACCCGGATGCCATCCTCGCGCTCCAGCGGCAAATCGCCCACTTGCCCCAGTTTTTCAGCGGCCGTGAGCAAATCATACCCCGTTTCATGCAATAAAACCAGTTTTTCTACCGAATCTACCACAAAAAGGATCAAAATTTCGGAGGCTACGAATTGACCAATGTTTAGTTCATTGCTCATCACCAGCAAACTGCCAAGCACCAAAAAGCCGCTCATTACCAGCACTTTAAACACAATACCACTGGCAAATTGGATCAACAATATGCGCCAGTGTTTGGATCGTGCATCCAGGTACAGCATCGTGAGTTCGTCGGCGCGTTTGAGCGGCAACAAGGATTCACCCGCCAGTTTAAACGTGGCGGAAACCCGACCCACTTCTTCCAGCCAGTACGCCAATTTGTACTTGTACTTCGATTCTTTCAAACTCGTTTGAATGCCCTTGGGAACGGTCCAATAAAACAATACCACCAGGGTAAAAATGAGCAAAAGCGAAAACGTGACAAAGGTAGAGTGGTAAAACGATAAGAGCATGAGGCTCAAGATGATCTGCAACATCGCAGTGCTGCCATCAATCAATAATTTGGGCAGCCCTTTCTGAAGGGTCAGGGTGTCAAAAAAACGGTTGACCAACTCAGGCAAGTATTCATGCCGCAAAAGTTCGAGGTTCAGGCGCGGAATCCGCACGGCAAATTCGATCGCAGAATCGGTAAAAATGCGCCGCTGCATGTATTCCATCACCGAAAGTTGCATCAAACGCAACAATCCGACCATCAAAGCGCCTACAATGATAAAAAGCACCAAAACACCCCAGGAGGCTGAAATACTGCCCCCTGCAATGAGTCCAATAATTGCCTGTACACCCAGGGGCAAGGATAAATTGATCAGCCCCGCTACCAATGCGTACAATAAAATATAACGGATTTCTCTCCGATATCCACCCAGCAGCCGCGACAGTCGTTGTATCGGCGTGAGTGTTCCCTGTATGATTGCTGCCATTCTTTGTTTGTTTGATTGTAGAAACAGTGTTGTTTAGACAAGGTTCAAAAGCATTACTATTAAATTTTGAATTTCGACATACTTTTTGAGATCGACTGTATCTTTGCAAAAAAAATCAAAAACTTTGAAAATTCAAAAACGTATCGATTTGTTGGTCCAGTTAGGACTGTATATACAAGATGGCGGTGATGCTGAACTGGACACGGTGATTCGGAAAAGTACTGCTCAAAACCCTTGGTTTACGGAAGAAAACGTGCAGTTTGCCTTAAAATCCATTTGTTCCTCCATGTTGCAGGAGGCGGATTTAAACGCCTGGATTGCACAATATACGTTGCCGGAATCCGATTTTCCGGAAAAAAGCATTGGGCTGGTCATGGCGGGCAATTTACCCTTGGTTGGATTTCACGATTGGCTTTGTGTTTTTGTTGCGGGCATGCGCGCACAAGTGAAACTTTCAGAAAAAGATCAGCAATTGTTGCCGTTTTTAGTAAAAAAAATGGCCGAATGGGACTTTGAATCCTGGTCGTACACTGAATTTTTGAAACCGGATGAACGTTTGCATGGTTTTGATGCCGTGATTGCAACGGGCAGTAACAACACTGCACGGTATTTTGAACAATATTTTGGCAAATACCCGCACATTATCCGGCACAACCGCAACGGCATTGCCATCCTGGATGGAAAGGAAACCGCCGAAGACTTACATGCCCTGGGTATAGACATTTTTGCCTATTTTGGATTGGGTTGTCGGAATGTGAGCAAATTATATGTTCCGGAAAACTATAATTTTGAGCCCATGCTGGAAGCCTTGCATGCGTACAATGCATTGGCCTTGCACAACAAGTACATCAATAACTTTGATTACAATTTTACCCTGTACGTGCTCAACAACATGCCCTACATGAACAACGGCTGCTTGCTGTTGCGAGAAGACCCCTCTTTACAATCGCGCATTGCATCGGTTCATTATGAATATTATACAGATTTGAATTCCTTGAATGCACATTTAACATCCCTGAAAGACCAAATTCAATGTATCGTTGGAAAGGTGGTGTTGCCCGATCACACCGTGTTGCCTTTTGGGAAATCACAAACGCCTTCTTTGACGGATTATCCGGACGGCGCCGATGTGATGACCTTTTTGTGTGGTCTTTAAACGCCTTCAAATGCAATAAAACCGCTATACACCCATTCGCTGAAGCCAATGCGCAGCCAGTCTTGTTGTTCCTCCAACACGGTAACCTTTTCGGAAACAGGCAGGCGGTATAATATTTTAAAATCGGTACCGGGGCCCTGGCGTACATTGAGCTCGTTGGAGCCGGTTACCATGCCAGGTCGACTTAAAATGGGTTGTATCAGCGATTGATGAATCCAGCGGTCGGTTCCTGTTTCAAGCCATACATCATTGCGGCCCAGGATACGCACCAAGGCTCCATTGGGCGACACATCGACAACGGCTGCCTGGCTATTGGGGCTTTTTCGCACATTGGCGCCAACATTTGAATCGATGATGCCAAACGAAGATTGAAATTCGAGGCCCACAAAATTAGCGCTCACCCATTGATTGGGTGCTATTTGCAACCAGGTTCCGTTGGTGTCGTAGTATTCCACCAAATCGTTTTTAGCCAATTTTCGCAAAATATTGAAGGTCGTACCTGGACCCGAACGCACATTCAGTCCTGCGCTGGTTACCCGTCCATAGCCCAAACGCGGTACAGGTAACTTGCTCATTTTCAGCGATATGAGGTTTTTAAATGCCGACCATTGAACTTCCTCCAGCATCATTTTGGGACAGTCTTTGCCCGTAATATCATAGTGGCGGTACAAATCATGAATGCTCAAGTTGTATTTGTGGAGCAGGTGTGCCGCCAAATCGGCCGAATGCTGGTAGGTGGTGGGCCAATCGCCATCCGAATTCACGCACATTTCAAACCCAATCAGGTACGCATTGGGCGTGCCAGAGCCAGCCCGGATACGCTCGCCTTCCGATTTGTACTTATTGGCGCCCACGTGGTAACCCATTTCATTATCAGGAATACACTGATATATACTGCCATCATCCACAATGTAATGTGCAGAGGCATACCGATCGGTGGTGTTAAAATACCGCGCATTGGCCTTCGCATCGGCGCCTTTATCTTTGTTGGCAGTCCAATGGGCTACAATCCCTTTAATTTGTTTGATGGCATAAGCATTTTTATCGCGCAAAAATGGGCGATTACGTGGATTGGTGAGCAGCGCTTTCGTGATCGGTAGCATGTCAGTGGGTGGTAAAGGATAAACAATAAGGGCGTGATTATGAAATTCAGGTTAATTTTGCGCCAAATCTATACCATGCGATTTGATATTCTGACTGTTTTACCTGAATTGATTGAAAGTCCGCTCAATCATTCGATTATGAAGCGCGCCAAAGATAAGGGCTTGCTGGAAGTGTATTTGCACAATTTGCGCGATTTCGCAGTGGGGAAGCATCGGCAAGTGGACGATTACCAGTTTGGCGGCGGTGCGGGCATGGTGATGAAACCCGAACCAATTGCGGCCTGCATCGAACAATTGCAGCAGGAACGGACCTACGATGCCATCATTTACACTTCGCCGGATGGTGTTCGGTTGGATCAGGAGCTTTGCAATCGTTTGTCGATGCTAGACAATGTATTGGTGTTGTGTGGGCACTATAAAGGCGTGGATGAGCGTATTCGGGAAACCTATATTACCCTGGAAATCAGCATTGGCGATTATGTTTTGTCGGGCGGTGAACTGGCGGCGGCGGTCATTGTTGATTCGGTGGGCCGACTAATTCCCGGCGTACTCAACGACGAAACCTCGGCCTTGTTTGACAGTTTCCAAGACGATTTGCTCGCGCCGCCTGTGTACACCCGCCCGGCCGAGTGGGAAGGCAAAAGTGTGCCCGACGTATTATTATCCGGCCATGAAAAAATGATTGAAGATTGGCGGCATGAGCAAAGTTTGGAGCGCACCCGTATTCGCAGGCCCGATTTGTACGAAAAATACGTGCATGGCGACCATGATAAAATAAATTCTGTTGAAAACTTGCACTAAAACACAAAATGTTTTACTTTTGCGGGTATGAATTTATGTCCAAACTGTGCAGCAGAAGCAATTCCTGGGGCAAAGTTTTGTCATCGATGCGGGGATCCAATTCGGGAAAAAACAAAGCCTTGTCCGGCCTGTAAAGAGCAGAGTCCGTTGGCCTCCGTTTTTTGCCACCATTGTGGTTTTCATTTTGAGGGCAAACAAAGTCAGCAACAACTTTATGAGCCGGTTTATGTATTGGATTTTAATGAATCCGACCTGACGGAACAGGTAAAAGCCTTGTTTTTCCGCAGTTTACGTGCTCGAATTGCGTCGGAGCATGAAATTAGTAAATACAGTGAATACGTAGAGCGGTTTTATCAATCGCGTTTTCGAGAGATCTATGGGGTGCGTGCCATCCAAATTGCCCGCGATGTAAAATTGCAGTGGGAGCGGTTTGGGGTGGAGGCATTGCGTGATATTGACCATAAAATTGACCAGGATTTTGAGGGATTGCTGGATTTCTTTTGCATCCAGTATTGTCCCGATTTGAATGGGGTGATTTTGCCCACGGCCATTTTAAAATACGAGCATGCCACGCCGGATAAAACGGATTTAGGGCAAATGATTGCTGATTTTCTGGATTTTGAGCATGAAGAAGAGCCTTTTTTCTTCAATTTTATCACCATGCCGGAGCAATTGTTGGCCAATGCCTGTAAGCAGTATTTGTTTGCAGATCGCAAAGAAAAAGTGTTTTTTATCGGCGATTTATCTTTAAAAGGCAATTGTAAAGAAGGTTTTGCGATGACCGATCGCGCCATTTACTGGCGTGCGCCTTTTGATAAAGCCCGACGGGTGGCCTATGAAACCCTTAAAACCGTGCGCCGGGAAAAAGACTGGATTACGATCGATGGGCATTTTTTCACCAGCAACCCGGGCATGAACCTTAAATTATTCAAATTATTGAAGAAATTGCGTTCATGGCGCACCATTTCTTAAACAGGCTTTTATTGAAATGATTGGAGCATTTCAACCAAAACCCGATTGAGTGATTCGATAGCCAAGGGCAAATTCCAGGCATCGCGGTTGCGGGGCGCGACTTCGTTGGAAATACTGCGTAATTCCATAAAAGGCGTACCCGACGACAAACAGGCATAAAACACCGCAGCGCCCTCCATGCTTTCAACCTGGGCATCCGGATATTTAATTCGAATTTGGTCGATGCTGGCTTGCGCGCCGTGGACTTTATTCACCGTGATCCCGTTTTTTACAGGCAGAAAGCTTGTTTTGTCTGCATCAGGATGGATGAGCAGCCCTTTTTTGCACCAATCGGGTAGATGACCCATCATATCCATTTCATATAAGTCTGTAAACCGGCCATCCGCTTCTTCCACCCCGAGGTCGGCAAATCGTTCGGAACCAACAAAAACAACATCGCCCAGCTGCAAGGAAGGATCCAACGCCCCTGCAATGCCCGCATTAATCACCAAATCTGGTCGGTTTCGGTATAAGATGCTACCCAGGGACCAGGTGGTTGCCACCATGCCCACCCCACTGATGAGCGGCAAAATTTCCAGTTTTTCTTTGGTAAATACACCAGTGTCACTTTTTTGAAAGCTTTCAAGGAGCCAATTCGTGGTAGGTGCAATTTCAAAAGGCGTTGCTGCCAGTAGTAAAATCCGCATAAGAGAAAGAAATTTAGCGCGAAGGTACGGCCCTTCTTTTAGGGATGCGAAAAATCATTGCTACCTTGGCGGCTGTTTAAGAAAGCGTACATTATGAAAAAAGAATGGTTTGCCTCGTGGTTTGATTCACCGTATTATTATATTTTGTATAAAAACCACGATGAAAACGAGGCCAAGAATACCCTGGACAGAATCTTGCGGGCGATGGAACTAAAGCCGGGTGCGCGGGTGCTAGACCTCGCCTGTGGCAAAGGCAGACATTCAAAATATTTGGCAGAGCAAGGATATGACGTGACTGGCATTGATATTTCGCATTCCAGTATTGAATATGCCCGGCAATTTGAGCATGATAATCTGAATTTCTACCAACACGACATGCGTTTGCCTTTTCGGACCAACTATTATGATGCGGTTTTGAATATGTTTACCAGTTTTGGCTATTTCCATTCGGACCATGATCATTTGCGCACTTTAGTCAACGTTGCGAAAGAATTACACCGAGATGGGCTGTTCCTGCTGGATTTTTTCAACACCGAATGGGTGTGTCAGCATTTAATTCCCCAAGATACGAAGACGGTGGATGGTATTGAATTCCATTTAGAAAAGTCGATCAAAGGCGGCTATGTGTATAAAAGTGTGGCTTTTCATGCGGAGGGTAAGGATTTTCATTTTCGGGAAAAAGTGCGTTTATTTGAATATGCCGATTTTGAGCGCCTTTTTGCGCAGGCAGGCTTACAAATTGTACAGACATTTGGCAGCTACCAGTTGGAGCCCTTTGATGTGGCTACATCGCCTCGTTTGATCCTAATTGCCCGGAAACAGCCCATATGAATACTTTTTTCGACCTTTTACAGCAGTGGGATACCCGTTTATTTTTTTGGATCAACCATGGTTGGAGCAGTAATTTTTTAGATGCGCTTTTACCGGTTTTGCGGGAGCGTTTGATTTGGGCGCCGTTTTATCTGTTTGTTTTGGCATTTTCGCTCTTAAATTACGGCAAAAAGGGCTGGATATTATTGGGTATGTTGTTGTTGTGTTTTGCGGTGGCTGATTTTACAAGTAGCAGTATTTTAAAGAAACAGGTACAACGCTTGCGTCCTTGTAACGATCCGGCATTGGCGGCACAGGTCCAATTACGGGTGCCTTGTGGGAGCGGCTACAGTTTTACCTCTTCGCATGCGGCCAATCATTTTGCCGTAGCCTTGTTTTTGATTGGAGTATTTGGGCATCTAAATCGGTGGATACGGCCCATTTTGTTGCTTTGGGCGGGTTCTATTGCACTTTCGCAGGTATACGTGGGCGTGCATTATCCGGGCGATGTATTGGGTGGTGGCCTGTTGGGGAGCCTGATCGGGTGGGGTGGGGCACAGCTTATGCAACCGTTGGATGGGCAATTTTTCTGGGAGAAAGCAGCTTAACGCCGTGCGTTTGGTCTTTAATCACTGGAACCAAAACCTCTGAACCTGCCCATAAATTCGGGAATATATTCATCAATATGCCATAATGCATAATCACGCAAAGGGATGGTATGTGGACCTTCTTCCTGGATTTCCAGCATATACAACGGAATGTCCATCGTGTGCCCATCAAATTCTACCTGGACAAAAATTCCCCAGGAAAAATCAAAATCTAGAATTTCTGTGATTGTTACCTGCGCGCCAAAATAAATATGGTCAAAAGCGCGTCCAACATACATAGCACGCACCGGATTATCAAATTCTGCATTTAAAAACATCAACCAGGCGTCTAGAAATTCGGCTTCCAATTTTATTTCCAGCAAAAATGCATTAATCCGTTTCCAGGAGGCAACGGTTTGTATCCAAGTTTCGCTGGTGATCAGGATGTTTTTTATACGTTTCCAATCATCGGGTTTATCCCGCGGGGGGACTTTTTCTAATTCACTAGATCGGAACTCTGATCTCCAAAATTCAGACTCATATTGAGCGCAGGAAACCAGGTACGTTCTGGGGATTGCGCGTAAAGTATGGCTGTCGAAACGAACCGTAACAACCTCTCCATAGCCAGCAGCAACAACTACTTCTGTTACCACACCTTGCCAACCGCGCATGTCCGTTTTTTCATCATCGGTCAAAATCGGCTTGGGTCCGTTCTTGATACGTACATGGTCATTGACGCTAAACATCACATTTAAAAAAAGTAAAAAGCAGCACCTAAGGAAATGTATGCAAAACGGTCGTTGCCCTGGGTGCCCGTGAATGAATCCATTTTATCCGAATTTACAAAATGTACCATGAAATCCAGCATGATTTCTATACGTTCGCTGGCCATAAACGTCTCGTAATCCTTGACGAAACGATCCAGCCGTGTACGCAGGCTAATGCCGACTGGAATGGATAATTCTTGGGTGGGTGAACCGGATTTTTTTCCTGCCGCATTGTAGCCAAACGATTCAACTATATTACCCCCTGGGATATTGCGTCGTATCGACCTGAAGCTATTAAGTCCATAGCCTACAATGCCAAATGCGGTAATCCAGGCGTCTTCCGGATGTTCAAATAAAACTGCGTTTACATTCAATAACAACTGCAAACTATGGTCATTGAAAACAGCCGAAAACTCATTGTTGTCTTTTACCCTCACCCCACGCAGGCGACCGTGAAACCAGTTGTATCGGAGCGACAAATAGGGGTTGAGCACCCCCGTTAAATGAATACCGCCACCCAAACGGATTTCATTCGGGGTGTGGATAGAAGGGATAAATTCTCTATACGTTACGTCCCCATTAAATCCGGTTAAACCGCCATTGATACCCAAGGCTAAGCGCCCATTCATGGTTTGAGCGGAAGTTAGGGTTAAATTAGTAAAAAAAACGAGGCTAAAACACACCAAAAGGTGGAAAAAGCGAGGCTTTACGTGTTTACAGAAAGGCATTACCAGCATTGCGCAGAAATGAGTCGTGTTAAATAATGGATGAGTGGTGAATGGGTATTGATTTCGGTCGCAAAGATAATATGGTTCCTTCGAATTGCGCCTAATTCTTTCTGGCAGACTTTTTTTGACCCAGCTTTAAATGGATTTGAAGGATGTTGATTTCACCACGGATTGCCTCAGATTTACACAGATTATTGATTTGCAACAACTTAATCATCTTTGAATGCCTAGGGTAATCCGTGGTGAATAAAAAACTACCGCGCCACGACCACTTTTGCACCACTTTACCTTCTTTACGCGCCAACGTAACAGCATACATTCCGTTCGAAAGCAAGCCTTCGTCTAGTATACCGGCAAGTTTGTAATCCGTCGTCGTTTGAAGCCAAACATAGTCTGTGATCACATCTATCATCTTGATTTCCCTGATCTTCAGTCAGGGGTATCAAAGCCTCCCTACCCATCACATCTAACATCTTTGCGAAGAGATCTCACGCATTCTTTCCATCCCATTGGAAGTACTTTTGGTTGATGCTGGATAGAAGCTGGATGTGATCCGCACCGGACTGGAGTTCAGGGGGGCAGGATGTTGGCTTTGGTTCGTTGCTACTCCCCTGACTAAAGTCAAGGGGTTTCAAGATGTTAGATGTCCCCTGACTGAAGTTCAGGGGGGTAAAAGATGATAGATGTGATTCGTATCTGAATTAAAACTTCATGTCTATTCAAATCACCACAGATTGCCTCAAATCACCCCAGATTACCTCAGATTTTCACAGATTATTGATTTACAAGAACTTAATAATCTGTGAAAACCTATGATTATCCGTGGTGCTAAAGCGCTTATCGGCTCACCACCAACTTCCGCACCGCCTTTCCTTCTTTACTTGCCAACGTAATGGTGTACATGCCATTCGCGCAAGCACCTAAGTCCAGGTCCAGCATACCCGTTCCATCCCAATCCTGCCGGAGGATCAATTTCCCTTGTAAGTCATTGACCAACAATAAGTAAGACGCGGGTTTATCTTCCTGTACACGTACCTGCACCCGATCTGCTGTAGGATTGGGAAATACATCCCAATCAACCTGCAGCACTTTATCAGAAAACAGACCCACCAGCGGCGACCCAGTGTATTGAAACATGCGGGTAGGGTGGGCGAGTTGTTGCCCCTCGCCGCCCCAGCCGGTACTGGCAT
>Ga0247837_1004837_pt1 | contig 21148 bp, 18 predicted proteins | sample LaCtaG_2_FD_187115 | JGI IMG/M metagenome (GOLD analysis project Ga0247837, IMG submission 187115) | Freshwater microbial communities from meromictic Lake La Cruz, Castile-La Mancha, Spain - LaCruzMarch2015_14.5m | ecosystem: Environmental > Aquatic > Freshwater > Lake | place: Spain: Castile-La...
CCGGCTTGGGGAAATCGGGGATCGCTCGGATCAGGGTGCTCAAGTCGAGGTGAGGATTTTTTGTCATGGATGAGTTCAAAGAGATTTTGTTCGTGCTTCTTCTCGTACTCGAAGGGACAAAGTATAGCGATTCGGGCCATTGGTCCGCAAGTTCCCGCGAACCGCTTCGATCAACGATCGGCATCGCCGCAGTTCCAACAGCCATCGAGTACGAGTACCGTTTCACTGAGTACCGCTTCGCTGAGTACGAGTACGACGAAATCCGATGCGAGGCAGGAACGAAAAGATCTCCGAGGACGAGGAGTTGCGTCACCAGCATCCGCGATGCGGTATCCAGTCGCAACAAGCCGAAAACCGCTCCTTGGGTGGAATGCCTCAGGCCCCCGGTCGGCTCGTCCGACCGGAAGCACAGCTTCATCCGCTAGCGGGAGGCTGGGTCGTAAAGTGGGGATGGTGGAGATGATCCGCCTAGCTGACGAACCATTGGCTCCGGTGGCTCAAGGCCACCCGGGGGCCGAGGTCGTACGATCAGTGCGCGTGGCTCTGCGAGGCACGAACTTGTTTTTATCCCAGATGGGGTCAATTATTCCTGGATTCTGAGGGGTTATTCCTGATTTGTCAATCAAATTATCCCGGTTTGCGACCAATTATTCCGGTTTCACTATGGCTAAGATTTAGAGCATGCAATCAGGAATATTTGGATATCCCCGATTGAGTGACTTCATTTCTGGGCGTGTGGTCAGTACGCAAAACGCGAGGCTGTTTCTAAAAAATATTGACCCCTTATTGACGATCGCTTTTTGCAGGAGTTACAACTCGAGGTTTTGGAAGCGTTTCGACAGGTGGAACCTGGATTGGGTTACGTTACGACAAAGGGAGACTTGCCATGGCCCAAGAACGGACTTTCAGTATCCAGGAAACCGATGAGAAGTTCGGGCGTCTTTGGTTCGCGTCACTGGCAAAATTCCATCGGGTTAGCGACCCTACAACTTGGGATTTTGACGAACAACATGTGATTGCGTTTCTGCGATCCAAAGTCAAAAAAAATGTCCCTGCCTGGAAACGACTTAAGATTGTCCAAGGTGTGATTTGGTATCGGAACCACGTTCTTGCTTCAGGACTGATTTCCTCGTACTCGTACTCAGTGAAACGGTACTCGTACTCGTACTCGAAAGGGTGTAGATGACCGATCCAATCTTCGACCACGAACGACTTGACGTATATCGACTTGCAATCGATTACGTTGCTTCGTCTTATCGAATCGCGAAATCACTTAATGGCCCGGAACGCCACGCTCGTGATCAATGGCTGCGAGCGGCCCAATCGATCCCACTCAATATTGCAGAGGGTAATGGGAAGCAAAGTCTCAAAGACAAGAATCGGTTTTTCGAGATCGCACGCGGTTCGGCTTTGGAATGCGCTGCAATTCACGATATACTCCTATCTTTCGAGGTGATCGATTCCGAACTGAATCTGGTGGGCAAGACCGACCTGAAGCGGATCGTTTCGATGTTGACTCGATTGATTCAACGAACTGCGACGGTATCGGAGGGATCGATCGAGTACGAGTACGAGTACCGCGACGCTGAGTACGAGTACGAGAAAACGCATGAACAAAGTGGTGGACCAATTCCGCCACCGGTGCGTTGTTAGCTTTTAGAATCGTGTTCTCCGGCTCCATTGGTGACCACGTCTGTTCGCAAAACGAGCACACCAGATCTCGAACACATTCGCTCGAAGCTCAGGGATTTAGCAGCTCAAGAACGCGACCGCGTGATGAAGATCGTTGCTCCCGCCCGGATAAACCGAGACGGAGAGCGGTGGACGTTCCGTACTCTTTATGTAGCTTTCAGTTGTGGTCCCGCCGGCGTGAAGCCAACGGAAACCTTCATTGTTCCAAAAACGGGCAAACGCCATCGTCATCATATGCACAGCGATACATTCCCTGTGCATTTGAGGGAAGCTGTTGCGAAGGCCAATTTGAACAAACATGTGTCATCGCATACGTTTCGGCATTCGTTTGCAACTCATTTACTTCAGGACGACACCGATATTCGCACGATCCAGGAGCTGCTGGGGCATAGTGACATTTCCACAACGATGATCTACACGCACGTTTTGGCTCGGCCGGACATTCATATCATCAGTCCCTTGGATCGATTGGTGATGGCTTCGAACAAGGACGCGCCAAAACGCAGTGAATCTGGGGGCTCACGCAGCAGCCAAACGTCTTCAGAGAGCCATTCTTTGGAAGCTTTGGTTCCAGCTTCATTGGAAGCATCCCGGGCGAGCGTGGTTGAAGCAACGGCTGTTTCCAATGCGAAGCCCGATAACGCGAAAGCAATGCGTTGCGATGTTCAGAATGAAGCAAGCGAAGTGGTTCGATCGTTCGCGATCGATAATGATGCTTGTAAATTATCTTCCGATCCGAGCGTTTCCAATCGTCATTCTGCATCCACTAACTTGAGGCATCGGGTTGCGGGACTCGTCGGAAGGATTACCAAGTTTTTGCATCGAAGTTCCCCGCAAAAAACTGGGACTTCTCGTCAAGTCGCCGGATAATGGTGTAAGTTCCTGCTGATCGTCACCGGATGATTTCCGTTGGGGGGTTAGCCCACCAAACCTATTGCGGTCTTCGGGCTCGAGGCCCTGGACCGCGATCGTATTTGGGGGGCACTTCGGGGTAGCGCACCAAACCTTTTGCGAAATTCGGGCACGAGGCCCTGTTTCGTTTTTTTGTGGGACCGGGGACTCGTTCCCTCGGCCATTAGGCGGGTTTTTGATTTCGAATCATGCCGTAAGGAAACCACAACGAGGTGGTTGCGCGATAACTCAGATACTCGGCACCAAATCGTTCCGTGAGTTCTCGCTCCTCCACCGGCCGTACCACATAATGCCAAGCAAATGCCCCAAGCAACGAATAGATCAAGACCCCGAAACTACCCAGGAACAAGCCTACTGCAAGTCCCTGCACTATGCCTGCAACCGCCATCGGGTTTCGAATCAATCGATACGGGCCTTTGCATACCAGATTCGGAGCAGCTGCGGTTGGCAAAGGAGTGCCTTTGCCCAGGGACGACATGGCCCATGCACTCCAAAGCCCCAATAAAGAAGCGATTGTAAAAATTGCTACAGAAGCCGGTTTCTGACCAAGAGCTGTAAATCGCGGAAGATTCCAATGAGCTTCGCATTCCACAATCCCCATCGGAAGTATCCATAAAAAGACACTCCAGAAAATCACAACCTGCAGCACGGTCCACAAAACCGCAGATGATCGCTTTAATGGGGTGGGGCGAATGAAAGCCGGTACTTGTCCTGGGATCCCCTGGATGGTTGCAAACGCAAGGCTTAATCCTGCCATGCTTACCATCATGGCGGTAGCGATCCATGCTTGGCTTGTCGCAACACTAATCGCAAGGCAATAGAGCGTTGGATACCAAGCCGCTCCGGCAAGCAACCAAATCGCATTCGATGCCCACGCCAAGTTTCTGGAAACGGCTATCGCGGTCAGCAACGATCCAAAGGCAAGTAGCACAACATCCGCAAGCCAAAAGCTAAGCAACGCTTCCTTGGGCCAACTTCGTGGCTGGAAGAGCTGGATCGACTCTGGGATGACGATCAACAGCACCCACCACAACATAACTCCTAGCGCTTGGCAAACGAGATAAACAGGAATTAGAACTCTCGTTTGCATTTTCTACCTACGAATAGGGAAGCCAATTCACTTGCACCTGCCGATCGGATCAACGAACCGCAATTGCCCAAAGGATTTGAGGGAAAGCCAACTGGCAATTCTAGCATTCTATTGTCCTGCAAAAACATCAACCTGAACCTTCACTTCAACTTCAACAGCCGGGACACGTGGCCTCGTCCACTACCAAAGCAGCCGGCCTTGTTGCCTCGTCCACTACCCGAACAGCCGGGCCTCGTTGCCTCGTCCACTACGACTTTGACGTCTTTTGGTAGCTTTCAGTTGTGCGCTCCGCCGAGATAAACTCGACGGAAGCGAGAGCTGGACCAGGTCCGGTAGCACGCCAAACCTGTTGCGGTCGTCGGGCTCGAGGCCCTGGACCGCTTTCGCAAGCGGGGGACGCTTTGGGGTAGCGCACCAAACCTGTTGCGAAATTCGGGCACAAGGCCCTGTTTCGCTTTTTATGCGAGCGGTGATTGTTGCTTCTTCAACTTCAACCTGAACTTCAACTTCAACCAACACAGCCGGGACTCGTTGCCTCGTCCACTACGCGGAAAGATCAAACGGTGCCATCTTACGCGCGCCGTCGAGCTCCATCGCTTTCCGTTGGGTTCACCCCAATCGGAAGCAACAACTGGAAGCTACAAGCAACTCTCATCAAGAAATCTTGTTTTCTTTTTGGGCCTCCGTCGGGCTTGTCCCGGTCGGGGCCAGCGTTTGCGTCCTTCGGTAGCTTTCAGTTGTGCGCTCCGCCGAGATGAACTCGACGGAAGCGGGAGCTGGACCAGGTCCGGTAGCACGCCAAACCTGTTGCGGTCGTCGGGCACGAGGCCCTGGACCGCGATCGCGGGTGGGGGCGCTTCGGACTTTAGCGCGCCAAACCTTTTGCGAAATTCGGGCACAAGGCCCTGTTTCGCTTTTTATGCGAGCGGGACTCGTTGCTTTGTTTAGGTTGTCTTGGATTCGGCTAGCTCGAGGTTCGATTCAAGGTAGCTCGCCCAGTAGGGCCTGAGTTAAAGTTGCCATGGCGTCCAGTGCAGCAGATTCGGACTGAGCGGCCTGTTCTAGCAAACGCACAATGGCTGAACCGACGATCAGACCATCCGAAACAGGGGCCAGAAGTCGCACATGCTCCGGTTTCGAAACTCCGAAGCCAATACAAATCGGAAGTGGCGTTCGCTCACGCAACCAACTGACGCGATCCACTAAGTCGGGGGGCAATTGAGTGCGTTCGCCCGTGATACCAGTAACACTGACAAAGTATAAAAATCCGCTCGACTGTTCCGCAATCTTGAGCGCTCGCTCACGCGGAGTAGTCGGTGTCACCAATTGGATCAAATTGAAGTTCTTCCGGCGGCAAATGTTCGCAAGGTTATCACTTTCTTCGACCAGCAAATCCGGAACGATGGCACCCGAGAACCCGGCCGCGAGTGCGTCGTCGACATACCGCTCTGGCCCATGGCGATGAATGATCGCGTAGCTGACCATCGAAACGAGTGGCATTCTGAGATTCGGTCGCTGTTGTGCAACGTGAGAAAAAATATCCTTGAGCTTGATCTTGGCAGCGAGAGCTCGCGTGTACGAGGCTTGGATGACCGGCCCGTCCGCAATCGGATCGCTGTAAGGAATTCCGATCTCCGCCATGGAGCATCCCAGATCATCCAGCTTTCTCAAAACTTTGCGTGTGAAAGTCATGTTCGGATCGCCAGCGGTGATAAAAGGCATGAAGGCCTTCTTGCCTTGCGATTTCAGGTGAACAAATAGATCGTCAATGGCGGTCATCGATGGTTCCGGGAGAGATTCGAGTCTGGGTTCGGAGCGTAAAAACAGAATGGACTTAGGAGCGCGAATTGTGTCAGAGTGTTACCACTCTTGGCCACGCAGCCGAGCCAATTCGGCAGCGTCTTTGTCCCCGCGACCTGACAAGCAAATAACAAGATGTTGATCCGGAGTCATCGTCTTGGCAGTTTCAGTGGCCTTCGCGACCGCATGGCACGTTTCCAATGCGGTTAAAATACCTTCGTTTTTAGCCAGGAAATCAAAGGCGTTCAGTGCTTCGTCGTCGCGGCAGGACGTATACTCGACTCGCTTTGCATCCTTCCAGTAACTATGCTCTGGCCCGACGCCCGGGTAGTCCAAGCCAGCCGACATGGAATGAACGTCGCTGGTTTGTCCGTCTTCGTCTTGCATGACATAGCTATATGAGCCGTGCAAGACACCGGGTGAGCCGTAGCTTAACGGTGACGCGTGGTCACCTGCTTGTGAACTTCGACCGCCCGCTTCAACGCCGATCAGTCGAACGGAATGATCATCAACAAAAGGGTAGAACATGCCCGCCGCATTACTACCCCCGCCGACACAGGCCACGATTGCATCGGGCAAGCGGCCGAGCGTACTCAGGCATTGTTCGCGGCATTCTCGCCCAATCACACTTTGAAAATCCCGAACCATCATGGGGAACGGATGAGGCCCAATGACGGAGCCGATAATGTAGTGAGTGTGTTCGACGCTAGACATCCAGTCTCGCATCGCCTCGTTGACCGCATCCCTAAGTGTTCGGGAGCCGCTTTCGACAGGCCGAACTTCTGCTCCCATCAATCGCATGCTAAAGACATTGGGTTTTTGGCGGCGAACGTCTTCGGAACCCATGTAAACGACGCACGGCAGTCCGAAGTGGGCACAAGCGGTAGCTGACGCGACACCGTGCTGGCCAGCCCCTGTTTCCGCAATGACTCGGGTCTTCTTCATCCGCAATGTCAACAATGCTTGACCGAGCGTGTTGTTGATTTTGTGAGCACCCGTGTGATTCAAATCCTCCCGTTTGAGCCAGATTTGTGCCCCGCCCAGTTGGTTACTGAGTCGTTTTGCATGGTACAGCGGTGATGGTCGCCCTACAAAGCGATGCAGCAGCTCGTTCAATTCTGCGTGGAAATCAGGATCTTGCAGGGCCTTTTGGTATTCGACCACGAGTTCATCCAGGGCTCGTGTCAGAGTCTCAGGGACATAGCGACCGCCGAAATCACCGAACCGGCCGCTGGCGTCAGGGACTTGCATGGTGGCGGTTGTGTCAGCAGGTTGGACAGCTGTTTCAGGGGAGGGTGCAAGACTCATTCGGTCTCTACATCTTTCGCGAAGTGTGGGGTGAGTTTTATGGTTCCAAGGAGACAATGTTGACCGCGATCCACGAGCCCTAGCCGCAACGAGTATTCTATGCATTGGAATGGAATATCGCTCACCGAGCCGGCGGATGCACTGGGCGGTCATAAAAGTCCGAGCCAAGGCCCGCTACGACTATAATGAAAAGCGGGTTAGGGTGCAAACGACACCAAGCTCGCATGGGCCCTTCCTAGCAACTTTGCGGCTTGGCGAATTTCTTCCTCCGTGTTGAATCTGCCAAGACCAAAACGCAAGCTGGCTCTCGATTGGTCTTCGGATAGCCCTAAGGCTAACAATACGTGGCTGGGGTGCGGTTCGGCGGACGTGCATGCGCTGCCGCTACTTACTGCCAGATCTGGCGTTTGTAACATCAGGGATTGCCCGTCTACTTTTGGAAAACAGACGTTTAAATTGTTCGGAAGTAGGTTCGTCTCCAAGGCGGGACCATTCCGAGTTAACCCGAATATTTCTTGGTTCAATAACTCCCAAAGAAGATTTCGGAGCCGATTCAGCTCGCGACTTTCTTGGTGCATCCGCTCTCTGCAAACGGCAACTGCTTTTGCAAGACCAATGATTCCGATGCTATTGAGTGTCCCGGACCTAAGATTCCCCTGCTGGCCTCCACCGAGAATCTGAGGGTAGAGCCGAACCGCGGATGGAGATTGGCGAACAAAAAGTCCACCGATACCTTTCGGTCCGTAAAACTTATGGGCTGAAAAGCTGAGCAGATCGACCCCCAGTTCCTGCACGTCGACAGGGATTCGCCCAACTGCTTGACTGGCATCGGTGTGAAGCGGAACCTCAAAACGCTTGCATAGCTGGGAAATTTCTCCGATCGGTTGGATCGTGCCAATTTCGTTATTGGCTAGCATCAGTGTGACCAATGCGGTGTTTCCGTCGATGGCATCTGCCAAATGGTTCAAGTCAACTCCTCCAGCGAGCGGGTGTCCGTTGGGAAAGACCGGCAAGCGAACGATTTCGAAGCCATGCCGTTCCAACCGCAGCAAAGGGTCAAGGGTCGCGCGGTGTTCGGCCAGGGAGGTAACGATGCGTCGTCGAGTTTGTTTGGGATGTAAAGCGATCCCGAACAATGCTAAATTGTTGCTTTCGGTTGCACCGCTTGTGAAGAGGATTTCGTCATGCTCCGCGTTGAGAAATAGGGCTGTATCCCGAGTCGCTTCCGCAACCAGCCGTCCGGCTTCGCGTCCTGCTTCATGAGATGTGCTACCCGGGTTGGCGTAATGGGATTCCATGAACGCCGACATGGCTCCGACAACCGCTGGATCGACCCGTGTGGTTGCGTGATTGTCGAGATAAATTGTCACTCGTCAGAATCGCTGTTGTTCGAGCCCATGTGATCTAAGTCACGACGGTTCAAGCCAGCTTGGTCCATCAATGATGATCGAAGCGACAGATCAATCTGATCGTCATCGCCTGGCGGTGGCCCCATGGCACCAAGTTCCTCAGGGTTGTACCGAATTTCGTACTGATGTTTAGCGATTGTAAGGATTACGCCGGGGTCCAACCGCTTTCGGACCACTCGATAGCCGTTCACCTTGGTACCATTTCGGCTTTCCAAATCCTTGACAAACCAATATCCTTGCTCGAGCGATAAGCGGCAGTGCTGACCAGATACATTGGAGAATCGCAAGACGATATCGCAGGTGTCTCGACGCCCAATTAGAATTCGCTCCTTCTTGAGGGGAATGTCTTCACCGCCGCCTGTTGGGACGAGGAATCCGTAGTTTGCCATAGCTGCACTCGATGGACCCTGAAAAGGGAATGGAGGAGAGAGAGAGCAAGGTGTTGAGCGAACACTTGACCCAGAACCTTATGTTCACTTTACGCCGTTAAAAATCCCGAGTCAACAATGTTGACCTCAAACCGGTAACCACAGCACGAAAATCAAGCAGAAAGATTGGATCCATGCCGAAAGTAACTATTGTATTTGGGCTTCTCCTGTGCGGGCTATCCGCGATTGTCTTGTTGCTCAAGTCCGAGTTTAAGCTTGGAACTTGGTTGATCCCTAGTGGTGTTGGCCTTCCACTTATTGGGTTGGGAGTTCTCGCTGCGATCCAGCCGGGCGCCCGCAAACATTACATGCATGCAGCCGTCACCATCGGGTTGTTGGGCGGCTTGGTCGCGTTGTTTCAGGGAATCTCTCAATTAGTTAAGCTCGCCAGCGGAACCGAAGTCAATGCATTGGCTGCGGGCATGGTGTGGGCGATGACCGTACTTTGCTTTGCGTTTGTTGGCTTGTGTGTTCAATCGTTTATTGCGGCTAGGAAAGCTAGACAGCAGTCAATATAAACAATCCTTTGCCAATCGCTGCACGTTGGCCTACCGTTCCTTCATCTCACATTTTATAGAATCCATCATGTCAGAATGGCTCTCGATTAAGCAAGCTCGTCAGTCCGAATCCATCGGACAAACCGTGGAAGTCCGTGGCTGGGTTCGAACTCGGCGGGATAGCAAAGGTGGTTTCAGTTTCATCGAAGTCAATGACGGCAGCTGTTTCGGAAATTTGCAGATTGTCGCCGACGGTAGCTTGCCAAACTACCAGACGGAGATTGTCACGTTGTCGGTTGGTAGCAGCGTCGTCATTACAGGCGAAATCAAGGCCAGCGTCGGACAGGGGCAAGCAACTGAGATGGCGGCTTCGGTGGTTCGCGTTACCGGAATTGCCAGCGCTACCGATTACCCGCTGCAGAAAAAACAACATACGTTTGAGAAGCTGCGCGAGTGGGCTCACTTGCGCCCGCGAACGAACACCTTTGGCGCGGTAGCCCGAGTCCGCAACCGGCTCAGCTATGCAACTCATCAGTTCTTCCAGAATGATGGTTTCCTGTATGTTCACACCCCTATCATCACCGCCAGCGATTGCGAAGGGGCGGGGCAAATGTTCCGGGTCACTACGTTGCCGATCGATCGATTGCCGATGTCCAATGGCAAGGTGGATTTGAGCCAGGACTTTTTTGGCAAGGCTTCTTACTTAACCGTAAGTGGGCAATTGGAAGGCGAGACCTATGCTACGGCTTTGGGCAAGATCTACACGTTTGGCCCTACGTTCCGAGCTGAAAACTCGAATACATCCAGGCACTTGTCGGAGTTCTGGATGATTGAGCCGGAAATGGCCTTCTACGAGATCGCGGATAATATGACGCTCGCCGAACGCTATTTGAAGTACATGATTCAAGACGTCTTGTCGCATTGTGCCGAAGACATGGACTTTTTTGAGAAGCGAATTCAGCCAGGTGTTACCGCTGCGTTGCAATTGGTATTGGACAAGCCGTTCACTCGCATGACCTACACCGAAGCGGTCGAGATCCTCATGAAGTGCGGTGAGAAGTTTGAATATCCCGTCGCATGGGGAATCGATCTTCAGGCGGAACACGAGCGGTTCATTACCGAGAAGCATGTGCAAGGTCCTGTTATCTTGTACAACTACCCGAAGGAGATCAAGTCGTTCTACATGCGACTCAATGACGATGGTAAAACGGTCGCCGCCATGGACGTACTTGTTCCAGGTGTCGGGGAAATCATCGGTGGAAGCCAACGTGAAGAGCGATTGGATGTGCTTACCGAACGCATGGTGGAATCAGGGCTCAAGACCGAAGACTATTGGTGGTACCTGGATTTGCGACGTTTCGGTACCGTGCCTCATGCGGGCTTTGGATTGGGGCTAGAGCGAATGGTTCAGTACACCACCGGGATGGCGAATATTCGCGACGTGATTCCATTCCCTCGTTCTCCTGGTAATTGCGATTTCTAAGTCGGTTACTGTCTTTCCATTTGCATTTTCTTTATCGTTTTGAATCGAGTGGCTGAATGTCCTCCTTGTTTGCTCGTGCGAGCGGTTTGCTGCTTCATCTAACATCACTTCCTGCACGTTCCATCGCGGCGAGCGTTGATTCGCTACCAGGGACGGATGGGGCATGGAGCCTGGGTGATATCGGGTCGGGCGATCTAGGCCCTTCGGCGTACGAGTTTGTTCGTTTCTTAAAGGCTTCAGGACAACGTTGGTGGCAGATTTTACCAACCGGCCCAACGGGATATGGCTTTTCGCCCTACCAGTCTCCTTCCTCATTCGCCGGCAACCCGTTGCTGATCAGCCCTGCACTATTAGTGCGGGACGGCCTGCTTCGACTTGAAGATTGGCAAGATGCTACGAAAGCATTTGCCACTGCAAATCAAGCTAGTCCCGCTATCGCTCATTTTGAAGCTTCGTCCAGTGTTCGCATGGAGCTTTTGCGAGTTGCCTATCGACGCTTCCTGAACCATCAACCCGAGCTGCGTTCCAAACTGGATGCGTTTCAGCACGATCAGGCTAGTTGGTTGCACGACCATTGCATGTTTATCGCCTGCAAGAATGCCCACGAAGATCGGTCGTGGAACGGATGGGACGAAGGCTTGGTACGACGTGATCCCAATGTGTTAAGCACATGGAATGAAAAGCTCCGAGTTGCATGCGACTTTGAGGTCTTCATTCAGTATCTTTTCGAAAGACAATGGCAGGAGCTGCGAAGTTACGCAGCCGAGAATGGAGTCGGGATCATTGGTGACATTCCGATTTTTGTTGCCATGGATAGTGCCGACGTTTGGGCCATGCAGCATTTGTTTGAGCTTGATGAACGTGGAGCTCCAACCGTGGTTGCGGGTGTTCCGCCGGATTATTTTGCCGCCTTGGGGCAGCGATGGGGAAATCCTCTGTACCGTTGGGAGAAGCACAAGAATTCCGGATACGATTGGTGGATACGTCGATTCAAACGCATGATGCAGTTATGTGATTTGGTTCGCATCGATCACTTCCGAGGGTTCGAGGCATACTGGGAAATACCTTCTCATCTGCCCGATGCACGCGTTGGACAATGGCGTCCTGGGCCGCGAGACGACCTGTTTCATGCTCTGAAACAGACGATGGGGGACGAGCTGCCTGTGATCGCCGAGGACCTTGGATTCATCACCAACGAAGTGCGAGAGCTTCGAGATCGATTCCGATTTCCGGGAATGAAGATCATCTTGTTCGGTTTTGGTGGCTGCGATAGCAGATCGCTCGACTTACCGCATAACTATCCCGTCCATTGCCTTGCCTATACGGGAACACACGATAACGATACCGTGGTGGGGTGGTTCCAAAGTAAGGCTGGTGAGGGGAATACCAGGTCCGAGGAAGAGATTTCAGCAGAGCGATCTTTCGCATTGAAGTACCTGAACTGCAAAGCGGAAGATATCCATCGAGGCATGATGCGAAGTGTATGGAGTTCGGTAGCAGCCGTAACGATTGCCCCCGTCCAGGATCTTTTGGGATTATCGAATGCTGCTCGCATGAACATGCCGGGAACCGTCGCAGGAAACTGGACTTGGCGATGCGAACCTGGAATGCTTAGCAGCCAAGTATCCGCGGAGTTGTTGGAAATGACTCATCTGTACGGTCGCGAAGTGCAAAGCAACCGAATTTAAAATAAGCTTTGTAACCATCCTGCGAGGGAGTCTCCTATCGCAGCGGCAGCCGCATCATTGGCACAGCCGTCAGTAGTCAAAGTAGTAGGCACATTCCATGTGCCGTTCACCCGAAGTTCCCGCAAAAGCTGGATTGCGGACGGCACGGCGGAGCATGCCTGCTACTTTTGTCGGCTGTTTCATTATTGGACGCTCCTGCTTATTCGTGGTGCAGCAGATATTTATTGTTAGTCTGCCGACACAGCCCAAGAACTCGATCAGCAGATCGTTACGCCTGCCTTCCGGCGTCACTGGTATGGTATTCCGGTTCGTCCTCTTGGACGCAGGTTGCGGTGAACTCGATCCCGTCATACAGTTCTCGCATCGCAAGCTCGCAGCCGAGAAACGGCAGTGGAATTTTCCCTTCTACCCCTTCCACAACCTGCCGTAAAAAGTCAGCGTCGCTGCGTCGCATGACGATGGCAATGGGTTGATGTTGTTCTAAGGCGATATAGCATTGCAAGGAAGGGATTTGAAGGTACGCATTCATCTTTTCATCAAGATCATAGCTTCGCGTCGACGGCGAAAGCACTTCGATGATTAAGACTGGCGAATCTTGATAGACCGAGTTTGGCGGATTTGAATCGCAAACGACTTGGAGGTCCGGGTAATAAAACCGAGCACTGGCACCTATGCGAGCCCGCAATTTAGTATCTGAATTAAACGGTTGGCATTGTTGGCCATCGAGTGCTCGCATCAGCCGATAGCCGCAATTCATGGCGATGCGATTGTGCCGCAACGTCGCGCCAGTCATCGCTCGTACCCATCCATCAACATACTCACTTTTCCCGAGCGCTGTTTCTTCGGCGGCAAGGTATTCACTGACCGTCACGAACTCGGGAACTTCTGCACTGCTCATGGATTCACCTCAACAATCTGGAAGGATACGTTTCCAAGATACTCCATCGATGCCGATCTTTTGATGGTATCGTTAGCATCAATCCTTGAAAACGCTTTTGGCGTTGAAAATTCTAGGATTTAGATCTGTCCGATAAGAATCATTTGCAATTTTACATGCAAGGTTCAAGAGCAATCGAGAAAAATCGAGGGAATCGGACAAGGATGATTCTTCTAGCTCCGCCTTAGAGCGTCAACGATTGGAACGGTGGCAGCCTGAATCGCAGGCGCGATCCCGGCTGCGATTCCAACAATAAGGGACACGAACATTCCAGAGCTTGCTAAAGCCCATGAGGGTCGAAAAGCGATTGTCGCCCCCTCGGCTCCTATTGCGAAACCACCTAGACCCAAGGCCCCAAGGGCCATCGTTGTACCAAACGCACCACCGATCAGACAAAGGGTTGTGCTTTCGGCCAACACCAATCGTATCGTTCGCATGGGGCGCACTCCGATTACTTGTAAAACAGCATACTCCTTCATTCGATCTTCTACGCTCATCACGGTCGTTGTCGCAACCAGCGCAAGAACCAATCCAACGCAGGCGAATCCCAGCCAATGAGCGAACCCAATCAGATCGACAAGATCGGAAAGGGTGCTTGCTTGAAAGGCTCCTTTACGGCGAGTCTTGGTGGCTACCGCACCGGCTCGCAAGGCTGCATCAATTTCAGTCGCAACTCTGTCCGGATCTGCATCGTCCGACAGTAGGACCTCGTGCTGCGTTACCAAGCCAGCGGCGTCAAGACCGCGTGTGAACTGAAGAAAGGCAAGATGCGTATAGATCAAGTTTTCTTCGGAAGGAACCTTCGACTCAAAAATGCCGGCAACTTTTACGGAGATGTCGCCAATCGAAAACTGATTACCTAGTTTGAGCCCGCGCCGACTGGCGATGTTGCGGCCTACGATGGCAGCGTCACTCTGCGAAGCGAATTGTTGCCAGTTGCCGCTAATTAGCTTGATAGGGCGAATTTTTTGAATTTGGGCTGGGGAGGCGCCGTTGAAGACAACAATATCCAAACTAGCTCGGCAGTTGTTCGTCCAAACTTGGATCGGCATCACTTCCCGAACCCCTGGAATCTCCTTGATCTTGTTTGAGTAGTCTTCCGGCAAGCGGCTGGTTGTTGGACAGAACCGGTTCTCCTGGAAAACGACAAGTGTACGATCGGCATCGCTTCCCGTGGTCAATCGGTTCAAGCCTTCCTGGACCGAGCCAACCAGGCAAAAGACAAACATCGCCACAGTAGCGCCGCTTACGGTGAGGAGAGTACGAGTGCGATGTCGCCAAAGGGCTTTTAGGACGTACATTATCATGAACGAACTGCTTCCAAAAACTTGCCTCGATCAAGCACCAACTGGCGTGAGGCAATACTCGCCACGTTGCTATCGTGTGTGACCATCAACAAGGTAATGTTCAGTTCTTTGTTCAGTCGCTGTAGCAAGACTTGAACCTGCTCGCTGGTTTCCGCGTCGAGGCTTCCCGTTGGCTCATCCGCAACGACCACTTTGGGGTGGGCTACGATGGCTCGCGCGATACCTACTCGTTGTTCTTGACCCCCGGACAGTTGTCGAGGGTAGTGATCAGCTCGATTGCTTAATCCAACCGCTTCCAACGCAAGTTCAACTCGTTGCCGTCGTTGCTTTGCAGATAGTTTTAGCAGCAGAGTCGGCAATTCGACATTCTCATAAGCCGTTAATACAGGGATCAAGTTATGTGTTTGAAAAATATAGCCAAGATTTGCTGCTCGCCAGTCTGCCAGTTTGCTGCGTGAGAGCTTGGTGATTTCGGTCCCATCGACAGTGATGGTTCCTGAGTCGGGGCGATCAATCCCGCTAACAAGATTCAGCAAGGTGCTCTTTCCCGTGCCGCTGGGGCCCATCATCGAAACGAACTCTCCCGCGTGGATATCCAAGTCAATATTGTCGAGCGGTGTGATCGTCTCATCACCTTTTCGGAAGCTTTTGTACACACCACGCAGCTCTACTAGGGCCATTTAATTCACTCCCAGGGTTTGATCATCGCCGATTACATGAACCAGGCTACCTTGCCTCAATCCCTCAACACCACCAACGATTAATTTATCAGTCGCAGCTAGCCCCGATTTGATTTCAACCAGTCCATCTGAAGTTGAGATTCCTACTTCTACGGTTCGTCTTTGCGCCATATCGCTTGTGTCCACGATCCAGACAAAAGCACCGGCATCATTGGAATGAACCAGTTGGCTTGGTACAAACATTTGTTCAGCCATCGTGGAATGGTGAGATTGGCTTGCGTCGATCGGAGCGAGAAAGGTTGCTGTGACTAGCATCTCTGGCCCGACTGTTGCCGGCGGGTCGATCAGTTCAACCTTTACTTCTAACGTGTTCTTTTGAACGTTGGCTGAGCTTGTCATTTGAAGAACACGGCCGTGGATGACTCCTTTGGTCGATGCCGTTTCGATTTGAACGGACTGGCCATGTGTTACCAAGGGCACATGTTCTAATCGAACGTCTGCCCGTACTTGCAACCGGTTGGGATCGTACATCTCGATCACGGTATTGGAATTCTGGCCTGCGGTTGATTCCATTCCCATCACACGAGTCCCCGGAGCCGCGACCATACGCAGCACACGTCCGTCCATGGGTGCACGGATTACATTGCGTTGGAGAGCCAGCTCGGCTTGACGAACCTGCAGCTTTGCTTCTTCACGCATTGCTAGCACCGATTGCAGCTTTGCCCGAGCCTCTTCAACTTGTCTTGTTTCTTCTACAAGAAGCTTCATTTGACTTTCGATTGCTTTCACTTTATCGGACAATGCGTCGACCTCACGTTCCAGGTTTGGCTTACGGCTTTGTAGCTCTTGCAAGTCCGCATGAGCGCTGGCATACTCGCTTTCGGCTTGGGCGAGAATTCTTGCTGGGATTGCAGCACCGGCGGATCGCTTTCCTTCCACGCTATTGAGTGCGTACTCCACTTTTGCTTCAGAAGATGTCATCAAAAAAGGCAATTTAGCGAGTTCCGTATTGGCTTTTGCTAAGGCGCTCTGAGCATCGGCAAGTTGGACCTGAAGATGCACGGGATGATCAAAACGAATTGTTGCCGCGTTCAATTCAGCTTTCGCGCGGTTAATCTCGCCCTCACGGATCGCGAGCGAATTTTCCGCCTGCTCGACTTGTAGTTCGGCGTCGATGGAAATCAGCTTGGCAATCGCTTCCCCTCTTTTCACTTGCTGCCCCTCGACGACTAGCAGTTCTTCAATCACACCGGGTGCGAGAGCAGCCACACTGATGGCAGTTGGTCTTGGTTCTATCCAGCCTGGCGACTGAAACAGAATGGTTCCGGCCTGTTGACGCTCCGCTCGCTGCATGATGACCGGAACAACGGTCACGGAAGTTGAAGGCCACCATTGTCGTCCTGCAGCCATGACAAAGAGAGCAATAAAGCCGAGCAGAATTCCGATCGGCAAAACGTATCGAGCCAACCATCGCTTGCGTCGTGGATGCTTCCCGATTAGTTCACTGTGAAGTTCACGATGAACTGCCAACTGACTGAGATCAATTGGCGTCTGGCTGGGTTTAGTTGAGTGGCTATTCATGACTATTTGCCCGGCTGCACATAGACTTTACTCGCGGCCACCGTCAAATTGCCGAGATCATCACGTTTTGCTTTCCCCTGGATCACTACGGTTGAAAGTTCTTTAACGTTTAGTAGTTCTTTCGCGTTGCCCTCTACTAGTTTGCCAGCTTCGTCCACAACCTTGATCGTGGCGATATTCTGCTTGACCGCATCGGTTTGGCAGCAGTAGTCCCAAGGAGTCGGACATCCTTCCTCGTCCGCGCAGTAGGGTACTTTAGGGTCCACAATGGTAAATGCAGCGAGACCATCCACGAACGGCTTGCTCGAACCACCTATCAAGCCTACCAACGTGACCTCTTGACCGTCTGCGATTACTTCACGAGCTTCTCCAACAGGTATTGCACCCTTTGGCTCGGTAGTGGAAACATATTTCGAATTCGTTTGCATTCCGACGTCGTTGTTCTTCGTAGCGACATTCGTCGGTCCGCAACCTATGGTAAGCAAAAGTGCACTCAACAATCCTAAACGGAAAAACATTTTCATTGTAAATCACTCCCAGATAGATCAGACAGCCTTTAAACTCGTTGCGACTTCGGCTCGCAACGCTTTGAACGCCGGGGGTAACGCACCCAAGACGCCTAACAATAATCCCACGCCGCAACCGATCAGGATTGCAACGCTGTCGATGCGCAACGTGAACGCACCCATGGTGAACCGTACTGCCATCCCGTTGAGCAGCGTCAGGGCGATCACTCCCGATAGCAGTGAGCTGGCAGCCGCCAACAAAACGCCTTCTTGGACTAAGCTGATTAAGATAGCGCGGCGACGGTAGCCGATAGCTTGTAGCATCGCGATTTCTCGAATTCTGCCAGCAACGGCACCGTACATCATGTTCAATCCCGCAAATATTCCTGCGCCCGATACCAAGACGACGACAAGCCAAGCTAGCATTCGGACTGGCTTATAGTGTTGCTGGAGCATCGCGTAGTAATCCGTTTCGCGGATCGACCGTAGCTCTAGATCGGTGCGTTCTTTGCAAAACAACTCAACCTCCGCCGAGGAACTGGTTGGCGACAGAAGCATTGCAACCAAACTTATATCCTGTCTTTTTGTGGTGGTTTGAAAGTCAGATAGCGTGCACCAAATTTCCGATTCGTAGGCGGCACCGCCTGCGGTAAACCGCCCACGGATGCGCCATTGCTTTCCTTCAAAATCGATACTGTTCCCAATCGCCATGGCATCGGGGGAACTTCCCAGTTTTGCAGCGACCAACCGACCTACGATGACCTCGCCATCGCCAGGCCAATTGCCCTCGACCAACTTGACGGATCGACGTACGAGCGGTGCTGTCAAGCTCACGCCGCGCACGAGTCCCAACCCGCCTTCACCGTCCCCTGTCTTGACCCGAGTTCCTAGGAACAACTCTGGCGAAACATGCAACACGCCATATCGCTTCACCGCCGAATCCAAACTTGCGGCCAGTAGCGAAGCGGAGCCTGGAGCAATCGAGGAGTTTTCGATGTTCTCCTCTGAATTGACGGAGTAGACCAACACGACGTTGTCATCGCCGCTAACGGCAAGCGATTGTTCCAGCCCTCGAATGAAGCCTACCACGACGAAAACCAACATGACCACCGTTGCCAATGCAACAAGCGTCAATGCCGTACGCATAGGTCGTCTAGCGAGGTTGCGAACACCGTATTCCCAGGGGAGAAGCATCGTGTAATTGATAACAGAGCAAACGAAATAGACTCGTTAGGGCGCAGGCAAGTCAAATTAAAACCAGCGACCATAGCCAAGCTCAGGCTAGCTTGGTTTGATGAAGATTCGCAAACGGGAAGCAATCGACGCGGACAGGCCCGGTTGCACCCGTTTAAGAATTGGCTGATTCGATCAAATCAGCCAAGATTGGTGCGCAATGCACCGAATGCGACCGTACAGAAGATGCTCGTTGGGTGTGAGCAGATGGTTCAAATTGAGATCAGATTCGCAGTGAGCTAAGGCGACCTCTAGATAGGTGGGTAGCTCCCAACTGACTAAAAGATGCACATCCGATAGATCTACACGCGGATCGCTGATTGCGCCTTTGCAAATACAATCTTGGCAGCAGCAGTCTGCCCCACTTGGTTCCGGTGCTTCAGAACTTGGACTGCATTCGTCCTGTGTGCAACAACAGCAAGCTGTAGAAGCCACTTCCGTTTCCATCCCTGTGGGTGTTTCATAGGAAAGGCAACGAACTGGGCAAGCCAGCAAATTGACGATCAGCAGCAGGGTAAGAATTGGAAATTGCATTGGTTTATTTTAGGTAAAGCCATATGTCGCTGCCAGTCCAATCTCTCTCGAAACGATTCTTTGACCACAGACTCATCGACCCGATAAGGGCGATCTGGATCGCTGCGGTCCGCATCCCAGCCCTATTTCTTCTATTTCTGAACAAAGTCCAATTGTTTCCGCGGTCGCTCACCAGTAGTCCAGCCAAAGCGAGTCACTGATTGGTAGCCCTTGGGGTGTCAAGCGAATATGACCATCATGCCATTCGATAAATCCCAATGCGATATGTTTGGGTAGTTGCTGTGCGATAGCCTCAACCGCATTAGGCTCGCCTGAGCTAGCGAGCGCGTTCCATTCCACTCCTTTCAATTGACGCATACCGAAGATAAAACGCTCGCGGGTTCGTGTTGACCAGTCCAGCTTTTGTGATTCCGCGACGGGGGACTGTCCAGCCTCCATTCGCTGAAGGTATTTCAGAGTGCTTCGGTGGTTGACGGAACGTGTTCCATCCACGTAGGCCGCAGCTCCAGGTCCAAAGCCAAGCCAGGGATCGCCCTGCCAATACGTTTGATTGTGACGACACTTGCTTTCAGGTTTGGCGAAGTTGGAAACTTCGTAATGATCCATGCCAAGCTGAGTAAGTGTTTCAATCGCGTAAAGATACATTTCCAGTTCGGTTTCTTCCGAAACGGCCGCAATCTGACCCTTCTGAAGTTGCGACCAGTACTGAGCCCCTTTTTCGTAGGTGAGGCCATAGGTAGAAAGATGGCTTACGCCGCGTGACGTAGCTAATTGCAAGTCTGATTTCCATACTTGCATATCTTCGCCAGGTACCCCGAAAATCAAATCGACAGACACTTCGCGGAACCATTGGGTCGCCACATCGACGGCGTTGGCGAGTTGATCTCCCGTATGATCGCGACCGAGCATCTTCAGTTTCGCCGAATCAAACGATTGACCTCCCAGGCTGATGCGGTTGATTCCGTGATCGCGAAGAAGAATGCACAGATCCCGATCGATGTCTTGCGGGTTCGCTTCAATGCTCCATTCCCCATGTTCTGCCAAAGGAAGCCATCTGCGGATCGTTGTGAATAATCGCTCCATCGGTTCTCGCGGTAGCAGAGTCGGTGTTCCGCCACCGATGAAAATCGTGGAAACCGACTGTGGGCAATCTAGATTCGTTATTTCACGCGTTACGGCCTCCACGTAACGATCGACCAAGTCCATTCGATTTGCGACCACCGTAAAACTACAGTAGGGGCAACGCGAATGACAGAATGGGACATGGATATATGCCGCCTTGGGAGCTGAAAAATGCTCCCTTGCACTTTGATCTGATTCCATAGTTCCAATCATTCGACATCGGCGCGATTTTTACAAGATTTTGGCACTCAGAGTCCACGAAACAGCAGGTCGATGTCACGCGGTTTTTCGTTCTAGTATGCGAAACGAGAGGGCCAAAGCCGATATCTTAGCATCTTTGGCTAGAAGTCCAATTGAACTCGCATGCACCATGCATCTGTTTCCGATGCGATCATTTGATTGCTTTGGATGCTGCCGTTCCGAATTGGCCGCGATTCGGCCCATGTATGAATGTAGTTGACAACGCACTTACAATAAGGATTTACATACCAATTCAACCCGAGGGTGACGTTCTGCATCTCCCCACCTCGAATAAGGTTGTCCGTCAGATCCAAATAAGACCAACGTGCGGCAACTTCCCAAGCTCCAAAGCCCTGTCCGTTCTTGGAAAGGCTATTCAACGGTATGACTCGGTCAATGGCACCTGCTTTGCGATCATAAGGACGATGCTCCCCCGTCAAAAAAACACCGACCTGGGAATAACCTCCCCAAAGGAACCCATTGCCTACGGCGGATGTGTCCACATGAGTTCCAATCGCTTCCGTCTGCCAGGACAGCGGCCCTCGAACCCATAATGCTTCGGTTCCAAAGCTTTGTGCTAGGCTGGTACCATTCAACACGCCCGTGTCAACAAAAAAGGGGGTTCCATTGGCCACATCAGGAACAGCCTGACCACTGGTACCAATGGGTTCGCCAGCAGGCACCACGAACTCACCAACGAA
>Ga0247837_1004844_pt1 | contig 21119 bp, 18 predicted proteins | sample LaCtaG_2_FD_187115 | JGI IMG/M metagenome (GOLD analysis project Ga0247837, IMG submission 187115) | Freshwater microbial communities from meromictic Lake La Cruz, Castile-La Mancha, Spain - LaCruzMarch2015_14.5m | ecosystem: Environmental > Aquatic > Freshwater > Lake | place: Spain: Castile-La...
AGTCGCATTACTAGTATGAATCGTCAGCATAGCGATTTGAGCACTTCCAGTGACGACATTGATCACACTGACTGCTGCATTCAGGTGGTGGAAGGAACTGTCTGTGAGAAGTAGCGAAGACTGATAAGCGACTTCCAGCATAGTCTGACACTGAAGTTCTGTAACTTGGCAGTGCTGCAGAGAGACAGTACTGGTCAGTCGGGCCAGCAGTAGACAGCCCTGCGAGCCCTGCGAGCCCTGCAGCTCTGTAAACTCACAGTGCTCTGCTATCAATGTGCTGGCAATTAGCACCACTCCGTCCTCATTCCTCTTCATCGACACGTTGGTTAGATACACTTCAGTAGAGTCGAAGATTTGCAGCGTTCCTTGGCCAGTGTTGCCGCTGAACTCGGAATTCAGCAATTTCAGTGGTACTCTTATGTTGGCAATGTAGAGTACTGCAGCGTACTTCGCTGAGTTGTTGAGAAACCTACAGTTCTCCACTGTCAGCAAAGCCGAGCTTTCGACCTTCATGACTCCGCCCCAGGTTGCGGCCCTGTTGTTTTCAAAGGTACAGTTCCGGAATACTGCGGAGGACCGAGGCTTTCTCAAGTACAGACACCCGCCCGGCAGTAGTTCTGCTTCATTGGCTCGAAAGAGAGTGTCTTCGAACACAGCACTGGCTTTTTGGTCCTGGAAGTAGCAAGGGTAGCCGCGGGCCCTGTTGACTTCGAACACAGAGGCGCGGTCCCGCAGCGAGCCGCTCTGGGCCCAAATCACTACTCCCTGGTTGTGATGGAAGTGACAGTGATCTGTCAGCAGAGTAGCGGAAGAGGGCAGTTTGATGCCCGCCGAGAACAAGGAATGAGAGATGGTGACGTGGCGGAGAGTGAGAGGACTTGGGGAAGTTATGAGGATTATGTCGGCGCTGGGACTGATCACTTCGGTAAAGAGCACGTCCTGTAGTGTGAGGACGCCTTGCAGGTGTGCAGTGGTTACTATGGCAGTCCCCGCGACTAACTGATAGCCAGTGAACTGGCAGGAGCGGATGAATGCCGTGCTGATAATCACGCTTTCTAGCACAATTGCGCCCCTTCGGGACTCCCTTGTAGTAAAAGTAGAGTCACTGATTTCCAGCGTCAAATAGATGCTGAAGCCAGTGGCTTGAAGACTCACATCATTCGCCCGCTCTCCTGTGTTGTTTACGAACATGCACTTCTGTATGCTCAGCACTGCCTGGAAAGCCCCGTCCTTCGCACTTATCGTATCTACCTTGTACTCGATAGCGCCACTGTATCCTCTCATTCCCTGGAAGTAGCACTGCACGATCCTTAAACTGGTTCCGAAGAACTGCACTCCGGCCCCAGTCTCCACAAATCTGACATTCCGTAGTTCCAGGTCGAAGGCTGCCATATCGTATGTTGCGACTGTTATGGCGCTTATGCGGCAGCCCTGAAAGAGGCTATTTTGCACTGAGACAGTGAAGGATCTGGAAGCAATTTCCCTGCTATAATACCGTAGTTAGCACTTGTATTGACATTAAGTTGATCGACTATCAAAGTTTCGTTTGCTCCAAGCGCCCCTATTATTTGTATAGCACTGTTGCACAGTCCACTTTCAGTGAGGTCCACATTGCTCACTTGCACATCTGTCCAGGTAGCAATGTGGAACAGCGCAGCACAGGGCAACTCCATTGCTTGCATATAGTCCTCTTGAACTGCCTGGCAGTTATTCAGCAGGCCCGTAGCCAGCAAGTTTTCGATCAAAGGCACAGTCCTGAGACCACCTATCTGAACTGAGCGTGCAAGGATGTGGTCAAGAGTGATGTTGGCGGCATATGTAAGGTAGAGCATAGCCAAGGGTGCAGAGTACCAGAAACCCCCTGCAGGGATGAACACATAAATGTCTATGAATTGAGTCCGGCTGATTCGTAACTCCCCTTGCACCTGCATAAGTACTGTTGGTCCGAATGAGCTGGTAATCCCCTGAAACAATGACTCTTCGATCCTTGTGTTAATCCTTCCATCAGTCCCCAGTTCGATGTAGGAGCGACCGACTGCGAAATCTCCCTCAAACGTGCAGTTCTCAATCACAAGTACACTCTCGTTTTCCGAGAAGAAGCCAAAGCTGTGCATAGATCTGCGGAAGGTATTATTACGCAGAGTAGCCACAGCGAAGTTAGCCAGGCTGAAAAAGGCCTTCTTGGACTCAATAATATAGAATCTCCGCCCAGCAAACATGATGTTGTCCTCGCATACACTGTCTGTAAAGGTGAAACTGGTGACCCAGGTGAATCGGAACAGACCTGAGTCTGAGGTGAAGTACTTAGAACTGTAGGCGTGGTCGCGGTTGAAGCCTGAGACTACCAGGCCTTGCAGCACTACTTCCTCACTTTCCCCTCCGATAAAGCCTCCTGCAAAGTCCATGTTAGTGATTGCAGTATTGGTAATTGCCAGGTGTGAGCTGCCTTCTAGCCTAATAAAGCGCTCCGCCCTCACCCTTATGTTGTCCAACTCCGAGTCCTCAATAGTCAGAAAGCCTGAGTTGGAGATCGAAAAGAAGTTCAAGCTCCAGTTTTCGCATTGACTTCGCTGGTAGAAAGGCTCGCCCTTCCTGGCCGCAGTATGTCCGTCAATGAGTGTGAAGTCCACCTCTCCAGGCCAGAGGTAGGGAGATGTGAGGCAGTGAGTGCACCACTCCTCTTCGCACTCGGACCAAACCAGCTTCTGCCCGGTCAAACGCAGGTTTCGAAAGGTGAGAGCGAAGTTGATGGAGATAGAAAATAACTCAGTGATCCACAGAGTCTGTCGGGTGCAAGTAGTGCCAAAGCATTCACTTCTGAATAGAGTTTACTGGATCGTGAAATCGACACCGTCGAAGGAGCGGCTTTTGAAGCCGGACGCATCCCCCAGGACGAAGCGGGCTTTAGGGGTGGAGTTAGCCAAGCAGAGGGTGAAAGATGCAGCGGAGACCCGAGCAATCACATCGAAGACGTTCGTGTAGGGGGCTCTTGGCTCGATTGACAGGTCGCAGGCGAGAGTCAGGACGAGCAACAGTGGCGCTATTCTCATTATCAGCTATTATACTGGGAACAAAGTTGCCCGAAGCTAATCAGAAATAGCAGGCGTTGGGCTTTGGAAGTAGGCTTTAGTAACTAGGAAAACTGGACTGTGCTTGCAATTATACAGTGAAGGAAGCGGAAATCTATACGAAAATACATACAAGTGCATAGCCCCTTGGAGGCAAGCGCCTTCTCAGAGAAGACCTTGATTCCCTGCCGCTGACGAGCAGGTTCCTTTCCATAGCCTCGACTAGCCCTTGAACTGGTTCTAAACGGAGCCGTATTTGAGGAGGTAGGCCATTAGAGTGGCTAATTAGTTAAAGACTGATCCAAGTCGCTTGTCCATTTGTTGCTGTGTGGCAGTTACCCAAAGCCACCTGTTTTCGAGGGCAGCCAAGTGTTGTGTTTCCAGCAGAGGCTCAGGAGGATCACAGGGCTCACCCTGCTTGAGGTGCTGGAGTAAGTCCGCCACTCCCAGTCGCTCCTTCACTTTGTCAAGCCATAATTGCGAAGGCTGCCAGGTCAAGTTCTCTGCTGGTTCAGGCTCCACTTTGGGCGCTTTCATCTTCGCTAGTGCTTCTAAAATCAGTTCTTTGCTTCCTAAGCCTTCCATGAACTGAGGACTACGTCCCACCTGTCCTCTACAGAAGCTCAGCAGCTGCTGCAACGGCTTGTAGTGGTAAGGACTAGCGAACAGCCAGGGCTTGAGCATTAGACAGCTCAACACTTGTGCCACTTGAAGTCCTGCATCCGCTCCTAACTCTTGCAAGCTGCTGTCTGACCCTCACGAGTTGGCTAGTACGGCTGTTAAATGCTCCCGCAGCACTAGCTCTTGCTGTGCTATTATCACGTGACAAATCCCGATCACTAGCAAGTCTCCGTGAGACCCGGTGAACAGCGCCCAAGGGGCTGGAGAGCGGTCTTGGTGCAGCGTGCGGAGGGCAGTTGAGAAGACCTGTTGACTACAGAGTCGTAACAAACAAGCACAGCCTGCGGCCACCACACCATCTTCCCCACCGGCCATGAGTTCCAACATAGGCCTTAGCAGCTCCACAGCTGTAGGTTGTTGGCTGAAGTAAGTCAGGAAGATACCGTTGTGACGAAGGAGACGTGCGAGGAGCAGTAGCGTCTCTGCTTGAAAGGGAAGTCGTCGAGTAGGCAGCACTGCGTTCTTGACGTCACTGTGATTGCGCACTGCGCCTAGTAAGCCTTTGGTGACTTGCTCGAGCCAGTCGGGCCGACTGAAACTAGCCAGGCTCTCCTCAAAAGAGTTGTTGTGGCGCAACTCTCCGTTTTCCAGCATAATCCTTGCTACCTCTCTGAGCTCGCCCTCTGCATTGCGAGGATGGAAGTCCAGCAAAGCCAATAACACCAGCAACGTAGTTTCGCGCAGTTCGACATCCTGGAGTCTACTCCACCAGAGGGACAGCGGCTCTGTAGCTCCGAGCAGCAGGCGCTCGAACAGGTTATCTGTGCTGGGGATGCTTCCAGCACAGAGCACCCAGCGCCATAAGTCCGGCTGAACGCCTGCAAGACTACAGCTCACAGTCACCAGCAGCAGTTTCTGCACGTCTACGACAGGCTTGCGGCCTGGGTCGAGTTGGTAGTATACCAGAATGCTGAGTAGGCGCAGTGCACGGCGTTCTCGACCCCACCAGAGAGGCTGTGCTGAGGTGGCAGCCAGGACACGACATAGCACACGAGCAGCGTTCACGGCATGTGTCTGTTCCTTTTCATCCTTGAGCTGCTCCAACACTTCCAGTGCCTTGTCTGCCACTTGCTGCAAGTGGCCTGGCCTTCTGGTCTGCAGCATTCGCACGTCTGAAAGTGGGAGCATGGAAAGAACATCCTCCAGACTCTCAGGAAACAGGAATAGTCCCGAACATTCGCAATTCTCGCTGTTTAGCAGCTGATGTACCTGGTCTCTGAACAGAGTGCGTGAGTCTCCATTGCCCATCCTACAACTAACAAGCACTACTTTTGACGAGAAGATAGAGAGCGGGCACGTGGTGGTCTGACTCCAAGAGAGGTAGCAGCACGCTTAGGCTCTTCGGGCTCCTCAGATATGATGGAACCCACACCAGACCAGGAGTTGGGCGAGGCCCGGCGCAGGACCACGCTTCTGCGCACTGGCACCTCCAAACTGGCCCAGGGCTCGTTGCGACTCGCTTCCTCCCACGCTGTTTCCAGTAGTCGGCGCTGCACCTCCAGCAGATCACGACGCTGAAACACTGTCTGACGGTAAGTCACTGGAGAAGGTGCGTAGGCCAAGCAGGCCATTTTGAATGCATTCTGCACGTTTGTGCCTGAAAACATCGCACTTGGTCGCTCCACACTCAGCACTGCGCTTTTGGGCTTTGCGCCTGCACCAATTAGAGCAATGGACTGGCGATCTTCTTCGTCCTGCACGCTCAGTACAATTCCAATTCGACAGCTCTCCACCAAGCGGGCATACAGCTGGGCAAAGCGCTCCACAGCAGCACTAGAAGCCACCTGATCAGTCTTAATGCGCTGAAGTTCCTCTTGCAGAGTGCCGAGCTGGGCAGCTAGATCAGCTTTATCACGTTTGCGCTGGTGACTAAGGGCGTTGCACTCACTTCCCACTTGTCGCACCAACGAGGAACAAGACTCCGCTGCTTCTCTCATCAGTCGCTCCGCTTCGCCTATACGCGTCCTCATCTCGTCCCGCAGCACTGCCAGTTCTGTTGTTAGAGTTTGCCGCTCTTCGGCTTCTGACTCACTGTCTGTGTAGAATGCCACAAACTCCTGTGCCTGTGCTGAGTACACTGAAGAAGCCTCGTTCAGGTCCTGCTTGATAGGTGCCTCTTCGTGCACTGAAGGTGCAGGCGTTTTCTCCTTCAAACTTGACACTACTGGAGACTTCTCAGGCTTGACGTTTGCTGTAGCCTTACTGATCGAATGATTCTTGAAAGTGGAGACTGCTGGAGGCGGCACTTCACTTGGCGGTTTGACGCTAGAAACAGAAGTTTTCTCAAGCCCTTTAGCTTCGAGATTCGGGAGTACTGGAGTGACTGGTCTGGACACACGTTCATAGGGCATGGGAGAGCTGACCTGTTCTTTCGGTAGAGTTGAAGTGCGGGCCGCCTCTGGTTCCTGTGCAAGTGCTTGTGAGTGAAAGTGCTGGCTCACAGGTTGTTCCCACGAGACTTTGGCAGGCAGTGGAGACTTGTCAGCTTTGCGCTCGGGGAAGTCGGAGAGGTCAGAAGCTTTCCTTTCGAGTTGAGTGCGAGATCGCTGTATTGTCTCACTGTTTAGGCGAAGAGACATTGCCTCTGCTCGCTGTAGCGCAGCTCGAATGTCAGGCTCGAGACTGGGACTAAGAGTAGTCAAATCGAGCCAAGCACTGTATTTGGTCTTTTCCAACTGCAGCAAACGGCTGAGTGTACGAGGTTCGAGCACTTCGTGCAGCAGATCCGCTAGGCAGATCAGCTGAGAGTAAGGACCCTGCGCCTCCAGAGCCACCCGCAGTCTCCTCTCCATCGCTTCTTTGTCAGCCAAGGACCTGCCTCTCACTGCCTGCAGTTCCGCCTGCAGCTCTCCTACACTCGCAAGAGCTGCCTTTTCCGTTTCCAGCCGCTCGGTGCGACTTCTCAGTGAAGCGAGGTGCTTATTGAGAGCCGCCAACTCCGCTCCTGAGTCTCCAAGAAGCACGTTTACTCGCTGCTGCTGAGCATCCAGTCCCTCGAGCAATTCTTGCGTTTGACTCAACTGCGTTTTGAAATCTTCCAGAGTGTGCAGAGTGCTGGTTTCCTGCGTTTGCAAGTCCTGCTGAGTCGTAGCTCTGAAGGTGAGCAGTGAGTCACTGCAGTCTCGAAGCTGTGCCGCTAGTTGGCTGACGTGTTTGTCCAGCGAGCCGAGAGCAGATGTCTTTTGGTCGAGGGCGGCAGTGAGTGAGTCCAGGTCTGTTTTGATGGTCTGTGCGTGTGCAGTGGTTTTGCTGTCAAGACTGCGCTGTGCAGCTTCCAGGTCAGTCTGGCGCTTGCCCACGTCCTCAGCGAGTGCGAGTTTCTTGTGCACCTTGGAGAAGGCGAATTCGTAGTCTGTGACTTTGCGCTGCAGCGACTCCACGTCCTTGCTCAGCCGCCCCAACTGCTCGCGGTCTTCCATCGCCCGCCGAATAGTGGGCTCCAGCAGCTCTTTCACCAACCGACGCAGACGAATATCAGTGCCCAGCTCCTCAGACATTACACTAGTCGCTGGATCACACGCTCCACGCTTGCTGCGTCTGCCTTCGCCAGCTCCTTCACCGCGTTATTGATGAGGCGGTGGTAATCACTTCCCATGCTTGGGTCTTTCTTGCGCTGAGTACGCTCCAGAAGTGTCGCCATGGATTTAGCCGTCTTCAGATTCGTCTTGCTTTCAAGCGTTCGCATCAACTTTTTCCAAGACCTCTTCTTGAGGTCCGGATCTGCGACTTTCAGGTCGTCTAGGGGCTCTACGGGCGTGGAAAGCAGCCCAGAGCCTTGGTCTTCAGCTGCAGCCGACAGAGCTGCGAGGTCCTCTGTCACTTTGAGTTTCTTCCAGAACAGCTGCAGCTTGTGCGCCATACAGCCCAGGGAGTTCAGCTCTTCGTCTTCGTGTCCAATGAACTCCTCCGAAAACAGCTTGACTGCCTTGAGGATGTTACAGCTGCGCAGTACTGTGGGTGACATGTCGAGCTGCACGAGTTGCTGGAAGAACTGCTTCAAGTCTGCCTTGCTCACGTCCCTTCCGAATTCCGCGTCTGGGGAGTGCACGTGTGTGAACCCGCTGATAGCCTTCTGTGCTTTGCGGACTGGAGCAATGGGACTGGAAGTGCCAGGTGCAGAGCTGTTGGTCAGGTAGTCACGCAACTTGCGGTCCAGCTCGGCACTCAGCGCAGTCAAGGAGGGCTCTGTACTCTGCTTGCGGTGGCGTGGCTCTGGCTCAGCGCTCAGCTTGCGATTGCGGGGTTCTGGCTCAGAGCTGAGCTTGCGTGGGCGCTGCTCGGGCTCGGACGAGGAGCTGGAGCTGGAACTGTGGATGCGCTTCCGAGCACGCCCGAGTTCAGGGTTGCTGTTGATGAGTTCGAGCTGGGCGGGTTGATAGCGCCCACTCTCGAAGCCTTTGGCCAGTTCCAAGGCCCGCAGCAGTGACTTCTGCTTCGTTGTGCACAGCTCCTTCCACCGCTGGTACGGCTCGATCTTGTCATCTGGGAGAAAGGCGCTGCCTAGTCACTACTGCGAGTTTTCCCCTACGAAGTCCACTCTCGCTCGAGTGCCGTTGCTGTCGAAGCCGCGAATCTGCATACACCTCACAATCCCCGGCCACCAAGGATGTCCACGCAGCTTGGCCAACACTAGCTGGTTCACCTCCAGCGCTTCCATTATTAGTTCTACCTAGGTCGGTACAGCGTTGAAACCGTGACGTTGCACAGTTGCTCTCGATCCATCGTCTTCATTGCAGGCTTGGTCCAGCCTCCAAAGGCCTGTCGCTGAAGTTAGACTGGTTGCTGCCTGCGTACCAAACAGGGTAGTGCTGGAGGCCGTTCCAGTTGTTCATGATATAGCCCTACACCTCTGCCTTTGCTAGCGTAATGACAATGGAGCTAGTGAATTGGTGGTTCCAGTCAAAGTTTAATGAGGGATTCGCCTAGCCACTGTACTGTCCCGCTCAGATAAAGTCTACTTCCTGGCCTACAGCTTCCCGAGGCCTGGGCAGTTCCGTTCATACAGGGCATGCAGGGGTCGAGATACGCCTACCTGCAAGCCTGCTGCCTTAGCAGCTCGTAGATTGTCCTGAACTCCTTGCACCACAACTCCAGTGCAGGGCTGAGTCACGAAGGTCACTCCCTCCTTCCGCAAGCACACGTAAGTCTCAGGACTGGGCACAGTACACTAACTCCCAAGTCGGCTGCAGCCAACCCCACTCCATACAGACTCAGCATTTTCAACAATTAAAGATCTATCGAGAGATGTGGAGCGCTAGCAGGCGGTACAGTTCGTGACGATCGAACGGCTTTTCGATATAGTGATCCATACCTGCGTCCAAAGCCTGTTGGCGGTCTTCCTGGGAGGCATTGGCAGAGCAGCCCACTATGGTCAAGTGCTGGAGGGCTCCCTCGCGCTCCAGTTGGCGTAGTTGTCGTGTGGCTTCTATGCCGTTCAGCTCTGGCATTTCAATGTCCATCATCACCACTTCGAAGTCGTAGCCTCGCAAGTGCTGTTCCACCGCTAACTTCACGGCTTGCTTTCCTGTGGATGCTTCAACACAGCGGTAGCCTTGGGTTTCCACTAGCTTTCGAGCCACGATCCTGTTGAAGGCGGAGTCATCGACCACCAGCACTTCGGGTCTGAAAGGACGTACATAGCCTCCACTCCAGTCTGTCACTGAGGGCAACTGCACAGCCAAGTCCTCCTCCTCCTCAGTAGTGGTTGTCTCCAGACATGTGAGGCTTTCTTCTTGGCTCAAGCTCAACGTGAAGCTGAAGGTAGAACCGCGGCCAGGCCGAGATCGTAAGGAGAGTGATGATCCGCCTAGGCGCTCCACAAGCAATGAGGAAATGCTGAGTCCCAAACCACAGCCCAGCGGATTTATCGCCTGGTTGCCTTCCAGCTTGCCGAACAGGCCGAATACCTTTTGTTGGTTCGCTTCATCAATGCCGATACCTGTGTCCTCCACACTCAGCCGCAAACGGTTGCTTTCATCCACTAGCGCTACCAATGAAATAGAGCCGCGCATAGTGAATTTGAGGGCATTGGATAGCAGATTCAGCAGTATCTGCCGTAGGCGGTTCTCGTCTGAGCAAAGATGGATTGGGAGCTGTGGATCCAGACGCACTCGCAGCTCCAGACCCTTGAACTTGCACTGCAAGTCGAAGAGCTGCACACATTGCCTCATCAGTGGCTCCAGAGCGAAGTTCGTTTTCAGCAGCGAAAACTTCCCATGAAGAATACGGGAGAAGTCCAGTAGGTCGTTGATGAGACTGAGTAAAAAGGAAGTAGCGCTGATGACTATCGCTAGGTCAGACTGGCCCTGGACGCTGAGCTGTTCATTGGCTTGCATGTCCAGAGCAAGGTTGAGGATAGCGTTGGTGGGAGTGCGGAGTTCATGGGACACGGACCTGAGCATGGCAGTCTTGCGCTGGTTTTCAAGTTGCGCCTTGGCCTCCAGTTCCACCCACTTGGAAGTGTCCCGCACAGTGAGGACGCACACCTGCTGCTTTCGCCACTGTGCCACCACTCCCCTGCACTCCAGAAAGCACCCTGCCTCTTCCACTGGGGCGAAGCTCAGCACCTCCCCCACTGGCTTCTGCACCAGGACCTGCAAGTCCGCAGCCAGACTCAAGTTGCTGCCTTTGCGGTAAGACTCTGCGTAACGCAGTTTCTTCAAAGCTGCCTGGCATTCCGCCGCCCCTGCAGTGGCAGAGAGTCCAAACTGCCCCAATAAACTGCGATTGAAGGCCAGCACTTGCACACTTTCATCAATGACTGCAATTCCGTCAGGAACAGCTTGGAGCAAGCTGTCCAGGAGCAGTTCCTCTTTGTGCAAAGCTTCTACTGAGTTGGCCAGGGTGGCTAAGATGTCTTTCTTGCTGGAGACATACACCATCACATGAGCCACACTCCAGAAGCACGGGAACAGCCCGAAGGGCCACAGCGTGATTTCACAACTGTGCGCCAAAATGTAAATCCACACTGCCAGGTGCTTGATAGTGATGGTCAAGTTGAGCAGGCGGTTGTACAGAGGAGACACCTCACTAATGGCTAGAATCAGTGTGCAGGCGATGCAAAACAGTGCACTGATGCTGGGTTGCACGTATGTGGCTGCCAGTTGCACCATAGACTGCGTGCACTCGTAGTGTGCGAAAACACTCCACTTCCTTGTGAACAGAGAGTCAGCTCGCATCAGTTTCATAGTCGCCAATTCCAAGGCCAGAGTCACGCAAAAGCCCAGTGTCGGGAAACTGAGTCCCGAACTGTAAGCGCAATAAGATAGGAAGACTACTGTGGTGATGACGGTAGGGATTGCTCGCTTCATTGTGTATGTCACTCTGTGGCTCACTTCGTACTCCACCCAATTCATCTTTACAAGCCCACATAACTTCTACTTCGAGGGTCCGAATCATTGGCTGCATTACTGGGAGACTAGTGAGATTCAGCAAAACAGCGCCCTTCTTTGTGGACTGCTGGTGGCTGTTTATTTGGAAACCCTAGTATTCATAAGCTTTAAGCAATTGCTTGCTCCTGCACACGAAATGTCCAGGCTCTCTGCAGAAGCCTGTCCAAAGTGAAGACCATGAGACTACAGTTCAACGTAAGGTTGACTTCGAGGTATCTATTACGCGCTTTCTATTTCCTCTTGCAGGAGACGCACGAGGGCCCCAGCGTCCTTAACAACGACTGTGTCCGCGTAGCAAGCCACGGTGAACTCCTCTGCATAGCTTATATTGGTCATTGCCACTCCACAGTTGGACTCCATGGGAGACATGGACATGAGGTGCAAGAGCTGTGCGCCTTGGTAGCTGAGGTGGGCTCTGGGTCCAGGCACGTTGGAAAAGAGCAGTGTGGCTTTGTCTGCGATAGCGAACAGTACCCACTTCGCCAGAGTTCTGGGCAAGGAGCCGAGCATATCCACTGCTAGGAGACAAGTCAAGGGTTCGATGGAGTTCTTGATGCGACCGAAGACGCGCGCACAGTCTGTTTCTAGTGTGGGTGAGGCCGCTGAAGGCATTTGCAGGAGAATGGCAGCGAAGTCATTGTCCACAGGCAACGGACTTCCATCTTCCGGCTGGCCTCTCAGGCTAAAGGGCATAAAGATAGTGAAGCGGTCATGACTTTGGTGGAAAGTCTCAGTTATGTACTTCTGTAGGGTGCGTAGTGCGGCTGCTCCAAGGAAATCATTGAGAGTGATTCCTTTCTGCTTGCACTTTTCCTTGTACTTCGCTAAGTTGTAGGGCTGCGTCCAGGCCAGGGTCTTCACTCCGCTCAGGACAGGACCATGCAGTGGGTTCTTGTCGTTGCGGAAGAGGAGACGAGAAATAGTGAGGAAGGGCAGGTATAGGAGGGCCATGAGAGTGTAGAGAAACTGCTGCAGGAAGCTGAATTTAGGCATCTTGAAGAAGTCGCGTCCACACTGAGGGTCTGCGGCGTGCACCATCGCACTCACAGCGGAAATACCGTCCAGGAAGGCGTGGTGCAGCTTGGAAATCATCACTGAGCCTCCTTGGAAGTCCTCAATGATGTAGAAGCCCCAGGGAGGCGAGCGGGCAGGGAAGGGAGCAGAAGCCACCTTCGCTGTGAAGGCCCACAGGTCCTGAGTGGTCTTCAGAGGCTCTGTCACTACGTGGAAGTGTGCGTCGAAGGTGAAGTGCTTGTCTTCCACCCAGAATGGCTTGCCCAGGACGTAGGTGAAGTACTGCCTCGCTCGCTTCTGTCCATAAAATACGCGCCCATCCAGCGCTTTGCGCACTTGCTCTACAGTGAACTTCGTGTAGAGACCCACTGAAGTGATGATCATCCTGTTCGTCTCCGCTTCTATCATCCACACAGCGTCGTTCGCCTTAACAGACTCGTAGCCCACTAGCAGAGGTCCGTAGTTGACGAGCAAATAGCTGCCAACGACGTACATCCCGAGCAGGAAAAGTGAGTTGCGCTGGTACACTTCATATGCGGAAAGCAGCCAAAGTCCCAGGATCCCCAATTCCAGCATATGGCTATTATAGCTAGCTACGGCCATACAGCAGACCTAGCGTAAGCCACCCGCCCAGCAGCATCACTCCCCCTAAAGGCATGACACAGTTGAAAGTGGACTTGTCGGTAAGTGCGTCGTAGTACAGTGGCCCACAGAAGAGCGCAGTGCCTCCACTCAACAGTCCTACTGCCAAGCTGCTGTGCGCCTTCGCTGGGTCGAGGAGCAGTAGAGGACCGAGGCCCAGCACTTGGTAAGACACAGCCATGTTCCAGCGGTTGCGAGCCTGCTTCGAGTACCACTGGCCGTGGTAGCCGTAGGAAGCCCCAGCCAGCGCCACACAGTTGGACAAGCACGCCACAGTCCAGTACAAATGCATTACTATGGCCGGTCCTTCTTGATGAAGCCGCGGTGCTCCTCGAACTTGCTCAGCGACACTCTGCAGTTCTTCAGTTCTGTCTGGAACCCGTCCACCTGTCGCAGCGTCTGCAGCCACATGTCGGGAACTCCCAGTAGGGAGTGCATCAGCACTAACACTCGGGCCACTGGACAGAAGTGGGCATCTGGGGCTAGGAAGAACTGCTCCGGCACGTAGTCTTGCTCTGCACCTTCCGCCAACTCACTTACCTTCGAGGAAAAGAAGCTGTCTTCCGGCACTAACACCCGCTCCACGAAGGTCTCCAGAGTAGTCACATTGTACAGTATTGTCAGACGCTGCAGGCGGCTTTGATACCCTTCTAGCAGGGCTGTGGACAGGCGAAAGGCTGGACTGTTCAAATGCTCAGCATAGCTGAGTTCACTGTGATATCGACCTACAGACTTGACGAACTCACTGTCAAAGACATGGAACACCTTCTCAAAGGCCTGCATGTCTGCCCGCTGCCTCAGTCTCTCGAACTCAGCAGTGAGTTGGTCGGGAGGCAGTAGGGACAGAGCCAGCAGTGCGGAAGTCACAATATTGGGGTCTTCCGTGACTTTGGCCCAGTGGCAGGTCTTCCAGATGAGGCGAGCTCGATGCACGAAAGCGCCCTGCAACTGAGCTTTGGGGAAGAGCGACTGCACGCTTTCACGCAGACTAGGCACGTAGTCCAGCACAATAGTGTTTGGCGACAGGTCCATTGAAGACGTGTTGCTCTTGATTGCCTTCAAAAAGCGCAGTATCAGGTCCCGCTTGGCCGCCTCTTTGACACTGGGGAAGATGCCGAAGAAGCACGGCAAGAAGATCTTGGACTGACTGTCCTGACACAGAATGAGCAGCAGAGAGTACTGGTACTTGCCCTTGGGGAGAGCCACAGGCCAAATGTCCACATACCACGTGTCTGCTTCTGTGAGGCGCTGCAGTTGCCAACGCGAAGTGAAGTACTGCGAAGCAGTGAGGATGTTCGCCTTCACTTGTGAGATCATTATAAAATGGTTGGTAGTGCTAATGTTGCCAGGCCTCTTGCACCCTGCGAACCCTGTGGTCTTCCTAGATGTGCAAGTGGGAGAGCAGCCGTTGGGACGGTTGCAGTTCGAGCTATTTCAGCACTTGCTTCCACGCACTGCCAGGAACTTCTACGAGCTGTGCACAGGATATCACCTCGTGGATGAACGGCCAGTTGGGTACAAACACTCGAGTTTTTCCAAAGTAGTGAAGGAGACATACGTGCTAGGAGGAGACTTGGGGCCTGAGCCGCGCAGTATCTACGGGGGCTACTTCGAGGACGAGAGCTTTGAAGTGCTTCATGATGTGGAGGGAATTGTGACAATGGTCAATGACGGCCCCAATATGAACTCCAGTCGCTTCGCCGTTCTCTTCGCTGCGGCGCCCTGGATGGACGGCCAAAATGTGGCCTTCGGCAGACTCTATGGTGCGAATTCACTGGCAGTCCTGAGGACTTTGGCGTACACGCCTACTGGAGCAGGAGGCACGCCTCTGGTGCGAGTCCGAGTAGCTGAGTGTGGGGAGATGTAGTTAGGAATGGCGAGCCAGCCTATTTCACGGGAGCTGTGGATGCCTGACGCCAGCACCAAGGCTTGCTTCAGATGTGACCGACTCTTTACAGCGCTGAAACGCAAGCACCACTGCCGTTTCTGCGGGATGATCTTCTGCGCTGCTTGCTCGAATCAGAAGGTGATTATTGCGGACGGCCAAAAGCCTGTCCGTGCCTGCGTGCAGTGCTCCTCTGCTCTCACTCGCTCCGCCTCCCCCAACATCAGTCTATTCGAACCACTGCCCTTAGTAGGCCCACTCGGCCTTGACGAATCCTTGAGGTCTCCTTCGGTGTCCAGCTTCGCTTCCAGCTTTTCCTCTGTGTCTGTGCTGCGCAGTGTGGCGCAAGACTGTGACACCAGTATGGACAGTCTTCTAGAGGACCTAGCTTCTTGCTCCGGCCACTGTGACTTCGACGAAGCCTGCGCTCACTTCATGCAGAAGCACTTGCAGACTTGTGTGACTGCAGCGGGCCTTCCGCAACACTGGTGCAAGCCGTTGGCAGACCTAATTACGGAGACGGTGCATAAGGTGCAGACGTTTACACGCATTAGAGATGACTCAATGAACGTCACTCGCTACCTGAAAATAGTGAAGGTGAAGTGGAAAGACCAGGGTCTGACCCGCTTCCTCAGCGGAGTTGCCTTCTACCACAGCCTCGCCAACCGCCGAATGCAGTCGCAAATTTCCTCCCCCAGCATCCTTCTCCTCGAAAGCGCCTGCAGCGCAGTTCAAGACCAGCGCCTAGTTTCGATGGACACTCTGCTGCAACAAGACGAAGCCTACAGCACCCTGTTCCTGCGGAAGGTACTGCTGCTTAGTCCTGCTCTCGTGTTGGTGGAGCGGGGCATGGTGGAGAAGGCAGTGACGGAACTGGCCTCCAGCAACATCACTGCCTTTCTGCATGTGAAGCGCTCCACCTTGGAACTGCTCGCCAGAGTGGCCAGGGCCAAGCTGCTGGCCTCTGTGGACCAGGCAGCCAGTGCGCGGAAGACAGTGCTGGGACAGTGTGAGGACTTCACTATGCGGACTGTGGGAGAAAGGACGCTGGCTCTGCTCAAGACTGGGGAGTCTTTGTGTCTGGGCGGCTCCCTACTCATTTCCTCCCCGGATGTAGAGGAACTGCGCAAGCTCAAGCCCTTACTCCGCAGTCTCATCGTTTCCTGCCGCAGTGCGCTTCTGGAAGCAGAACTGCTTCAGACTCTGGGCATGCAAGCCACCCCCTCGACAGTGCTGGACCACCACTGCTCCTCTGCCTCCTTCCTGTACTTCACTGCCAGCAAACTGCCCTGCACTTCTCCTCAGCGTCTGGACATCCAGTTCTACCTAGATGGAGACTCGCCTCTGGGTCTCAAACTGCTGCGTTTCTGTCAACAGGCAGGGGAAAACTGTGTCTGTGGAGAGCCTTTAAGCGGCCACACCCACACCTTCCTTCGCAAAGGCGGGTCTGTCCAGCTAACCAAGCGATTACTAACCGAAGATTCTCAGACTGTTGAGGAAAAAGACCCGATTTATGTGCGAGTTCTGTGCAAGAAATGTGGAGAGGCAGCCAGCACCTTCACTCTGACAAAATTCGCCTGGGAGTACTCCTTCTACAAGTTCATCAGCAACTTCTTCGTGCCAGTGAAGCGCACCCACAAGCACCACCCCTGTCCCTGCGACTTCTTCCGTGACTACGTCTTCATCTTCACTGTGCAGAACGTCGAGTTGCAGGTCACTTACCACTCCAAATCCACTCGTTCCCTGCGCTCCCTGCCCTACGACCACTCAGCAGACGAACTGTTCGCGTCTTTGAAATTCAAAGGACTCATAGACCTGAAAGCCGCTGGGAGTGAAGTAGTGGCTTCCTTACAGGCCTGCGTAGCTCGCCTGGAAAGTGACCTGGGCAGCCAGTTACAGTGGAAGCAGGACTTGCAGCAGGCTCGAGAGGAAATGGAAAGCACCTTGCAGAGAGTGGTGGTCCTGGGAGAGGAGAACTTGCAAGACTTCCTGGCTATAGAAAAGCATCGCAGAGCACTGTTCTTTGCTATCTGCAAGGTCAAAAGTCTACTGGAGAATGTTGCTACGGCGTTAAGTTCAGTGGATGTGCAGTCAGCGCGTACTTTACCCTTAAAAGAAGACTGCGAAAGTCCTTCTCTGGACCCGAACCAGTCTCTAAGCCTGTCCTCCAGCCGCTTCCTGCACCCAAAAGCCACTTCCAAGAAGCTAGACCCCTTACTCCGCAGTCGCAACTTCGAGTACCTGCAGCGGGGAGCGCTGACCCTGCCCCTGTGTGCAGGGGGCGCCTGCGTTCCTGTGGATGAAGAGGACTGCCTGTCGATTCTGGCCTACGCACTCAGTTCGGAGACCTATGACCGGGAAGTGCTGCAGTCTGCGGCTATTACGAAAGAGGCACTCGCTTCTGAATTGCTGGCTGCTGACTTCCGCCACCTCCAAATCTCTTTCTGCACATACGAAGACAGCGACCTAGTGCAGGCCGAGAACCAAACAGAACTGCAGCAACTCTACGGTCCGCATCTCACTTTCAGAGTCACAGTCTACTACTCCCGGCAGTTCCTCGCTCTGCAGACCTGCTTTCTGCCCCAAAGTGCACTCATTCAGTCCCTGTGTCGGTCTCTGGCTCGAGAGGAGAAGGAAGTCTTCTCGCATGATCAACGCTTCAAGGCGCAGTTGGTGGAGGAAAAGAGCTTCTCGATGTTTCTGAACCTGGCTCCCAACTACTTCCGCTACCTGTACAAGTGCCTCTACAAAGACATGCCCAGTCTTCTGCTGCGCACTCTCGGGGCCTATCGCATTTCCATTAAAAAGGCAGGACACAAACGAGTAGAGTGGGTGCTGCTCATGGAAAACCTGACCTACGGCGCAGAGAAGCCCTGCGGCCTGTACAGTCTGCAAGGTAGCTTGGTCGAGAAAGGCAAAGACTGGGCCTTCTTCGAAGACATGGGCAGGACCCCTATGTGTCTGGACATAGACAGCAAGAAGTTGCTGGACGTATCAGTGTGGAACGACTCTCGCTTCCTTTCCAAGCAAAACGTGATAGACTACGCACTGCAGTTAGCTGTGGGAGCGACGGAGATACGGGCCGGCCTCACCGACTACAGTCAGCAGTACACACTGGACAAGGCAGTGGAGAGCCACTTCAGAGCCATCTCTTGTCAGGACGAAGAGGTGAGTTCCGAGGACTACAGGACGAGGTTCCGGAAGCGAGTGTCCGAGGACTACTTCGTAGGCGTAGAGAGCTAATAGTGTAATGAGGACTGCTGGCACTTTCGCATGTGTCGTTGCAGGGTGTTGGGTCCTGAGAGTCCTTTGCCAAGTGGGGTATGGGCAGTTATTGGTGTACAAAGCCAGGAAGCGCTGTGCTCAAATACGTGCGAAGCGGCCCACTCTACCAGTTGTTAGTCCAGCAGTGAAAGCCAGGGTTCTCAGTCTGCAGGCCTGGGAACTGGTGCAGGAAATGAAGGCAGGCCGGCTCCTCTGCATAGAAGTCATGGCTACATTCATCGAGCGAGCCTGCTCCATTGGACACGACCTGAACCTCACAGCTCAAGAAGTCTTCCAAGAAGCCTTGGCTGCTGCATCTGCTGCAGACAGACAAAGAGAGCAGCAGCCTGATAGTCTGGGCCTGCTTTTCGGCCTTCCAGTCTCCCTCAAGGACCAAATCCAGCAGCGCGGGTGTGCATGCACAGGCGGGTGCATTCGCAACTCCCTCCCAGTGCATACCTCTGACTCGCCCTTGGTCACACTTATTCGCAAGGAGGGAGGCATTCCCTTTGTGCGCAGTAACTTGACTCAGCTGATGATGTGGATTGAAACTGAAAGTCATCTCTACGGCCGAGCGGAAAACCCTTGGGACCGCAGTAGGAGCACTGGAGGTAGTTCGGGAGGAGAAACAGGACTGATAGCAGCTCGCTGTTCCTCCCTCGGAGTGGGGTCGGACATCGGTGGGTCTATTCGGAACCCTGCGAGTTGGTGTGGAGTGTGCGGGTTCAAGCCCACTCCCCAGCGAGTACGGTTCGCAGGAGTAGGCAGTCCCTGCTTGGAGCAGCCCGGCTCCACCACTCACCTAGTGCCACCCGCTATTGGGCCTATAGGCAAATGTGTGGAGGACTTGACCCTGCTACTTCGGACCTGGTGGCAACAGGCTGCTTTTCTACTCGACCCTCAACTCATGCCTCTGCCCTTCGACTCTGCAGTGTACGCTGCCTATTCCTCAGGCAGTCAGAAGCTACGTGTCGGGTTCTACACATACGATGGTCTATTCGACTGCCATCCAGCAGCGATCCGTCTTCTCACCGAAGCAAAAGAGAGACTGCAAGCACTGGGATGTGAAATAGTGCCCTTTGCAGTACCGGACATGAGTGAGGTATTTAGAGGCTTCGTGCAGGCAGCTTTGGGAGCGGGAGTGCAGGAGGCAGAGGAGGGTCTGGGCGCTGAGCCGCCGTGCTGGTTTTACAGGAAACTGCTAGCTGTGGGCTCGAACAGACTGCTGAAGGCTGTAGCCAAAGTGGGACTGCGGCTGCTGGGATATGGACGGTTGGTATCCCTAGGGAATGTGCAGGCCGAACTGGACTCTCGAGAGTTCATGTGTCTGCACCGGTTCTTTGCAGACTACCAACTGCGCTTCACTCGCCAGTGGACTGCCCTAGGCCTAGACGTCATGCTGTGTGCCGCCACTGCCCTGCCCGCACCCCTCCACGGCCAAACCGACTTCCTCATCATGCAGCAGTCTACGCTCTGGCTGTGGAACGTGCTGCGCTACCCCTCGGGAGTAATTCCCCTAGGGCAAGTCCTGCCTTCTGAACAATACTACTCCTCCTCTGTGTCGGACAGCATTACTGCCAGGGCTAATGCAGCTATGCAGGGGACAGCTGGATTGCCGGTGGCTGTGCAAGTAGTTTCCCTGCCATATCAAGACGAAAAGGCCTTAGGGGTCTTGAAGCTGCTGGAGGACCTGTTTCAATTCCGCAAGCATCCCCTATAAGATAGGATACATATAAGATGGAAATCTCAAGATCAAAAGGACTCACGATATAGAGATAGCACCAAACCAATTGGAGTGAAATATGAAAGAGTTCCCTCGACAGAGTACCCACAGCCCTATTTCAGAGTACATCAGAGGAACTAGAGAAAGTGAATAGATATTTCTCATTGTTGTACGAGAGCAGTGAAGGGTCTACTTTGCTCATTCAGTGAAGAATGCGTTTGAGTCCACTGACAAGAAGGTAGACTGCTGGCAGAAGGGCGGATATGGTGTCTATAAAACTCATAAAGTGAGAACTTTAGCAACCTGACCTGGAGATCTCTTTGACACCAAGTGTCCATGAAATGTGTGATCAAGCCTTAGAATGCACTCCTTTCTGAACAGCTCGAATTCAGCTATTTCTTGCTGCGCTGCATGCTTGTGGAGGCGGATGAATACGTCTCAATACTGTAGCCGTACTCTCTGAGTCAGAACACAGCTTAATGGCTGGACGATCTTAACATAGGTGTAGACCTCGTCTTCGTCACAGTGGTGTCCTACCTGGCTGTGTCTCTCACCCTTCTTATGGAAATCCCTTCATGGCGCTGAAAAAGGTGTTTAAATAGATAGTAAGTTAGGAATTCCCAGCCAGTAGTGATGTGAACGCTCAACTCGGCTAAACCCCGAACGCCCACTGAGGAACTCAAACTACCGGCCATTGGGGTGCAATTGGACAGGACTATGCTAAATTGGAATCCTAGATGAAGGTGTAGGAGTCTAAACTGAACTGCTGCACCTCTCCGCTGTAGCTAATGGAAATGAGGACTAGAGAGCCCATCACCAAAGGTGGCTGGCTGCTCCAACAGCTCTTCTCAGTGGCTGAAAGGTGGAACCCTCCTTCAGACTCGATCTTCCAGCGTCCCATTTGTCTGTTAAGCGTCAATACGCAGAGTTCTCCGTCAGCTACGACGAAGGAAGCAGACTCACTGGCCATCATTCTGCTTGGGAGATGGATGGGGAGAACGAAAAAGTCTCAGTCTCTGAGTCGAAGGTCTCAATGCTGCGAGTAAGGTTGGGACAGGTAGATGAGAGTGGAAGATGCAGGGTTACTCCCACCCCTATGCAGGGAGTGAAGTAGCATTTCTCCTTCCGCACGTCCCTAAGAGGCAGCCACTGCCTATACTTCTCGCAGAGCATGACGTATTCCAAGCCATTCAGGCCCCCAAAGACCTACACAACAGAGGCAAACTTCGCTACTCCTGCCTCTCGGGCTGATGAGAGCAGGCAGAGGAGTCCAGCTTTGAAAGCCTGCAAGTCAGGAGGAGTGAGTACTTGAAGACTTGCATGTCTTTGCAGGTAGAGTCCAGAGAGCGTGTGCCAGTGCTGTTGCCTGGTCTAGACAGATGGAGGCTTCCAGCAAGCGGCTTCGATTGTCTCAGCGAGCTCTTGCTTCTCTGTCTGTAACTGATGCAGCC
>Ga0247837_1004848_pt1 | contig 21082 bp, 14 predicted proteins | sample LaCtaG_2_FD_187115 | JGI IMG/M metagenome (GOLD analysis project Ga0247837, IMG submission 187115) | Freshwater microbial communities from meromictic Lake La Cruz, Castile-La Mancha, Spain - LaCruzMarch2015_14.5m | ecosystem: Environmental > Aquatic > Freshwater > Lake | place: Spain: Castile-La...
TAAACCTACTGACATGAAGCTACTTAAGAAGATCTCTGTGCATACCTCAACAAAGCAAATTGAGCTAGAGTCTTTGCAGGGCTTCTTGTCCTATTAATCATATGAATTAGCTATACGAATTTCCGCACGAGCTTTCCTGTTTCCATGTTGAGGCAAACGCACTTATCCTCCTGGATAATGAAGAAGACGCCCCGAACTGAGTTTAGGATAGGATGGGAGTTGGAGTACTTGCCAACAGCAGGCTGCGAGACTTGAGAGTGCAGTAGGAGCTGGCCTTCCAACTCAGCCAACTTGGAGATGAAAGTCTTGGAGTGCACCATTAGCAGGCTATTGTGCACGTACAGAGTGCAGGGATAGGACTCGGGGAAAGACAGCGCGAGAGAGAGGAATTGGTTAGTGAGCGGAGCAAACGCTTCAATGAGCTTGGAGCCTGCCCCACATACATATACATGTTCGTTAAACCGGCAAGGATTAAAGAGAGTTATCTGCATCTGTTAAAGCAGCTTCTGCCTTCTTTCATGTTAGGCAGGGCCGTCCATGTGCGCATGCTGGTCAGGTCAATCTTTTCGCATTGCCTCAACCATCCTGAGTAACCCTGACCTGCAGCTGCGTAGCCTGGTACCAGAGTCTATGTGAAGGGTACTGTCTGCATGGATTACCTCCTCCAAATATGCAGAGTTCTTGCAGCTGGATTACTCCGTGTCTGCCGTGAGCAGTGAGCATGTCTGGCAGTGGGTGCACTTCTCCGCCACGACTAAGGAGACACGCCTCATTTCGTCCTTCCAAACTCGGCCCAAGGCCTCCACTGCAGAACACGCGTCCGTCCTTCAACACAGTCCAGCTACTGTAGGGGCCTGCTGTGATAAGCTTGCGCAGACGGACTCGCGGTCCCAGCCTCCGAGATAGAAGAAACGCAAGGAGGCATTAGTGACTTGGGCCAGCTCTAGGTCGGCGAGGTAGGAGCAGATTTCTCGAATAGCGTTGAGACTGAGACTCCCTCCCTTACCCCGCAAGAACTTAAGGTAGACCAGCCATGCCTTTGCACGGCGAGCTGAGAAACACGTACACCCGTGTAAATTCCCATCTGCGAAGTCTGTAATAGAGTGATTAATAGGGGAGATGGGAATAGGCAAGGTAGAAGACCCTCTGCCAATTAAGACTATTCAAATAATTCCACTGAAATACCAGAATTCAGGAGATGTCAGGAACTCAGGCATTTTAATCATCTGAGTGTTGGCTTGCTGAAGATTTCGACTAGCACCTAAAGATGCTAGAGGTGGGCTCTTTGAATTAGGAGTTCAAGTTGATTGTTGCAAATAATGCTTCTGAAGGTGGAATTCCCTCAGCAGGTTAAGGTAGTGCAACTGAACAGAGTCGAGTTCGGACTGCAGGTCTCTGCAGAAGTCAAATACAGGAGTGAAGCTTCTCATATTGCTCTTACTCACATTGGAGGGAATATTCAGAGCTGTACGTGTAGATAGTCCGCGCTATTGCATCAAAGCCAAACGGAAGAAGGGCTCTGGCTACATTAGCATTATCTTCCTGGCATAGCTCAGGTCCATAGTGTATTGATGGCAAAGGAGGGAAAACTCTACAGTGCCCGCGACGCCATCAACACCAGAGCCTTCCTCGAACTGATGTCCTCCATCGACGCCATCCCAATCCGCACTCTCAAGCCTTCCAAGGACAAAGGAGGACTGTACTTAGTCAATTTCCACAAGAGCACCTCTGTCTGCCTGCTTACTCGCCTCCCTTCCAATCTAATCCGTGCGCTGATCTCCTACAACACCATCACTGAACTGCTGGCTTTGTCACTCAGCTGTCGGCAGTTCTCCAAGTTTTTGTTCGACAAGTATATTCAGTTCAGTGGGGAGTTGGAAAACTTGGGGCTGTACAGAGCGCCGACTTTCAAATTTCAGGACCATTTCGACCTGCACAGACTCGAAGATTTGAAAAACTCGGGGAAAATAGTGAAAATATATGGGTCGATTCAGCCTGAATTCACGAGCATTTTCCACGTAAGCGCGCGAGGAGACCTGTTCTATTCCTATTATCAAGGCGCGATTTTAGAAGGGACTTTCCAGCCTAACGCGGATACAATGACAATCAAAAGCTCCCGTCCCTGCATTCCAAATGTCACCCTCACCGACGTTTCAGGCGAGGCTATAGCCTGTGCCAGCGCTACTGAGTTAGCCCTAAGCCTGCCCACTTCACTACGACAGGTCACAATGGCGTCCTCAGAACCTCCGGTGGCGGTGTATTTCCTGGCCAATAAAAGGATGATTTTAGTGCAAAAGGAACGTTGTTTCGAGCTCTACCACACTACTTTGGCACTAGCGCAAGTACTGCCACATGAAGGCTGGGTCACGAAACTGTACCTTCCAGACCCTGCTAAGGCCGTGTTTGCTACTCTCTCAGTGAGCGTTATCACTAGTTATGCCGTAGTCGCTGGAGGCACGCTGCAGAGAAAGTTCAGACATGAGAGGAAGCTCGGAGACTCTATTGTTGATGACATTCTAGTCCACAGGGAGACGTTGGAAGAGGAGCATTACGATTTCCTCATATGCCTTCAAAGCGATGGGGTCCTTTTAGTCAATTTCAAGCCAGTGACGTCCCAAACCGGCTGGCAGCAGATATACCTGTGTGAAGGGCATTTAATTGCTCTGAAGCCAGACAGCCTGCAAGTCTTTTCCTTCTCTCCTGATTCGAAAACCTATGTCCCGGTGCACAATTTGAGTGCAGACCTGCTTAGCCTTCCCTCGTTTCCCGCCCTTCTCAACTGCTCTCGCATGAAGATCGCTTCCGTTTATCAGCAAACCACAGGGTTGTCCATTGCTTACTACCAACCTTTTGCTGATAGACTGAAGTTTCACTGTGAGGTGCAGTTGCCAGTGGAGGAGGCGAAGGTCACTTTTCATCGGCAAATGACCATGATAAAGGGAGTGCTGTTGAAATGGAACCCGAAGCCAGTCAAAAAGAAACGCGAACCTGTAGAGGAGGAAAAGGCAGGACTCTTGGAGACAGTGCCCTGCGTCTACATTGTCAATTTCAACGCAGACTCGATGATTGGAGGAGCGCCCAATCTGGTTTCGCAGGCGATGACGATGATTGAGGACAGAGACAGAGAAAACATGCGGTTGGAGCAGAAACGACTGGAACGCAAGCAGCAAAAGAGAGCGGAAAAGGCAAGAAAGCATGAAGACCTGGACAGCAAGCACAAGCCTAAGTATTAGAATTCCCCTTCAAACTGACTCTTGTAGGACTGCCTCAACACTAGCTACTCTACGTCCTTGCTCTGCTCTCTCTGTCAGACCTTGTTCTAACGCTATTAGAGGACTCCAATATGCATGACTTATAGGCGAGCCTGGCAGGCGGTAGCACTAGTTCAGGAGAAGAAATGGTATTTATTGTGTATCCGCACCAGTAATTGCCGCATTTGTCCCTATTTGAACCGTGATACACTTAGAGTGAAAGTGTCCCCTGCTTCCTCCGAACTAGCTCCAAATACTGTCCTCCTTCCAGGCTGATAGTACTAAAGTAATCCCACCCACTCTTCCTAGTTATGCTGAGGTGTGCACGCCCTCTAAAGTAAGCCTTGCATAGTAGAAATCCAGAAAGCAATAAGGGTCAGGAGGTTGATAACTCTTCGTGCAAAGGTGCGGCTTGTCTTCATCAAACAGATTCTGAGAAAGAAGGGAAGTCTCAGTCTCAACGTCGTCCGAGAAATTTGCTCCTACCTTCACAACTTCGCTGAAGACTTGGTGCAGGTCACTAGCACCTTCCTGAGGTTCTTTGACTTCGTCTACTTCTCCGCGGGACCACAAGTGCCTCTGAGCACTCCCATCCAAGCGGACGAGTACAGTAGTTGGGTTGTATTAAAGGACGGGCGTGTATTCTGCAGCGGAGGCTTTGTGATGGGAGGGAAGGCGCTGAAAGCAGCGTTCCTGCTGGAGCGCAATGGAGAAGTGGACCCGCTGCCATACATGCTCACAGCTCGCTACCACCATGGACTCATTCAAGACGGACACCTTTATGTGTTTGGCGGATGTAAGTTCTAAGCAGTTAGTACCATCCACACAGACAACTGTAACGGGCAACTTAGCTGTCGGTAGGGGTTATGCAGGCTATTTGAAGGAGTGCGAAAAACTGGATCTGACCAGACGCAGGTGGCAAGCGTTGCCTGACATGCAAGACGGCAGAAGTGGGTTCAACCCCTGTCTGTTCAACAAATGGGTGTACGTGTGTGGCTGGGGCTCCAAACTAGTCGAGGCGTTTTCCCCACGCACTGAGACTTTCCTCGCGCTCCAACTCACTCTACCTCAAACTGACTCGGGGTGCACCCTATATGTTCTCGGCCAAATGCTGGTCCTGCACTCCGGAGGCTATATCACAAAGTACCACGCAAAGCCGAAAGGCCAGCTATTCCAGAGCTTCCAAGCCAAGCACAAGGGCTTGGAGGAGAAGTGGTCCAACACCCAGCCTGTGCTTGATTCCAATTACGGCTACTTCTTCATCTTCCAGTATGACAGGTGTATCTGCCTCACTATGGCGAAAGGGAAGGTAAAACGGACCATCACTTAATTTTTTCTTAGGTCAGCAGCTGTGCGGTTGGCTAGGAACTCAAAAGAGGGCGCCTCTACAGTACTAAAGCTAAGGTAGTGAAAGCAGTGTTTGGGTGTTTCAGATTGCTCAATCTAACGATATATTTAGGAAATCCTGACGGTTGTAAATGGAAAGAGACACCTAAGAGCAATTGGCAGAGTGCTCTAGTCTGCTGTTTACTTAAGAAGACCTTCGACGGCCTGGCGTTCCTTGACAAGCTCATCAATAGTGCGCTTGAGTTTGTCCTGGGAAAAGGCGTCTAGGTTGAGATTGCGGACGAGCTCATACCTGCCACCCGAACAAACCACCGGGTAGGCGAAGACGATGCCGTTGGGTACGCCATAGGCCCCGTTGTAGAGCTCACTGGGCACAGCCATGCTGACCCACTCCCCGTTGGAGCCGAGAGCCCAGTCCCGCATGTGGTCCACAGCGGAGCTGGCAGCCGAAGCAGCACTGGAGAGCTTGCGAGCAGCGATGATAGCAGCTCCGCGGTTCTGCACGACAGGGATGAATTCGTCCACCACCCAAGGACGCTGCACAAGGGCTGTGGCGGCCTGAGTCCGTACAGTGGCGTTGGAGATGTCGGGGTACATAGTAGTGCTGTGGTTGCCCCAAATAGCCATGCGCTTGATGTCCGTAGACTGCGCATTCGTCTTGATGGCAAGTTGTGCAATGGCGCGGTTGTGGTCTAGACGTGTCATGGCAGTGAAGTTTTCCTTCTTGAGGCCCTTGGCGTGGTGCATGGCGATGAGGCAGTTGGTGTTGACGGGGTTGCCCACGACCAGCACCTTCACACTCTTGCGGGCGTTGGTGTTCAGCGCTTCGCCCACTTTCACGAAGATTTCGCCGTTCTGCTTGAGCAAGTCTGAGCGCTCCATTCCGGGACCACGAGGCTTGGCGCCCACCAGGAAGGCGTAGTCCGCATCCTGCGTCACAGTGGACAAAACATCCGTGGCAACGATGCCCTTCAGCAGAGGGAAGGCACAGTCGTCCAACTCCATCACCACACCCCGCAGCGCCGCCTGCATAGGGAACAAGTCGTGGATCTGCAGAATCACTGGCTGGTCCGGCCCCAAGAACGACCCCGACGCAATGCGGAACAGCAGTGAGTAGGCAATCTGGCCAGACCCGCCTGTAACTGCCACGCGCACAGGGGCTTTTTGGCTAAAGCTCCTCATGCTCCTGCACACTCTGCTCAGCATTTTTTACAAACTGAGATGTGTGGCGGCCATAGCGCCGCTCCTACTCTCTTGAGTCCTTAGCTCGGCACTGCGAGTTGGTTGTTGGTTTCTAGTGTGACTTGTTCTGACACCTAATTAGGAGCTCAGGTAGCTATTTACTGCGCGTCGAGGAAATCTTGCAGGAGTGCGAAGAACTCGGGGTGTTCGAGGGTGATTGTCTCCAGGAAGGACTGGCGATGGGCGCGGCTGAAGACGCTCAACACCAACTCACATGTTTCACTGGGACTCAGCATTTCAGGCACTAGGGCGGGACTTTCCTCCCACTCTCTCAGCTTGGCCTTGGTAGTGCGCAGTTCACTCTCCAACGCAGTCCTTTCCTCTTCCCAGTCTTGCTGCAAGTCGCAGAGACTGGCCTGCCGCTGGCGCTCTATTGTGGCAGAGTGCAGTTCGTCCTGGCAAAGTCGCAGTCGGGTTTCGTAGTTGCGTGCAAGTTCAGCAGCTTGTTCCTCACTAAGTAGACACTGGGCGGCAGCCTCAGCCGTCACAGTTCTTTCTCGAGGCTGACTTCGCAGTGTCCAGGCCACATCCGCTGCACAGCGCTGCAACGAGTTCAGAAGCTGCCGATACGCGTCTTTCTGCCGCTCCAAGGAGGGCTCGACCTCAGGCACTCGCTGTCGCTTCTTCGCGGGAGCAACTGCTGCTTCGAAGCACTCCGCCACTAGGGCCAAGTCTTCCACTGCGCACTTGAGACTCAAGTACAAGTGGCCGCCCAGCCGCACGAAGACACTGTCTTCCTGGTCAGTGTCGGGCGGCAGAGGCGAGGGCTCCTTCTTGGCCCGCTGCACCAGGGCGGTTTCCAACTGTGCTACTTTCGCTCGGTACTTCTGCACGACTGCTTCCTGGGCGGCTCGCAACTCCCTCAGACGACTTTCGTAGTCGACTACGAAGCGCTCACGTAGTGGCCCTAACAGCTTGCTGCGAGTCCGGCCTGCCAACTCTTCTGCCACTGCCTGGGCGAAGGCTTGTTGCTCTGCTTCACGAGCTGCTCGACACTGGGTCTCCACGTACTTCTGAATTTTCGCTTTCTCCACCAGCTTCTGCTCCGTTCGTCTGTTCCGCTCCTCTTGCCAAAAGCTGCGCACGTCTTCCCGTACCATAGTGAGGCGATCAGCGTTAGACTGGCTCCAAGCGACTATTTCGCTTTCATCAGGCCTGAAGTCATTGATAGTGAGCACGCTGTCCTGGAAGCCACTTTTGCTTGCACGCAGACTGGCCTTCAGTTCCGAAGCCTCCAGACTAGGCCTCCGCAGTCTGCGCTCGTACTCAGAGAGGAGCTGCGACTTCTCGTAGGTCAGCTGCCGCAATGCCTCTTCATGCTCCTCCCGGAGACGCGATGTCTCTGCAGTGAATTCAGCTTCCTTCTGTCTGAAAGCTGCGCGGTGTTGATCTCCAAGAAGTTTGGCTTGGTCCGCCAGCTGTTTATCAACCTGCACTTTGAGCAGTGCCTCTTGACTGGCGAGGTCCTGCAGGTGTTTGTCCTGCAGCACCTTCGTCTTACTGCGCAGCTTTCGATCCGCCTCTTTGCGCTCAGTGTTTAATCGAGTGAGGAAGTCCAACTCAAGCTCTTGCCGGGTCTTCTCTGCAGTGTGCTTAATTTCCTCCTGGAGAGTTCGCAACTCTCGTTCTTGCTCCCGCCGCTGTCGAGTCAACTCTTGTTTGGCCTTTTCCTGCTTGTTTGAGGCTTCCTCGCGAACTTCAGCTAGCATTTGCTCGGCTGCTGCTTGCTGGGAACGCGCTTCCTCGAGCTCTTTAGTCTTCGTCTGAAGCTTTTGTTCGTATAGCGTTTTGAGCTTTAGCTCGGCTTGAGTGAAGCGCTGCTTTTCTTCTGAGTCCTGGCTCTGCTTGAAGCTTTCAGTCTGAGTCTGCAAGGCTGCCAATCGCTCCTCATAGTCTCGCTGCAAAGTCTCCAGCTCCTCTTCCGCCTCACTTCGCTGCGTCTTTTCGCTCTCCACCAGCTGTTTCAGACGAGCCACCTCCTGTGCGGATTTGGAAAGTTTGAGCTGCAGCTCCCTCACTTGGTCCTCAAGTAGGTGCTGGCCGTGCTGGGCAGACTCGAGCGCCTCTTGCAGTTCCTCCTCATGAGTGAGTAGATCTTGCTTCAACTGCTCTGCGGCTTCCAGTTCAGACCGCAGGGTTTCGGGAGCGAAGTCGCCCAGGTCCGCTTCAGCCTGCACTGGAGCTCGCACTTCAAAGCTGACTTCCTCGAGGGCCTCTGTGCATGTTCCCACTGTTTGGAAGGGTCGGGCTTCCATCAGCTGCTGTAGTTTGGCGCTGAGTGCGTTTTTCTCTTGACGAAGTGCCTGTGCAGTGGCCAGGGCCTCCTCCGCTTGCTTCAATTTGCCCTTCACTTCTGCAGACAAAGGCGCATCCAGGCTCGCCTGCAGTCCTACGGAGCACTGGCTCGCAGGAGCCAGTTCACTCAGCTTCGCCTCATACTCCATAGACAGAGTCATTTCCTTCTTACGATCTCTTAGGCGCAGATCATCACTCAAAGCCTCGTTTTCCTCGTGTGCAGTCTGCAACTGCGCCTTGAGTTCGTCCTTCTTAGCACGCATCTTTTGAAGTTGCAACTCGAGACGTGCTCTCTCGCTTTCCTCTCTCGCCTGGCGCTGCTGCATTTCTGCTAACTGCGTCTGAAGTTCTTGCACTTTGAGTCCCTCCAACGAAGGGCGTCTTCGCTTGGGCTCCAGGGTCTGTCGCAGAGTTTCAGCGGCACTTTGGGCTTGAAGGCAGGCTTCCTTGGCTTCCTGCAGTTCTCGAGTCAAGCGAACACAGGTCTCGTTGCCCGTCTGAAGCTCACTCTGCAGTCGGCGGTTGGCTTGAGCGAGGCTCATTGCTTTGGAGTTCTCTTCTTCGAAAGCAGCTGCCCGGCTCTCCAGCTCTTCTCGGAACTGCCGCTCGAGTTCCTCAGTTTCCGCCTTGCTCTGCTCCAGTTGCCCCCTCAGAGTTCTCTCCAGCAGCCGCCACTCTTCAGTCTTTTTCAGCCACTGGTCGTCCCTCTTTCCAGTTTTCAGTTTGGCGATTTGAGCCTCATACGAGGCTTTGAGCTTGGCCAGCTGGACCTGGTAGTCCACTCGAGGAGGCTGTCCCTGTCGAAAAGCAGAGTTTTCTTCCTGCAGAATATCCACTGTGAGTCGAAGAGACTCGATTTCCTGCTGGTCTCGAGTCCTGCTTTCAGCCTCCGCGTTGCAGCCGCCTTGGCAGTCACGGAGAGTGGCCTGGCAGGCAAGCAGGTCTTCCTGCAGCTGCTCGCACTGTTCAGTCCTTTGCGTGAGACGTGCTTGCAAGGTCTGCAGGTCCTGAGAGTGCGTGACTTGCAGAGTCTGCAGCTGTTGAGACAGAGCTTTGGTCTGGGTGGCTGCGGCTTCCAGGCGTTCTAGTAACTCACGTTCTTTGCGAGCTGCAGCGGTGTTGACGATCTTGAGCTTAGCCAGCTCCAGCGAAAGTCCTTCCAGTTCCTTGTCCTTGGTCCCAGGACTCTCCGCTAGCTTCTGAGAAAGCGCGTGCTGTAAATCTACATGAGCAGTGTTGAGCTCGGCCAGTGCAGTTTTGACGCGAGCCAGCTCCGCCCTGGACAGTTCCAACTGGCGTCCCCGCAGTGTCTCCAGTGTAGGAGTGTCACGGGCCTGCAACAGTTCCAGACTGTCTTGGATCTGCTCCACCTTATCGTGGAGATCTGCGTTTTCTGTCTCAGCTATCTGTCTGGCTCTTTCCGACTGGTAGTGGGCCTCTTGTTCTGCTTTGAGTTCAGCTCTGAGTTGAGTGTTGGTGGTCTTTAGCTTGTAGACTTCGTCTTGCATGACTGAGTTGTCCAGAGCGGTTTTGTAGGCGCTGTCGCCTTGGTGGCTCTGGTTGGGACCGAGGAGTGCGCTGCCCAGCACTTCTGAAGAGTTGCCGCTGAAGCTGTGCTTGGAAGGCCTGCGACGGCCGGGAGTGAAGAACCAAGGCTGGCTCTGCTGTGGGGAGAAGGTGAGCGTGTCTTTGCTACGCGGCTGCCTGGGCATCTGCGCCACTCGCTCTTCCTTCGCTTCCTCCAGCTGAAAGTCATTCGCCTCACTGTCCATGTCCATCGTGGGCGCGGAAACCTGCGGAAAGCGCCCTCCCTCAATGGGAGTGATGTGGGTTTGGGACCAATCCATCATCTTGTGCACTTGCTGCTGGGAGAAACTCCCGCGCTCACTTTCATCCAGAGGGGACCCTTGCACTGGAGAGGGCTCTCGCTTGGGCGTGTACTCTGCGGAGATGTCGCTGTTGGAGCGGTCTTCGGGCAGCTCCAACTTGTCTATTTCGTTGTGCAACTCCTGTCTTCTCTCCAAGTCGTAGGAATGCCGCCGATCCATACTTAAATATATACTCCCCAGCAATACTTCCCAGCGAACTATAGGAGAGGCACTGACTTAGCCTCAGTGAAAGTACTCAGTGGAGGTCGATAGTAATGGAAATGCAGCAGGAAGTGGCGCACAGCAAGGAACAGGTGCACAAGCTCCGGGAACTGACAGTGCGGCTGTTCGCGGAGGGCGCCACAGACCTACGGCCACTGAACAAGCTAGTGCTCGGCATCAGAGCAGGCATGCGGCAGGTCCAGCACAGAACTGAAGAACTCAAAGAGGCCTGCGCACATGCAAGAGACGAGGCAGACGTGCTACAGTTGGAAGTTGAAAATGCCAATTATCTACGCAGAGCGTACCAAGAAAGCATCGATAGAGCAGAACGAGAGCCCACGCCTCAGCTCGACCAGCTGCACATCGACCCTGCGCAGGACAGCAGCACTGTCAAACGGGCTTTGGAAGCTGAGCGTGAGGCTCGCGTTGAGCTGATCAAGCAGCTGGAAGTCGAACAAGCAGAGCTGCATCAAGTGAAAGCAGCTCGGCAGCAGGTGCACACTCGGCTCCAGCGCTTCCTGCAACTCGCCCAAACTGTTCAAACGGCAGCGGAAGCGCTCAAGACTTTCGTGGAGTCCGAAATGGATACAGAGGACTAGCAGTTAATATGCGCAACAGTCTCATCCCCGCCCCCTATGACTGGGCGGATGCGAGGACAGAAGACAAAAGCAGGCCTGTGGGCTACTTGCACGACTCTCGGACACACAAGCAAGAACAACTTCGTTCCTCGCTAGACACGCAGCACTACGCCCTCCCTGACCGTCCTTCTGACTGCATACAGCCACCTGCCTCCAACCCTCGTGAACGCAAACAACGTGAACTGGGCTTAAAGCCCTGCGAGCCTGAAGCGTGTCCGCCCCTCCTCTCCTTCCGGCTGACACGCCTTGGTCCGGAAGTCTGTGAGTGGCAGGTGCGGAAACTGTTTGAGTTGGTGCATGTCGTCAAAGCGGAGGTGGACCTGGACAACATCACAGGACAGTGCAGAGGCTCTGCACTCGTGCAGGTCCGCTCTCACGTGCAATCTGATGAGCTGGTTGCAGTCCGGCGGAATGCGGCCTCCATAGGCTGGGATATGCAGCTCCATACCCCAGAAGTAAAGCGCCGAGCACAGTACAAAGACCTGAGCAGGCGAAACTTTCTAGACCCTGGTACTGAGGAACTGCGGACGGAGTACGCAGCTCCCAGGGACGCAGACCCGAGCTGGAGGGAAGGCACTGAGGACCTCTATAGATGGACGCAGTTACGTAAGTCCTAGTTTGGGTACAGAAACTGCTCCACCACCACTCTCCAAAGCGCTTGGGGTAGGTTGAATCTTGCGTGGTTGCGCACCCACCATAAAAGGCGTCTACGATGCGCGAAGTACGGACGAAGCTGCTCCTCTGAAATGACAGTTGGCCGCTGATCGAGGCGGAACATGCCACCGAAGTGGAGCTGCTCAGCAGGCGGCAAGCAGGAAAAGGCCTGCACAGGGTTACTTAGTCTGCTCAGCTCCACAGGACTTGTGAGCAAGCGAACACATGTGGGGTCTGCGGGAAGTCGCTGTTCGCAGAGAGCCAGCCAGGAAGTATGCGGGTAGCAGTGTTCTAGGAAGTCCAGGGAAAAGCCCCGAGCTGCTAAAGCTCGGCCCACTTTCTTGTGTGAGCGAAGCAGCTCCTCTGCAACTTCGGAACTGAGCAAGTGACTTCGATGCAAGTCTTGGGCAGATAGGTTGACTTTGGACTTGCAGAACTCCAGTACCACTTCTAGCTTCAATGCATGACTGCTTTGGTCTGTCACTGCAACTAAGTCTTCAACTGTGCTTCGAATCAATTCGGCCAGATGCTTGGCTTGTTTGGGACTAGGCCAGCACTTGGACCGGAGTAGGAGGAGCAGTGTGTGCAGCACCTCCTCAATATTGGATACCTGGAGACAGTAACGTAAGTAGGCATGAGCGAGCGCCAGGATGAAAGGCTTGGCTTAAGCTGCGAAGTGGCTGTCCACTTGTGCGTATCCAGGGTAGCGGGAAGCCGAGTGATGCCAGCGTAGATACATATGCGAAGAACAGCTCCTTTTTGCGGGTGAGTAGCAAGTCGTTGTCCCTCAGCAAGGCACAGAGGACAGGGACTTGCCGCTCCCAGGTGGCACTCCCGGGAGACTCTGTGGGCTGGAAGGCACGTTGCTGGGCCACTTTGTAGTAGTCCAGCACAGCTCTGGCTGCACGACTGCTTGTGCTTTCCTCCTTCCTAACCACCTCTGCAGAGTACAGATACGGAAGCACTCCTGCGAAGAACTGCACAAACAGCACATCACTCTGCCAGTACTTCCTGCCAAGCATCCACTCTTCCAGTTCCGTCTCCAAGTCCAGCGCATACAGTCGCAGAGTCGTAACAGGACTACTCCCTGGCGTGCGACTACGGAAAGGATGCACAGTCGAGGTGAGCACCAGGGTGTTACCCACTTGCACCCGCAGACCTGCGTCTTCCAGGCCCACCACTAGTCCCTCCGTCCATGTTCCGTGCAGCTGCACATCAACGAACTGAAAGAGCTGGGGTCCATCCATTATAGCAATGCAGCCGGAAAAGGACCTAGAAAAGGACCTGCGCAAGAAGAAGTGGGTGGGCAGACTGAACCGACTCGGAGACCGGGGCCACCAGCTCTTCTGGCTCGCTGCAGCCATTGCGGTGCTCTACTACTCCAACTTCTTCACTGTCATCTTCACGCATGCGGGAGTCAACCCCACTTTCTTCGCGGCCACTTTGATAGGCTTTGGTCTGTTCGCAAGCATGACGTTGTATGCAGTCTTTGGACTGCCGCATGATGAGGAGGTGGAAGTCGTGGCTCCTCGACTGGTCCCCACTGCCACGGCGGTGGCCTTCACTACCTTTCTCACTGCGATGATTGCCTTTTGGCCTGTGTGGGGCTGGTTCACGCCTGCTATCCTGCTAATCCTACTGATGGGCACACTGATGTCGGGCCAGTTTATGCCGAGCGGGTCAGTGGGCAGTGTGCTGTTTCTACTGCTACTGGTGCTGGCCATGCTGTCGGGGTATGCGATCCCTCACGAGGGGCTGTTGCACTAGGTAGTAACTAGACCAGCAGCTCAGGGACGTGGCAGTCTGCATGCACTACTTTCCTAGTCTCCGTCAGTAGGAACTCTCCTGTGAGCAGTTCCCCGCACTCTGCACAGCGAGAGTCTTCAGTCAGGTCGACACACTGAGTGCTGGCTTCCTCGCTGAAGTCCGTCCACAGCTGCATTAACTTCTGCTCCGCAGTTCTGCGCTGCACTGTCGCTACGAAGCTATCCCGCTCCACGCCCTCGAACACCTCAGTCAAGTAACGCTTCACCTCACCCAGTCCCAACTCTCGGGGCAGCATTTCTAGGGCGTATTCGTTGTCGAAGAGGCGGGGGGAGGACCCGAGCAGCTCGAGCAGAGTCTTTTGGTCGTTGTGTTCTGGGCGAGTTAGATGGTACAGCAGGGCGTTTGTCACTACAGGAGATTCCTTTTCACGTACGTATTCGAGAGCCTTGCGAGGGTTGTGGCCATACAGGTAATAGTGGAGGATTTCATCGTAGCGATGCAGTTTGTCCAGCAAAATGCAGCGTTCATTGGGAAAAGAGGCGGGCAGCAGTTTAAGCACCTCCCGAGGCTCATAGTGGAACGGCTCCTTGGCCAGGTAGTCAGTCAAGCTGCGGGCCGGCAGTCGACCTGCAGTCACTTCCAATATCAGCAACTCCGCGAGTTCATTGTGCTGGGCCTGTGTGGCCTCTGCTGCGTTGGAGAGCAGGTCAATAGCCAGGCGGTTCGCTCCAATGCTTCTCAGCAAAGGCAGCAGCTTCCTAGATAGGTTCAGTTTTTTAAGCAAAGCAGGTCGGTCCACTGTCAGCAGACTTGAGGCTTGGTCGCGGTCCGCTTCGAACAAAAAGGCTAGATAGGTCTCGAAGGTGCCTTCGTCTTTCTGCATTTTGCATAGAAAGGACCGCATGTCTGCGAGCCAGCGCCGTTCCCGCGACCGCAGGAAGTGACTGCGCATCAGTTCGAGGGCAGGCTGGTATACTTTTTTGGACAGATACAGTTTGTACAGCAGTTCGTACTTCTCACGCTGTCTCAGCACCTTCTCACAGTGTTTGGAGGGCAGCAGGTTGTCTGTAACCAGCAGCTCCACCAACTTGTCAGTCAGCTCCGAAAACTTCAGACAGGTATGAAACAGCCACACCTCCGCAAACCTCTGCGCTTCGTTTCTCTCCTCCCTCAGCGACTGAAAGTACTGGTAAAAGGCTTGCTGAGCTCTGCCCATCAACTCGTCATCCTCAAACACCTTCCTGCCCTCTGATATCAGCGCTGAAATCGATTCAGGTACATTGGTGAGATGCAGCTCCGCTCGCGCATCTTGGAAGAACGGCTCACAGTAAGTTTTCACATTCTTCTCCAGCTTCACAGAATGCTTGAAAAACAGACAAGGGATCCAGTAGCGGCCGCTTTTGTGGAAGTAGTATGAGGCCTGGCTGTAGTCGCGAACTCGGAAGAAGGAGTGCAGGCCCAACTCCAGGTATATTTTGGATGCAAACCCTCCGGAAATATGGTCATTCATGGCGAGTGCGGTGTCGTATTCACCTCTGCGGAGGAAGTAGGACATGACCTTCTCAGGCGCTGGGCCTTGCAGCTGCACCCACTTCCTCTGGTCGTAGAGCAGGACGTAGTTCCTGTCCACACAGAGTTTAAACGGGGCTTTCAAGCTGGAGAGAGTGATCAGGTGAGTGCCGGTCACTAGTCCTGCGATGTGTGCTTCGCCTTCCCTCATCAAGCCCACTACAAACCCTGGGTACAGAAAGGCCACTTCTGTGGGTCGGTCTCGCCACACTACAGCTTTCGCATTTTCCACGTCGTTTCCGTCATACCCCACTACTCTGCTTTCCTGGTCTTTGGTCACTAAGAAGCCTTTGAGGTGGGGCAGGGAGCTTGAGTCCGGAAGGCGGTCCATAAAGAGTCGAATGACCTTGGAAGTGAGAGGAATGCGGCGCACCTCCAGTCCAGAGAAGCGCATAAGCGACACTTCGAAATCACACTGTAACAGCAGGACCGAGGCTTCAGAGGGCAGTACCAGTCGAGGAGTGAACAGCGCTGTGATTTCCAGTGCAGAGGCAGGGTCCGCCTTCGCCACCACCACCACTCTGTCTCCTCTGAGAAACACTACACAGGTCTCCGACACTGCGAAGTAGTTGGCGCCTTCGGAGTGAGGCCAGGTGATAGGGTTGACACAGTGCGGTCTGTGGTACTGCCGCAGTACTGAAGTCAGTGCGTACAGTTCTTCCGCTGTTAGGTACAGTTGCTGAATCTGCTCACTGCAGGAAATGGAAGTCAGGACTTGGCCGGACACACTCATGATTTGGGCGAGGGTGCGACTGGCGAGCGCTAGGTCCTCTCCTGAACTAGCGTATACAGAGCAGGCTGGCAGGTCTGGTTCGCAGTGTCTGAACAGCTCCATATATATGGCGTTGGCAGAGCTTCCCACCACTATCATCCACCTCATCCTGTCCTTCCTGCAACCGCGGGAAGCCTTCGTGTGCTCCGCCACTTGCAAGAACTTCCACACGGCCGCGAGCTACTTCTTCTACGAGGAGTACGTCAAAGAGCACTGGACCCTGCCCACTACTCCCAGTGCAGTCATCGACTTCTTCATGCTGAAGAGTCGCCAGCTCTGGACTATCCCGCTTGCAACACTTATCACTGCAGAGTCGAGACTGCACGAAATACAAGGTGTGCGGACAGTGGCCCAGGGCTTTCGCTTCCAGGCCTTTTTGCTGCACACACATGAAGTACTGTTGGTCAGGAATGGCAGTGTGTGCTGGAGCACCCGCTTTGACAAGCCGGTGGAAGAGATGTGTGCGGGCGTGTCGACGATTGGAGTGCTGTTGAGAGGGGGCAGTGTGGAGCTTTTACGCGTGACGGAAGACAGAGCGGATAGAGAGTCTGTGCCTGTGCAGGAAATCGCCACTCACATCTGCATTTCCTTCGATAGATTGGTGCTGAGCACGGAAAGCCAGCAACTACTAGTGTGGGACGGAGCAGCCCTCCAGCCGCTTACCTTCGACCCGCCCACCACAGGTCCAGTTCTCTACTTGGAGTCTCACAGCAAAATCGCTCTCATTCTGCTGGAGGGCGGACACTTCTACAAACTCGAGGGAGACTCGCTGGTCGCAGTGCAAGACCCTTTCTTCAAGAAGAAACCGATTGGACTGATAGCCTCAGGACTGCTGCATTCGCTGGCACTGCAGAGGGAGGAGCTACCGCCTTTGGCCTCCTGGACCACACCAATGCTGCTAGAGTGGCTGGAGAGCAATGGGTTTTCTGACTGTAGTGGAGTGGTCACTCACTCCAAGTTCGCAGGGAAGGATTTGGAGGACGCAGACGACGACTTCTTTGTAGATGTCCTGGGCATCCGCGAAACAGAGCGGGCGAACCGGCTGAAGTACCTGCGCACCCAAGTCCACGCCCGCAGCGTCTCTTCCAAATTCTCGCTTTTCGGCTGGGGCATCAACCCTGACAGTCAACTCGCCAAGTCCGAAGCCACCCTCCGCCACCCGGTTCCCATTGACCTGCCCAGACTGCAGAAAAACGAGTCTATTAAGTCACTGCACTGCAGCAAAACCTACTCCTTCCTATTGACTTCCGCAGGCAGAGTGTTCGCTGTGGGCGGGATTAAGCTCAAGAGCAGGCCACAAGGGGTGGAAATGCTGCCTTGGACTGACCTCACTCCCGCACTCACCCAGGGCCAGTCCAACCGCGTTATTGAGGAGATGATCCCTGGCAGTGAGGAATTGCTCTTTATGGTCCTCAAAAGAGACCAAAGAGACCTGCCTCAGAAGCGCCTCAAAGGGGCCAACTTGATCATGAAGCAAATTCTGTGGGACCCGAAACTCAACTTTACTGACTTTGTGGTGGGCTATGAGGACCGCTTCCTAGGGATAATCGAGGTTAGTGCGGCAGACTTCAGCAAGAGCGAAATTCCAAGCCACAGAATTCGCTACTACAAGCGAGCGGGGGAGATAATGTGGGACAGGAGAACTCGCATGAATCGTCTTTAGTTAGTACTCCTAGACTAGACCCAAAATAGTCTTAATCTAATGCGTGTAGATGAAGCGCAGGATAGGCCCTGTTAAGTTGTTTTGGCCGGTACTGACCTCTCCCGCCTCCAGTTGCGCACTCTGCACCTCTTCAAAATCCCATACTGCATAGTCACTGCCCGCCCAGATATCAGGCCGCTCGAAGGAATTCCCGCGGTACATGACTATTTCTCGCACTCCTGCAGACGGCACGATCTTCAGCTTGAGGCAGTAGTTCACATTTGGATTCACAGGGCAGGGAGTTGGGAAGTTGTAGTAAGTGAGGATGCTGTTGCCGCCTGAGAGCTGTAAATTGGGCGTCTGTGCGAAGGTAGGATTGCCTCGGGCGAGCGTGCCTGCGTATATCTTGATGAATTGAAGTGTGGCTGTGACGTCAGGCTTGAACGGGTTGGCGATGCCTAAGCCTATGAGTTTCACCTTTTCACTGCACAGAAAAGTCATCGCTTCCACCTGATTGGTATTAGCGTTGATTCCCCATCCACGATTATTTGGAGTGAACTGCCTTTCGGGGGTTCCAGTAGCGGGAAGGACACTCGGGAAGCGGTCCAGCACGAACCGGCCTTGTATCAGTTCGAATGGAGGCAAGTCAGATCCAGGATATTCAGGGTCTTTATTAGGCCGAGGTGGGATGGGCTGCGGCTTGTACTGGGTATTACCCGGCTTAATAGGAGCAGTAGGCTTCTGGACAAAGAACAGAGGCAGGCTGTCAATAGCCACCTTGTAGTTGAAGCCATCTAACGGACAGACGAAGCCGCCTTGGTTCCTCAGTGCATCCGCACATCCTTCACATATAGCGTGCAGCGCCTTCTTACACGGCAGCACTCTTATCCGGGCACTCACCAATTCAAGTTGCTGCAAACACTGCACACAGCAGAAGGAACGAGGCAGCTGATCCGTCCCCTTTTTCTCCTCTCTATAGCCTATCAGGACCTGAGCCAAGTCCAACACTGCAGCGGGCGGCTGATTTCCCCGCTGAGTCCATCTTTGCAGTACGTCCAAGTTCAAGTCACAGAAGTTGATTTGACCCATCAAGTTGCGAATGCACTCGTCTAAGGCTCTTCTAGCGCTGGCTTCGTCGGTCACAGGGTAGGACTTGCCATCCATGCCGCCCGGAGTCATACAAGTACTGCAGAATACTTCTAATGACTGCTGGTATAAGGTTAAATTCTGCCGGCCGTGGCATCCTCTGCAGGTCAATTGATTGCGACTTTCCACGAGTTCTTTGAGTTTCTGGACCACATTTACATTATCTCGAAGAGTGTTGATATACACATTCCTTACCGACATTTCCAAAGTCTGCGGCAGCGCCACATTCTTCCTTCTCAGTCCTTCTGCCGTTTCGTTGATCTTGCCAATCAACTGGAACTTGACTTTCTCAGCTTCTTCGATCGCATCCACCACTTGACAGCCTGGATGCTTGCATTGCTCACACACAGGCGTATAGTGAGTGAAGCAGAAGGAAAAAGCGGCATTTTTGTGGTCTTCACATCTGATACTAATAGAGTCCAGCAAGTCAATGAGGACACGGTTCACAGGCAGTTTCTCTATGGCTGTGTAATCGAAGGAGCGGTCTTCTGGACATTCAATACGGCCGGATTTGGCGAAGAGGGCAGTGAGGCAAGCGAGACAGTAGGTATGGGAGCAGGCTAGAAGCCGGGGCTGGTGGGTGGTTTGGTTGTAAGTGTTGGTGCACACAGGGCACTCTAGCATCCTGCCTGCCATTTAAGTCTATATAACGTGAATTGGAGGGCTGCGGAGGACAAGAAGTGCGGAAATTGACAGATGTGCAAGCTTTGTGGAGCAAGAATCAATCCCAGAAGAGCTATTTTGTCTATGGCTATTTCCATCCCCAAGTTCTGGAATTAAATGCGTCCTAACGCCCTGGTAAAGGACCATTTCTAGATTTTCGACCTTTACACACAAGCAATATATAACGAAATGCACTACACAAACCCACTTAGCGCCTATAGAAGAAGCGGAGAATAGGACCAGAATATATGTTCTGCCCAGTAGCTTCCTCGCCTGGCTCCACCAGTCTTGTGCCTTCCAACTCCCAAGTAGTCCGGCCACTGCCGATCCAAATCTCAGGGACTGAGTCCCCCTGCAATTCATTGGATATCCCAGTGATTTTCACCTTCAGTGTGAACTTTACTAGAGCTGTGACTGGCATGGGGTATGTGAGAGGGCAATGGGTTAGGAGTTCGCTCCCGCCTACTAGAGAAGTGAGGGGGAATTGGTTGAATACAGGGTTGCAGCGCCCTGCAGTTCCTTTGTATATCTCGATAGACTGAAGCAAGTCAGCGACCCCTAGGCCTGTGAGAAGTACATCTTCATAGCATGTGAATACGATGGATTCGATCTGGTTTCGCTCACTCTGAATCAACCATCCGCGGTTAGTCCCAGACTTCGCCTGATTTACGCTAGGACGCACGGATTTGAAGCGCTCAGTACGTACTGACCAGGCTCTAGTTCTGGGGGCGACAGATAGAGGTCTATCTGTTGCTGATTGGATTCCAGTCTGACCAAGTTGGCTTGCGTTATAGGAAACCCGTCCAAAGGACAGTAAATGCCTTCTTGAAATGTAGTGGACAAAGCGCAGTTCTCACAAATTGCATGCAGTCCCTTACTGCATGGTAGCAGCCAAAGACTCGCCACTTCCGAGTTCAGCGGCTGCACAGACTGCGGACAATAGGAGAACTGCGGTAGCTGATCAACTCTCTTTTTGTGTGCAATAGACCTTAGAAGCCCTTAGTCAACTCTAAAACACTCAGTAGCGCATGCTGATTTCGCTCGTTTATTCGTTGCAAAACTGTTTTGTCGAGATCACAGAAGTTGATTTGCAATACACTTCGAATGCATTCATCGATTGTCCGTCAATCATTGACTTCATTCCACACATGGAAAACTTCCCAGGTCTTCACGGAATGAGAGACAGTTGCGGTAAACAAGTTCCAGAGATTGCTGGAATATGAGCAAATTGTCGTTGGTTGAACATATATCGCAAACTAATTCTTGAATTTGGTCTCTTTGAGTTGCCAATATAGGCAGAGTTTCGAGGTTTTTCTGCAGAGTATTATCATATCGCTTCACCCTTGCACTTTCAATCAGTCCAACAGTACTTCAATACGATTTGTAACTTTCGAAGCAATGCGGAAAATCTCCATACGTCCCGATCTTTCGCAGGCGTGATGACTGCATTGGTCACGCAAAGGCACATAGTGGGTGAAGCAGAAAGAAGTGGCTTGAGCATTGTGCACTGTGCATACGATAAAGCGAGACTAAGCAGGCCAAGGACTGTCTGATTGGCGCCCAGCTGGTCTGGAGATCTATCTGACGGCAGCTTAAACAGCGGATTTGCCGGTATAGCTGGAAGGTATAGAGGAGATGGCTTGACAGAAGGTGTGTGAGCAAGCCAGCACTTTGGGCAGATGCAGACTTTGGTCGTAGGAGTTGCAGCAGAGATTACAGGTCAGCAGCTCAGTCACCATTTCTATAAATCTACTAAAAGTCTAGACTAATGCGTATAGAAAAAGCGCAAAATCGGCCCTGACAAGTTGTTCTGCCCATTCGCCTCTTCTCCTGCCTCCATCTCCTTCGTATCTTCGAACTCCCACATCGTTTTGTCACTCCCCGCCGACAGCTCTGGCCTCTCAAAAGGATTGCCTCTATACACCATCATGGGTTCTCGCAGACCCTGAGGAGGGGCGATTTTCAGCTTGATCGTATACTTGGTGAATGCAGCGACAGAGTAAGGA
>Ga0247837_1004849_pt1 | contig 21079 bp, 6 predicted proteins | sample LaCtaG_2_FD_187115 | JGI IMG/M metagenome (GOLD analysis project Ga0247837, IMG submission 187115) | Freshwater microbial communities from meromictic Lake La Cruz, Castile-La Mancha, Spain - LaCruzMarch2015_14.5m | ecosystem: Environmental > Aquatic > Freshwater > Lake | place: Spain: Castile-La...
TGTCGACGGGAGGTCACGTCGATTCTGCAGCAGCTCGGGCGGGGCGGCGCCGTCGGCACCTACGAGGTCAGCGACGTGCAGCTCTCCCCCGGGGACTGCAACGCCGAGCCCGGCACCTGCGAAGCGAAGTTCGGTGGCTGGGCCATCGCCATCATGTGGGAGTCCCCCACCGAACCGGTCAAGCGGGACCTCGTCCTCGCCGACGGCTTCTTCGCCCTCGACGAGCAAGGCTCGAATTTCGGTGGTTTCTCGTCGGGGCTGTCCCCCGAGTTCATCATCGACGGGTTGACGGTCGGCGAAGACCAGAGCGGTGAAATCACCGTGCTCGCCTGGGAGGGCGACGCCCAGCTTGGTGTCCCGCCCCAAAACCTGGCGGGCAATCCGTTCCGCTGTCTCGACGGCCAGTGCGCGGACTTCGTCAGCCTGCGCAGCAACACCAGCGCCGTGGCGACCCGCCTGCAAGACGCCACCAGCCGTGCTGGCAACGTCATGAACGGCTCCAACAACAAGTCCGGCGGGTCCCATCCTGGCCTTGACATCGACACGTTCGACATCGGCCAGACGGGCCTCGGCATCATTCGCACCGGCGACACCCGCCTGTTTTTGCGGGCGGGCTCGGGAGACGGCGTCCCCGACGACGGCAGCGGCGGCTCCGGTGAATTGTTCCTGCTGGGCTTCACCATGGTCGCCGTCGACACCTTCGCCCCCCGCTTCTTGAACGGCGGCACCGAGAAGGTGGTCCTTGAGCCCGTGGCCGGGCCCGGTGAGACCCTCAACTACATCCTGCGCCTCGAGAACGACGGGTCCGCCGCCGCCCAGAACACCATCGTGCGCGACGTCCTCCCCGCCGGCCTGACCTACGTGCCGGCCTCCACCACCAACACCTGTGGGGTGTCGTCTGCCGACGTCGGCGGCACCTCGCCCGTCTTGCGAGCCCAGGGGCTCAATGTGGGCACCCTGGCCATCGGTCGCCGCTGCGAGGTTCGCCTGAAGGTGAAGATCGACGCCACTGTCGCCGAAGGCACCGTCATCGAAAACGTCTTCACCGTGGCCGCCGATGGCGTGCCCCCCCTGCAGGTGGGTCCAGCGACGACCATCATCGAGAACGCCGAACTGGCCCGCCCCACCAAGCGCGTCACCGTCCAGGGTGGCGGCGAGCCCGCCCCGGGGGCCATCCTCCAGTACCGCATTCGCATCGACAACACGGGTACCCGCCCCGCCCCCGACGTCAGCATCGTCGACACCTTCCCGCCCGAACTGGAGCAGGTCACGGTGTCGTCGGCACCGCCAGGCAGCGCCGACGCCTCGTCGGGCAACACCGTCGACATCAGCGGCATCGCCATCCCGGCGGGGGCCTTCGCCGAGGTCGTCGTCACCGGTCGCATCCGGGCCGGCACGGCCACGGGCACAGCCATCGTCAACCAGGCCAGCATCGACCAACCGTCCCTCGCCGAACCCCTGCTCACCGACGACCCCGCCGTCAGCAACAGCGTGGCGGACCCCACCGTCGTCCGCGTCAGCGCCGGCATCGACCTGGCGTCGTCCACCAAAACCGCCACCGACGTCAACGGCGGCCGCCTCGTGCCTGGTGACGTGGTGGAATTCCGCATTCGCGTCGACAAGCGCGGCCCGGCGGCCACCGTGGTCAGCATCGACGATGACCTCCCCGCCAACGTCACCGCCTGCGCCGTCGTGGCCCCCCTGCCCGCCGGCGGCTTCCTCTCCTGCCAACCCGGCGGAGCCAACGGCACCGGCCAGGTCAGTGGCGCCATCGCCTTTGCCGGCGCCGGCACCGCCACCTTCGTCGTCCGGGTCACCGTTGCCGCCTCCGCCCCCGACGGCGCCACCATCGCCAACACGGCGGTGCTGACGCCGCTGGCAGACCCCACCCTCGCGGTGTCGGTGTCGTCGGCGCCGTTGATTGTCTTTGCCCGCCCCGACCTGCGCATTGCCAAGGCCGTCGTCGACGACAACGGCGGCGATGTCCGGCCCGGCGACCTGCTGCGCTACAGCCTGACCCTGACAAACCCCGGCACGGTGCCAGCCACCGCCGTCGTCGTCACCGATGCCGTGGCCGCCACCCTCCAGCTCACCAGCGTCCTCGATGGTGGCGTGCAGGCCGGCCAGAACATCACCTGGAATGTGCCCACCGTCGCCATCGGCGGCAGCGTCACCCTGCGCTTTGAGGCCCGGGTCCGGGCGGGCCTCGACGACGGCACCGTCATCAACAATGTGGCGCGCGGCACCGCCACCGCCCCCCAACAGCCCGTGCAGTCCAACGTGGTCAGCGTCGTGGTCCGGGCCCGCGCCAACCTCGTCGTCGACAAGACGGTTGTCGACCAAAATGGCGCCCCCTTCCGCCCCGGTGACGTCGTCACCTGGTCCATGACCCTGCGCAACACGGGGGACGGTGCAGCCACTGCGGTGGTGGTCCGTGACCCCCTCGACGCCAACGCCAACACCGCCATCCTCACCGCCGGCGGCCGCGTGCAGGGCAACGCCGTGGTGTTTGACAGCAGCACCATTCCCGCCCTCGCCCGCGTCGACGTCGGTGGCACCGTCACCGTCCGCTTTGACGCTCGTGTGGCCGACGTGCTGCCCAATGGCACCGTGGTCGCAAACCAAGCCGAAGCGACCACACCCCAGGCGGCCGGCATCATCTTTCTGTCCGACGACCCCGCCACAGCGACGGCGCTGGACCCCACGCGCTTCACGGTGACAAGTCGTCCCCTGCTGAGCATCAAGAAGACCTTCGCCGACGACAACGGCGGCGCCCTGCTGCCCGGCGAGACCGTCACCTTCACCCTCGCCGTCGAAAACACCGGCGATGCCCCGGCAACCGGCACCGTCGTCACCGACGTCCTCGACAGCCGCCTGACCTTCGTCAACGCCGACAACGGCGGCACCTTCAGCACCGGCAGCGTTCGCTATCCGGCCTTCACGCTCCTGCCCGGTCCGCCCCGCCTGCTGCGCTTTTCCGCCCGCGTGGCGGCACCCCTCGCCAACGGCACCACCATCGACAACCAGGCCCAGGGGACGTCCCCCGTCGCCGATCCCGTGGTCTCTGACGACCCGGCCACAGCCGCCCTCCTGGACCCCACGCGTCTGGTGGTGACGTCGCGACCGGTCCTCGACACCAGCACCAAGACCGTCCTCGACGTCGACGGCGACGGCATTTTCCGTCCCGGCAACCGGGTCCGCTACACCATCGTCGTTGAAAACACCGGCAGTGAAGACGCCGCCGCCGTCGCCGTCGCCGACGTCGTCCCCGCCGAACTCACCAGCATCGCCGCTGTCGGTGGCACCGTCGCCGGCCAGACCGTCAGCTTCGCCGTCGGCGCCCTCCCCGTCGGCCAACGCCGCACCCTCGTCATCGAAGGCACCCTGCGGCGGCCGCTCAACAACGGCATCGTCGTCGCCAACCAGGCACGCATCACGGCCACGGGTCTGGCTGCGGTGCTGACCGATGATCCAGCCACCGCCGCCGTCGACGACCCATCGGCGTTCACGGTCACGTCCCAGCCGGTGTTGCAGGTGCAAAAGACCGTCGTCGACGATAACGGCGGCGTGGTCGAACCCGGCGACCTGCTGCGCTGGAATATTGCCGTGCGCAACACGGGCGACCGCACCGCCACTGGCGTGAGCGTCAGCGACGTGGTCGACGTCAACCTGCTGACGATTACCCCCCAGGACGGCGGCGTCCTCGCGGGCAGCACCATCACCTGGACCGTCCCCACCATCGCCATCGACACCACCAGCGTGCTGCGCTTCACGAGCCGGGTCCGGGCACCGCTGGCCAATGGCACCGTCATCGCCAACCAGGCCAGCGCGGCCATCGCCGAGCCCGGCATCCCGGGAGCCCCCTTCCTCTCGGACGATCCGGCGACGGCGACCCCGCTTGACCCCACCCGGGTGCAGGTGGTGTCGGCGGCGGATTTGTCGTCGTCCACCCTGGAGTCGTTCAGCGTCGGCGGCGCCGTCATCGACCGGGCAGCCCCCGCCGACGTCGTCGAATACCGCCTCGTCGTCGACAACCGCGGGCGCGCCAACGGCGAGAACGTCATAGCCACTGTGCCCTTCCCCGCCGGCCTCGTCATTGTCGATGCCGCCGGCGGCACCGTGGTTGGCACCACGGTCACCTTCACCCTGGGCACCGTCGTCGTCGGCACGCCCATCGAGCGCCGCCTGCGGGTGCGCCTGCCCACCCCGCTCGACCCCGGCACGACCTTCAGCGTCCAGGCCCGCCTGGCGGGTCGCGACATCGTCACGCCCTTTGTCAGCAACGATCCATCGACGGTGACGCCGGCAGACCCGACCATCATCACCATCGACAGCGCGCCGCGGCTCATCGTCGAGAAGGTGGTCGTCGACGACGACACAGCCACTGACGGCGGCGCCATCGAACCCGGCGACACCACCACCTGGCGCGTTTTTGTGCGCAACGAGGGCAACGCCGTGGCCCGCAGCATCGTGGTCACCGACGCCTTGCCCGCCCAGGTGAGCCATGTGTCCGGCGGTCGCCTGGCAGGCAGCACCCTCACCTTCGACGCGGCCGTCGACCCCCTGCTTGGGTCCATGGCCCCGGGGGCCCCTCCCGTCACGCTGGTCTTTGTCACCCGCGTGAATGCCAACGTCGTCGGTGGCACCGTCGTGCAGAACCAGGCCTCGGCCGTCACCGGTGGCCAGACCTTCCTGTCGGATGATCCAGCCACGGCGACGGCCCTTGATCCCACCCGCTTCACGGTCACCACCGTGGCCCGCCTCGTCATGAGCAAGGACGTCGTCGGCGCCCGCATCGCCGCCCCCGACGACGTCATCAGCTATGCCATCACCTTGCGTTCGGAGGGCACAGCCCCGGTCGTCGGCGCCTTTATCGACGTCGTCGACGCCGCCTTCACCGTCGTCACCCCCGGCCCGGGGCTCGTGTTTGATGCACCAACCCGGCAGCTCCGCAGCACCCTGGCGCCCCTCGCCCCCGGCACCAGCCGCACCCTCACCTTCACCGCCCGGCTGTCGGGGGCCCTCGCCAACGGCACCACCATTGACAACCAGGCCAGCGTGACCGATGGCGCCGTCGTCGTTGTCTCCGACGACCCCACCACGGCCACCGCCAATGATCCCACCCGCGTCACCATCGATGCCCGGCCAGTCCTGGCGGTGTCAAAGACCGTCGTCGACGACAATGGTGGTCCCACCAGCCCTGGCGACCTCCTGCGGTGGTCCATCGATGTCGAAAACACCGGCACCGGGCTGGCCCGCGATGTGGTGGTCACCGACGTTGTCGACCTCGCCAACCTCACCATCGTCGACGACGGCGACGGCACCGCCGCCGGCAATGTGATCCTGTTTGATGCGACGTCAGCGCCGGGCTTGGCGGGCATCGCGCGGGGTGGCCGCGTCACCCTGGACTTCACCACCCGGGTCAACGACACCGTCGTCGACGGCACCACCATCGCCAACCAGGCCCGGGTCACGTCCCCCGATGTGGCGGCCGCCGTCGTCAGTGACGATCCCGGCACCGCCGCCCCCGACGACGAGACCCGGCTCACCGTGCAGGCGCCGATCCTCACGGCCACCAAGAGCAGCGACGCGCCGGTCTTTGTGCCCGGCAGCACCGTCAGGTACGTGATCACGGTCTCCAACAGCGGCAGCATCGCGGCCAACACCGTCGTCGTCAGCGACACCGTGCCTGCTGAATTGCAGAATGTGACGACGTCCCTGGGCACCGCGGTCGGCGGCGTGGTGACGGCCACCATCCCCAGCATCGCCCCCGGCGGCAGCGTTGCCCTGACCATCACCGCCGTCGTTGACCCCCTCGCGGCGGGCGGCACCGTCGTCAGCAACCAGGCCGAGGTCCGCGTCGGTGGCACAACCATCGTGAGCGACGACCCGGGCACCGCCGCCGCCCTCGACCCCACCGTCCGCGTCGTCGACGCCGACGAAGAATACAGCGGCACCATCGAGCTGTTCGACGGCGACAGCGGCGCCGTCATCGCCCCCGGCGCCATTGTCGCCCCCCGGCAGCGGGTGCGGGCCCGGGTGACCGTTGCCAGCAGTGGTCGCCAGGCAGGCCGCGGCCTGGTGTTGCAGTCGCCGTTTGCCGGGCAGCGCTTCGTCGCCGACGAAACCACCGACGGCGGCCTCATCGACGGCGACGGCAGCGTCCGCTGGACCGCCTCGCAACTGCCGACACTGACGCTGCTGGCCCCCGGTCAACAGGTGGTCGTCGAGTTCGAAGGCGCTGTCGCCTCCCCCATCGCCGACGGCGCCGAGATCCCCTTCAGCATGGCGGTCACGAGCCTTGGCGAGCAGACGCCCACCATCATTGGCCCCGTCGTCGTGCGCGTCCGCTCCCGCCCGGACCTCTCGGCCACCACCAAGGAAGTCCGCGACGTCGACGGCGGCCTGGTGGAGCCGGGCGACGTGCTCGACTGGCGCATCACGGTCATCAACGACGGCGGCACCGAGGCTGACGACGTCGTCGTCGTCGACGGCATCCCCGCCGGCATGCGCTTTGTGCCGGGGACCCTCACGGTGTCGGGCCTGCCCGTCAACGACACGGACCTCGTCGCCGGCCTGGCGCTGGGCACCGTCGGGGCCGGTCGCAGCGTCGTCGTCGGCTTCTCCACCCGCGTCGAGCTGTCAGCGCCCCGCGGGGCCGTGCTGAGCAACCAGGCCATCCTGCAGGCCGCAGGCACCGCCGAGGCCCGCAGCGACGATCCGCGCACGCCCCTCGTGGTCGGCGACCCCACCACCGTCGTCGTGGGCGGCGGCGCCTTCCTGGTGGCCCAGCTGCGGGGCGCACCTTCACCTACACGTGTGGGTACAACAACCACATTGGAGGCCGTCGTCGAGAACGCGGGCACCGAGGCCGTCACCGACGCCGTCCTCACCCTGCCCATCCCGGCGGGCACCGACCGCATCGCGGGGAGCCTGCTGGTCAACGGCGCGGCGCGGACCGATGCCGCCGACGGCGACGATGCCGAGATCGTCGGCAACGCCGTGGTGTGGCGCCCGGCGCGCCTGGAGGCCGGCGACGGTGCTTCCCTGAGCGTGGCCGTGACCCCCGTCGGTGACGTGGCCGCCATCGTCGCCCAGGGCACCCTGGTGTCGCGCCTGGGCGAGTTGGCAACAGATGCCGACCCGAGTTCCCCTGGAGCCCAACCCCTGCGCATCCCGGTTGAGGGCCGCCTGGCGGTGCTCGTCGACGAAGACACCCTGCAGCTCGCCGACGACAACGGTGGCGTCTTGCTGGCCGGCGACCGGGTGACCCTGCGGGCCCCGCTGAAGAACCGCAGCCCGGCGCCGACGCTGATTCGCGACGTCGTCATCACCGTGGGCGCGGGCCTGACGGTGGACCTCGAGGCCTTCAACGCCAACGTGGACCTGGCGACAGCCCTCGAGGTGGTGGGCGATGAAGTGCGCAGCCGCACCGGCGTGGCCATCCGGCTGGAGGCCATCGGTGACACGAGCCAGCGCGACCTCGTCATCCCGTTGCTCGTCGACGCCGACGTCGCCACGGGGACCGTGCTCACAGCCACTGGCCGGGCCGGCGCCATCCTCGTTGGAGGCCCCGCCACGGCCGACGTCCGCCTCGGCACCGACAGCCTGACGGTGGGCCTGCTGCCGGGCACAGCGTCCGTCTCGGGTCGCCTCTTTGTCGACGCTGGCAGCCGCGATGGTGTGTTTGACGCCAGCGCCAGCGACGTCGCCGTTCAGGGCTTCACCGTGGTCGCCTTCTGGCGCAACGAACCTGACGCCGTCATGAGCGTCATCACCGACGCCGACGGCCGCTTCACGCTGTCGCCGCTGCCATCGGGGACCACCCGGCTGGTGGTGCGCGGGCCGGCGGGAGCGTTCTTCCACGAGGTGGACCTCGGCCGCCTTGGCGACGGCGAAGTGAAGCAGAACGACGTGGCGATCGAGCCCAACGGCACCGTGTGGATCACGGGAGACACCGAGCGCTCCCCCCGTGGCCTGCGGGTGGCCCTGTTTGTCGACGACAATGACGGCACCCCCGACAACGACCGGCTGGTGGCCCCCGAGCTCCTTCGTGAAGGGCAGCAGAACCAGGTGGTGGGTCCCCAGGGCTTCTACCGGTTCTCGCCACCTCCAGGCAGCTACCGGCTGGGCGTGGTCCTCGACTCGCCCCTGCTGGTGTTCCCGTCGTCGACGGCCCCGGTGCTTTCCGATGGTCGTGACCCGTCGGGCCAACAGGTGGGCCCGGGTGACGTCGCCGACGTCATCGTCGTCGACCGCACGGCGCCACCGCCGTGGGCCGCCCGCCTGCGCGTCGATGACGGCGTCGGCCTCGTGTCCCGCAACCATCTGCCGGTGGACCCCCTGCAGGAGCAGGTCGCCATCAACAAGACGGCCACCCGCAAGCGGCTCTCGGTGGGCGAGATTGTCAGCTACGAGGTCCGCGTCGACAACAAGGCCCTGGTGGATCGCACCGTCTCACAAGGGGGCGGCGTCGAGATCGTCGACACCCTGCCGGCGGGCTTCCAGCTCGTCGACGGCAGCTTCCAGTTGGCCGAGGTCACCACCGACCGCCGCGGCCAGCTCCGTCGTCGCATCGTCGACGGCGTCCGCGCCACCGGCACCCGCACCATCGCGTTTGGTCCCTTCGACCTGCTGCGCAACCGCAGCTACGTGCTGCGCTACAACGTCGTCGTCGGCCCGGGCACTCCCGTGGGTCGCCACGAAAACACCGCCGCCTTGCGGCTGGCCGACGGCGCCATCGCGCTCACGGCCCTCGCCAGCGCCGCCGTGCTGGTGGTCCCCGACGACACCTTCGACCTCGGCTCCGTGCGGGCCAAGGTCTATTGCGACGACGACAACGATGGCTGGCAGGACGCCGGGGAACGGGGGGCCTGGGGTGCCCGCGTCTACCTCGACAACGGCACCTACGCCGAGGCCGACGTCAGCGGCAAGCTGCACTTCTCGGGGGTGCAACCGGGCATGCACCTCGCCAAGCTCGACGAGCGGACCCTCGTTGGGGCGACGGCGCCGTCGTTGCGGCAGTCGTTCTACCTCTCGGCGGGTTTGCCCGCCCAGGTCGCCTTCCCCGTTCGCTGCGACGCCGGCGTCGCCATCGACGCCACCGACGTCACCGTCAACCCGTCGGCCTTCCGCCCCGACGAGGAGACCGTGCGGACCATCGCCATTGACGGCCAGCTTTCCCCCCTGCGCCTGAGCACCGACGGCGTGTCACGCCCGGTGCCAACCATTGCCCTCGACGTCAGCGCCCGGGGCCAGGAACCCGGGCCTGTGGGCCCGAACCTCGTCGCTGTCGACGCCGGCCTCGACTTCCGCCCCCGCATCACGGCGGAGGCCGGCGTGGTCGCCTGGCAGCTGGTCATCGATGACCTCGGTGCTCCAGGCAGTGCTGCATCGAGTGCAGCAGCATCCAGCAGCCCGACAGGCACTCCCACGACGGGGCCTGGGCCCAATGCAGGCAGGCCATCGGCTGTCGACGTCGCCGCCTTTGAGCGCGGCCTCGGCGTTCCTGCAGCCACCCCGACGACCTCGACGAGTTCCACCTCGACCGCAACACCAACAGCGACGCCGACAGCGACACCGACGGCGACACCGACACCGGTGTGGGTGATTGCCGGCCGCGGTCCGCCTCCCCCAAGCATCGCCTGGAATGGCAGCGACGAGACCACCGGCAGCGTCGTCCTCGTCGACGGTCATCTGTACCAGGCCACCTTGAGCGTCGGCTTCGACAACGGCGATCGCCTCGGCACCGCCCCGCGCCACTTCGGCGTCGGCGTCGGCGCCAGCACGAAGGCCTCCGCCAGCACCCAGGTGCTGGTGCTCGACGAGAGCGACGGTGTGCTCTTCACGACGGCCGGGGCCCCCACCAAACGGCTGCGGGACCGACTGGCCGCCAGGGCACGCGAACTGCGCGATGCCCCCCGCATCGAGGTCCGCGCCCACCTCGACGACCGCCCCGACGAACCCGTCGGTCAACTGACCGCCGCCCGCGCCGAAGCCGCCCGCCAGGCCCTGATTCGCGCGGGCCTCCCCGCCGACCGCATCGTGGCCGTCGGCAAGGGTGACGCTGAGCCCCTCTATCCAAACGGCCGCCAGAAGGACCGCGAGCGCAACCGTCGCATCGAGGTGGTGCTCCCCGCCGTCAGCCGCGACGTCCCCGCCCTCGACGCGGCGGTGGCCCTGCCCTCGTTGAAGATGCCCGCACAGGTCATCGCGGCGGGCACCCCCCTCACGGTGGCAACCGATGGCAGCTTCGCCGGCAAGATCGCCGTCAAGAAGGGTGCGGCGGTCGTCGTCGACATCGACGTCGCCGGCCGACGTTTCCGGCTTGTGCAGCTCCCCGATGGCGCCCCATCGACCTCCACCAAGACGGGCCTGGCCGCGGTGCCCGTCGTCGTCGACCTCGAGGCCGGCACCGTCGTGGTCGACGGCGTCGTCGTCGACGGTGCGAAGCTGCTGGCCACCCGCGTTGAGCCCCACCTCGACGAAGGAGCGGTGTCTGTCAGCGTGCCCGCGGGTGTGGCCGTGCGGCGCACCACCATTCGGGTCTTCGCCGACAGCCCCGAAGCTCCGGCGTTCTCCGTCGACGACGACGCCCTCGGCAAGCGGCTGGCAGAGGTCGTCGTCGACGGCGCCCCCGCCCGCATTGCCCTGACGTCCCTCCCCGTCAGGGGAACGCCCATTCGTCTGCGGGCCATTGTCGAGGACACGTTTGGCAATGTCGGCATCTCCCCCGACGTCCGCACAACGGTGGGCGCGGCACCTCTACCAACCACGACGGCGCCCGCGTCGGCGACCTCGTCAGGCACTGGCGCCGAACCACGCCTGATCGCCGACCCCGCCCGCGGCGAGACCCTGACGGCTGAAGCCGTGGCAGCCCTGACGGCCATCGCCGGCGGCATCCCCCCCGGAGCCACCGTTCGCATCGAGGCCCACACCGACGACGCCGAACCGCGCGTGCGGCGCATGAGCGTCACCCAGCGCATCGCCGACGCCGCCCGCGACGTCATGGTGGGCGCCGGTGTCACTGCCGACATCGTGACCCTTGGCCGCGGCAGCGACGAACCCCTGACGCCCAATTCGAGTGCCAAGAACCGCCGCAAGAACCGACGGTTGTCGGTCGCCGTCGTCGCGCCCACGACGCCCCCGACGACGACGACGACGACAGCGGTTGCCGAATCCCCTGTCACCCCGGAGCTGCGGGTCAACGGTGCGGCGGTGGCCACGGTTGATGGCCAGTTCAAGGACGCGCTGGCGCCCCTGAACGACGGCGAGCTGGCCTTCAGCCTCACCGCAGCGACGGGGGCGCGCGCCTCCGTGCGGGTCCGTGGCCAGAGCGCCCCGGCCTGGCAGGGGACGCCGTCGGCGTTCACGCAGGCCTTTGCGGGCTCAACACCGACAACGGCGCCCACGACGGCGACCGAGCCCACGACGTCGACGACGCCAGCGGTGGCGACGACGACCGCCGGGGAGTCGGCGACGACGACCGTCAGCGCCGCCGACCGCGCCCCCTTTGTCGGCGACGGCCCCACCCCTGCATGGTGGCCGAGCCGCAGCCAGGTGCCCGCCGCCAGCCTCAGCGTGGAGCTCCCGCCCGGCGACCGCGTCGCCAGCGCCCTCTACCCCGTGCGAGGACGGGCAGCTCCCGAGAGCCGCGTCACCGTCAACGGCGCCCCTGTCACGGTCGATCCCCTCACGGGTCGCTTCGAGACCCAGGTCAAGCTGGCCGATGGCCCCGGCACCGTCGTCGTCGAAGCCACCGACACCCTCGGCAACACCGCCCGCGTCAAACGGGCCCTGACCGTCGACACGTCGGGCTGGTTCGTGTTGCTGATGGCCGACGCCGCCGCTGGCCAGGACGGGGCCCTCCTCGATGAGCGGTCGACGACGACGTCACTCACCCTTGGACCAGCGTTCGTCTACGGCCGCGGCGTCGCCTACGTGAAGGGGCGCTTCACCGGCCAGACCCTCTTCAAGGACTACGACCTGACCCTCCACCTCGACACCCGTCGCTTTGACGACGACGTGTTCTTCCGCGACGTCCTTGACCCCGATCGCTTCATGCCCGCCTGGGGCGACAGCGCCTTCGAGGTCCAAGACGCCCGGAGCGGCATTCCCATCTACGTCGAGCTCGCCGCCGACACCTCGAGACTGTCCATCGGCAGCATCCGCACCGAGCTCGTCGGCGGCGACCTGCTGCGCTACCAGCGCGCCCGTACCGGTGCCCAACTGCAGTTCGACCGCGGCTGGCTCGACCCCATCAACGTCGAGAAGCGGGCGACGGACAAGCCGGTCACTCCGGCCACGGATCCCTGGCGCACCCAGGCCACGGCCTTTGTCGCTGGCGGCGGTGGCGAACGTCACGCCCGGGTGGAGCTCATGGGCACCGGCGGCAGCGTGTACTTCTTGCGCCACGAACGCCTGGTCGAGGGCAGCGAGCGCATTGCCATCATCGTGCGTGACGGCGTCACCGGGACGGAAATCGCCCGCATCTCCAAGCAGCGCAACGTCGACTACACCATTCGCTACGACGAAGGCCGCATCCTCATGAAGGAACCCGTGCAGGCCTTCGCCGACGGCGCCTTCATCACCAACCACAACCTCGGCCAGGTGGCATCGGGCAACCGCGTCTTCGTCGAGGTGGAATACGAGCATCGCGACGACCAGCGCCTGCAAGGCATCGCCGGCGGCGGCGACGTCAGCCAGCGCATGTTTGGCTTCCTCGACCTCGGTGGCAGCTACGTCGTCGAGGGTCGCGAGGGCGGCGAGCTCGCCTACCAGGTGGGCGGCATGCGGGCCAAGGCCTTCGTCGACGAGGGCACCTTCTTGAAGGCCGAGCTGCTCATGAGCCAGAGCGTCGACGCCGGCAACTTCGTGAGCTTCGACGGCGGCCTCACCTACAACGGCATGGGCCAAAGCCTCGACCAGAAGGCCACCCGCGTCGGCGGCAGCATCTTCCCGGCTGAACGCAGCGGCGCCGGCTTCAAGCTCGACGGCCAATGGCAGTTTGGCGACGTCGTGGGCCGCAACAAAGACCAGGGCGTCGTCAAGGCCTACTACCAGGCCCTGCAGGCGGGCTTCTTCGGCGGTGGCGGCGCCATCCTTGAGCAGGGTCAAACCAAGTGGGGGGCTGAAGCCGCCTACAAGCCCACCGACAACGACGAGGTCCGCCTGCGCTACGACGGCGTCATCGCCGACATCAACCCCTTCGAGCCCGTCGCCGCACCCCGCACCTTGAACCGCCAGCTCACCACCGGTCGCTACGCGCGCAAGCTCATCCCGGGCTTGAGCGTCGCTGGCGAGGTTGGCTACGGCTACACCGCCGACAGCGGCAGCTTCGGCGCCCCTGTCGACGACGGCGACCCGGGCCGGGCCACGGACTTCCACACGGTGGTCACCGCCGCCGGCGTGGATTGGGGCGTCACCGATGCCCTGACCCTGAGCCTCAAGCAGGAGGTCCTCGTCATGGGAGACCCGAACCAGCTCAAGGCCTGGAACGATCACTTCATCACCCACGGCGTGGCCCGCTACGCCCTCACGCAAGACCTCTCCGTCGACGGCGGCGTCAGCGTCCGCTGGTCGGGCGAGAACCAGGTCCACGCCGGCGTCGGCTATCGCTTGAACGAAACGTCCAGGGTCTATGTCTCCGAGCGCGTGGGCATGCTGCCGGCGCCGGGGTCTGGCACCATGGGCTTCTCCAACACCACCGTCGTCGGTGGCGAGACCGAACTCGCCAAAGGCAGCAGCGCCTACGCCGAGTACCAGCTGCAGTCGGCGTTCTCGTCAGACCAGACCCGCGGCGTCGTCGGCTTGAAGAACCAGTGGGCCCTGCCCTTCGGCCTGACGTTGTCGTTGAACTACGAGCGCATCACCACCCTCGGGGGAGCGACCGTGCCCACCACCCAGAGCGGCACCGTGGCCCCGGCGGCCTTCACCGACGCCACCTTCTACGCAGCCCCGGGCCAAAACGGCGGCGGCTCGTTCATCTACGGCGAGGGCTCCCGCGACGCGGCGTCGGGGGGCATCGAGTGGCGACGTGACGACCTGTTCGCCATCTCCCAACGCCTTGAGCTGCGCTACGACAACTTCGCCGAAGGCCGCGGCGGCAACGACACAGCCTGGGTCCTGTCGATGACCGCGATGGCCCTGAAGCTGTCTCCCGAGCTGTCGCTGCTGTCACGCTACAACCTGGCCCTCGCCCAGGACCTCGCCCTCTCCCAGCGAGCCGCCTACCTCGAGGAGGGCAGCGTCGGTGCCGCCTTCCGTCCCATCACCCACGACTGGCTCAGCGTGCTGACCAAGCTCTCCCGCCGGGTCGACATCCGTCCCATTGGTCTCGACGGCGGCTCCGTCGACGACACCGCCATCCACGCCTTCGCCGTCGAACCCATCGTCGAGCTGCCCTGGGGTGTGCAGCTCGTCGAGAAGGTGGCCCTGAAGCATATGAGCGTCGCCCTCGACGACGTGGCCAAGGCCGACGCCGTCACCGCCCTGTGGATCAACCGCGTGAACCTGCGGACGCTGACGATGCTGCGGCGCCTCGGGGTCGATCCCCTGCTGCCGGGCGAGCTCGACCTCGGCGTCGAGTACCGGGTGCTGACCGGCATCAGCTACGCGGGCCTCGAGCATGGCGCCCTCGTCGAGCTGCAGGTGGCCCCCATCGAGCAGCTGCGCCTGGGCCTTGGCTACAACTTCACCAGCTTCAGCGACAACGAGACCGAACGCACGGGCCTCGAAGGCGGCAGCGTCGACCGCTCCGGCTTCTTCGTCCGCGCCGTCGGGAGTTGGTGATGGCCGGCCTCAAGAGTGCACTCGAACGTGCCGTCGGCCGATTCGTGGTCGGCCTCCCCGACGGGGTGGTGGCCCGGCTCGCGGGGACCCCCATCAGCCGCGACGGCCGGACCCTCGACGCCCAGGTCCAACTGGGCCTCGTCTCCCAGAAGGCCGCGGGCCTCAAGCCTGCCCACGTGCTGGGGCACGACGCCGCCCGCCGGGACATGGAGAAAAACGGCAATCTCTTCGCCCCCGATCCGTTGCCCGCCATCGCCAGCGTCGTCGATACCAGCGTCGCCGGCGTCCCCGCCCGCATCTATCGCCCCCTGGGCGGGCCAGGGACGCAGGCCTTGCCGGCGCTGCTGTACTTCCACGGCGGCGGCCACACCGTGGGCTCCCTCAACAGCCATGCCGGGGTCTGTCAGGTGCTGTGTGCGGGGCTTGGGGCCGTCGTCGTCGCCGTCGACTACCGGCTCGCTCCGGAGCACCGATTCCCCGCTGCCATCGACGACTGCAGCGCGGCCTTTCGGGCCACAGTCGCCGACGCCGCGGCCCTTGGCATTGATCCCGCGCGGGTGGCTGTCGGTGGGGACAGTGCCGGCGGCAACCTGGCCGCCGTGGTCTGCCTCGACACCCGCCACGACGTCGTCCGTCCCCGGGCCCAACTGCTCATCTACCCCGTCGTCGACATGACGATGTCGTTTCCCTCCATCGAGTCCCTGGGCCACGGCTTCTACCTGGAGCGCGACACCGTCGCCTGGTTCTGCGCCAACTACCTCGGCGACGTCGACCCGAAGCATCCCCGGGCCTCACCGTGGTTCGCGGCCGACCTCGCCGGCCTGCCCCCCGCCGTCGTCGTCACCGCCGGCTTCGACCCCCTGCGCGACGAGGGCAACGCCTTCGCCACCCGCCTGGCCCAGGCCGGTGTCGCCGTGGACCATCGCGAGTACCCGTCGCTGTTTCACGGCTTCTTCAACACCAGCGGCGTCATCCGCGCCGCCTCCGTCGCCGTCCAGGAGACCATCAGCCTGCTGCGAGCCCGCCTGCAGCCCTGAACGTGCGCACGAACGAAAACCGCGCCATCTGGCGCGGTTTCTGGCGGGAAGTCCTGCCGGTCAGCCGACGATGGCGGACTCGGTGCGGTTTCGGCCCTTGCCCTTGGCCTGGTAGAGGTAGTCGTCGGCGGCCTTCACCAATGCCTTGGGGGTCGGGTAGTTCTGGCCCTCAAGGGTGGCGATGCCGATGGAAATCGTGACGGGCATGCGCCGATCGTTGTCCATGAACTCGTACTTCTCGACGTTGCGCCGGACCCTCTCCAACACCAGGAAGGCTTTTTCGCCGTCGGTGTTCTTGAAGATGACGCCAAACTCTTCGCCGCCGTAGCGGGCAAAGATGTCCTCCGTGCGCAGGGCCTTTTGGACCACCACGGCGAGGGTCTTCAAGACGTGATCACCGGCCTGATGGCCAAAGCCGTCGTTGAGCTTCTTGAAGAAGTCGATGTCGAACAGGCACAGGCTCATGGGCTCGTTGTGCCGGAAGAAGTAGGCGAACTCCGTCTTGAGCTGATCGGCGAAGTACTTCTTGTTGTAGCAGTTGGTCAGGCCGTCCCGGGTGGCGCTCTCGTACAGCTGCTTTTGGGCCCGCTCTTCGACCTCGTCCTGAAACGAGAACTTCAAGATGGCGGAGGAGCCAAGCTGCACCTTGTCGCCGTCTTGCAGCAGATGGCGCTGGATGCGCTGGCCGTTGACGAAGACGCCGTTGGTGGACTCGTTGTCGACGAGCACGAGGCCCAGCGCGTTGCGCTCGACGAAGGCGTGCTGTCGCGAAATCCCTTCATCGTCCACAAGGATGTCGTTGGTCGGTGAGCGACCCACGATCATCTTGTTGGTCGAGTTGGTCGACAGCTTGAACATCTTGCCGACGGCGCGACCGTTGATGCAGATGAAATAGGCCGTGCGGGCATTCTTGTCGGGGGACAAGAGTTCCAGGTCCTTGAGGCCAAGGACCGTCGTCTTCTCTACATCATCGCCAAATTCGCTCTTTGCCATGGGCGCGAGTGACCTCGTGAGCCGACAGTAGGAGCAAGTGGCGCAGGGGCGCAAGCCGCGCCTCCACCTGTTTCGGCGGGAGGCACCCGGCCTGGTGCGGCGATCGGCCCGCCTGGCCCGTGCCTGGCGGTTGCCGCCCGGCCCACCTCGACGCCGCTGCCAGATGCCGCTATGCCCCCTGCATGCGCCCCTTCATCGTCGCCGTGACCGCCGCGCTGTCCCTGGCCGGCAGTGTCTCTGCCCAGAAACTCGCCGTTGACGCCAGCCACCTGGAGCCCGCCCAGAAGGCGGCCTTCGACAAGCTCCTCGCCGAGGAGGTGTGTCCCTGTGACTGCCCCAAGAGCCTCGGGCAGTGCCTGCAAGAGGGCACGAAATGCACCCCCGCCGTGCTGTTGGCCGAGTGGGCCATCGCCTCCTTCGAGCAGGGCGTCCCCGAGGATGCGATCGCCGAGTCCCTGGCCAAGGAGATCACGAGCGGCTTCACCGCCCCCAAAAAGGCCCCCGTCGTGGCTGGCTTTTCGTCCAAGGGCGCCCAGAAGCCCAAGCACGTCATCGTCGAGTACGCCGACTTCGAGTGCGGCCACTGCCGCGCCGCGTCATCGGTGCTGGAGCAGCTCGTCAAGAAGCGCTCCGACGTCCAGGTGGTCTTCAAGCACTTCCCCCTGACGTTTCACGCCATGGCCAAGAAGGCGGCCGTCGCCGCCGAAGCCGCCGGCCGCCAGGGCAAATTCTGGCCCATGCACGACGCCCTGTTCGCGACCCAGGACATCCTGTCGGATGATCTCATCATCGGTCACGCCAAGGCCCTCGGCCTCGACGTCGCCCGCTTCAGCAAAGACCTGGCCGACCCCGCCCTCGCCAAGCGGGTCGAAGAGTCCCGGACCGAGGGGGTGAGCTTTGGCATCGATGCCACCCCGGCGTTCTTCGTCGACGGGCGCCCCTATTTCCTGCACCGCTCCGTCGACGGCTTTGAGCTGCGGCTGAGAATGGACGCTGCCCGGGCGTCGTCTTCGTGCAACTGATTCGTGCGCCTGCTGTGTGCACCTGATGTGTCGGTTTCCTGTCCGAAACGAGCCCCTGCTCGAGGTGATGTGATGTTGCGCCCCCGCACCCTGCTTCTTGCCGCAGCCCTCGCCACGGTTGCCCTGCCAGCCTTCGCCCAACGGGAGATCGTCGGCGGCGAAGACGACGAGGACGGCGACGCGCCGCCCCGCAAGACCGAAGCGCCTCCCGCCGACGACAAGAAGGCCGAGGATCCAAAGAAGAAGAAGACGGCTGAAGAAAAGAAGGCCGACGACAAGAAGGCCGACGACAAGAAGGCCGACGACAAGAAGGCCGACGACAAAAAGGCCGACGACAAGAAGGCCGACGACAAGAAGGCCGTCGATGCCAAGAAGGGGCCTGTCGACGTCCTGGCCGACACCGACGACGACAAGAAGAAGCGCAAGGCCGAAGACGACGCCCGCAAGAAGGCCGAAGAGTCCGCCAGCGTCGCCGACAAGAAGAAGGCCGAAGACAAGGCCAAGCTCGCCGAAGAAAAGCGCCTCAATGAAGAGAAGCGACGCGAGGACACCAAGGTCCAGCGCCTGGCCTCGGCCAAGCGTGAGCGCACCTACCGCCGCGTCGAAGGCGACGTCACCGTGCTCGCCGAGCTCACCCCCGGCGCCGTCCAGAAAAATGGCCTGGTCGAGCTTCGCCTCGATGTCTTCAAGCGCCTCGACGTGGCCGACCCCAAGTTCGGCAACCGCGAACCCTTCCGGGACCTGCGCCTGGTGGCCGTCGTCGTCGAGCAGACCGGCAAGAAGGACGCCCGCACCAGCTACGCCGTCCACTCCCTGGGCGCCCCCGGCCGCTACGGCTTCCACTTCACGCCCACCCATGACGGCGTGATCCAGGTGCTGCTGACCGGCGAGGTCTCTGAGCGGACCATCAACATGGCCGTTCCCCTTCACGTGGGCGTGTGGCCGCCGCCGGACTTCGACGAGGAAGACAAGAAGCTGTTCGCTGGCCAATGAGCCCCGTCACCTCGCTGCCCCACTGTCAGTCCTTCGACCTCACCCGGGACCTCCCATGACACGCCTCCCCTCCCTGCTCGCCCTGCTTGCGCTGAGCCTGAGTGTTGCCCCCGCCGCCCTCGCCGCCGAACGTCCCCTGATTGGCGACGTCGACAACGGCGAACGCCTGCTGAAGGCGGCGTCGGCCACCGCCAAGGTCGACGGCGCCTGGCTGAACCGCCTGCCCGATCCCGCCCTCGTGAAGCTCATCGAGCAGGGCAAGGGCGGCATGCCCGAGATCGACAGTGAAAACGTCCTCGACGCCTGGGACGTGCTGGCGGCCCTGCGGGCCAAAAACACCGACCTGCGGGACCTCGCCCCCACGGCGTCCCACGTCTACCTCGCTGAGACCACCCTCGACGACAACGCCAAGGCCCGCCTGAAGGATCAGGGCAAGCTCGCCCCCGGTCGCATCACCGACCAGCGTCGGGTCTTTGCCTTCTTCGACCTCGACAGCGGCGGCAAGGGCGTCGGCGCCGGCGACTTCGCCTACGTCACCAGCAAGGACAACAAGAAGCGCGACGTCCTCAAGCGCGACAAGAAGACGGGCTACGCGGTCTTTCTGCCGTTGCCGGGCTTTCGCGGCGGCCAGCACGAGATCGCGTTCGCCCTCGACAAGGACATGAAGATCACGGCCGCCTTCATCCGCACCCCCACGGGAGACGCCCCCGCCGACCTCAACCAGGCGGCCCAGCGCTTTGTGGGGAAAGGTGCGCGGGGCAAATATGAGTCGTTGAAGGCCGGGGGCGCCGGCAAGGCCATCTCCGAGCTCACCGACCCTTTGTCGGACGCCTATCTGGCGGCGGCGGAGGCCGTCTACATGTACGAGGTCGACGAGCGCGACTACTTCGCCTTCGACTGAACCCGCATCCGGGCGGGATTCATGAGCACCGAACGCCCACCAGGCCGGGATCACACAGATCACGCGCGCCATGGCCAATCCCCGGTCATGGATGGCTCGACTGCGGCGGCGGCCGACGGAGCCCTGTCTTCCCAGACAGGGTCTTTGCCGTTGCCGGCGGGGCCCGGGCCGACCTTCGACGAGGTCTACGATGGGCACTTCAAGGCGGTGTGGCTGGCCCTGCGACGCCTGGGGGTCTGGGAACGGGATCTCGACGACGCCGCCCACGACGTCTTCATCGTCGTCCACCGTCGCCTGGTCGACTTCGACCGCAGCCGTCCGGTGCGCCCGTGGTTGCTCGGGATCGCCGCCCGGGTCGCCAGCGAATTCCGCCGACGTTCCCAGCACCGCCACGAGGTGGTTTCCGAAGACACCGACGCCGAGAAAGACCGTCTCCCCCAGGGCACCCCGGCCCACGGGGTGCGCGCCGACCGCGCCCTCGACGACAAAGAGCGGCGAGCCCTGCTGCATCGCGCCCTCGACACCCTCGACGTCGATCGCCGCACGGTGCTGGTGCTGCACGACATTGAAGGCCACGGCATGCCCGAAATAGCCGCCGCCCTCGAGGTGAACATCAACACCCTCTATGCTCGCCTGCGCCAGGCGCGGATTGAGCTGAAGACCGCCGTCCTGTTGGCCAGCGGAAGTGACGACGGAGCGTCCCGGTGAGCGAAATCGATCCCACCGCCCTGCCTCCCCTCGACGACGACCTCGCGTCCCTCATCGGCGCCGAGCGCCGCCGCCCCGGTCCCCCGGCAGGCACCGCCGATCGGGTGCGGGCCGCCGTCCTCGTCACCACCGCAGCTGCCGTCGCCGCCGGCTCGGGGGCAACCCTGGCTGCATCGACCACCGCATCGACCACCGCATCGACCACCGTGTCGTCGGGCCTGGCGTCGTCGACCACCGCCGCATCGACCCTCGGCGCCTCCAGCAGCGTGACGTCGACGGGCGTCCTCGCGGGCCTTTCTGGCGCCGCCAAGTCCGGGGCCGTCGTCGTCGCCGCGTTGGCAGCGACCGCCGGCGGCTCGATCTTCGTGGCCACCTACGAGGTGGCGCCCGCCCCCTCGACCAGCGACCACGCCATCGTGGTCGACGACGTCGATGGCGCTCGGCCCGCGCCACCAGCGGGTCTGGTCGTGGAGCCGGCTCCGGCGGACACCACGACCAAGCCCACGCCGACGACGACGCCCCAGCGCCCCCGGCCCGGTCCGACACCAAAGACGGCCCCGACGACGACGACGACGACGACACCACCGACGACGGCAGCAGAGGCCGACCAGCAGGCCCTCGGGGTGGAACGGGCC
>Ga0247837_1004853_pt1 | contig 21070 bp, 14 predicted proteins | sample LaCtaG_2_FD_187115 | JGI IMG/M metagenome (GOLD analysis project Ga0247837, IMG submission 187115) | Freshwater microbial communities from meromictic Lake La Cruz, Castile-La Mancha, Spain - LaCruzMarch2015_14.5m | ecosystem: Environmental > Aquatic > Freshwater > Lake | place: Spain: Castile-La...
CGAAGCCAGAAATAAACACCTATCAGTCCGCAGACGGGTCTTCACATTCTCCTCGCCGGCTCACTCCCTGCCATTCCCTCCCCAGAACTCCAAGTCAAGCCGCTCGTCTCTTCCCCTGCTACCAGTCCCCAGGACTACCTACCTCCCCAGCAACCCCTTCACCAACGCCTGAGAACGCCCTAAATATGCTAATTCGGTCCTAAACAACGCTACAATCAGACTGATGCTAGCACTCCACACGCCCTCCCTCGCACCACTCAGTGTGCGCACCTGCCCGGCCTCTCCAAAGCCGCACTCCAAGTGTGAAGCCAGTTCCAACAGCACTATTTCCGCCTGCTTTAGTCCTACCCTTAAGAGTCTAAAGCGTGGGCTTGAGGTCCAGTGTGAACTGGCTTTTGGTGGGTTGAGTAGTCTGACTGTCACTAGGGAGCAGACGCAGGGACCTCCACAGCGCTTTCACCTGCCTGTCCGTGCTGTGAATCACTCGAAACACTCCGAACCCCAGTCCCACCACTACGATCACAGTGTGCAGAATGACGAGAAGCACCAGCAGGTCCACGTCTCTTTCAATCATGTTGGTTATTTCGTGACTGTAAAGGTCGTATATCTCAGTGCGAGCATTCACCAGCGCCTCCGAATAGGTATACAGCCCCACAACTATCGGCCGATTAGTGAGTAAATCCGAGGAATACGCTATCATTTTGGCGTCTTCGTGGTACAGGTTGAAGCCTGCGTGGTAGCCTTTGCGGAGATACGCACTGCTGTAGTTGGTGGACTGATACAGAAGGTTGAAGTCGGACTGGGACAGAGAGAAGTCGCCCTTGGCCAGCCGCTCCAGCAGCTGCAGGTTGCTGCCTCGGTTGCTCCAGTACAGGCGTTCGAACTCTGGCTCTGCTCCTGCTCGGTGGGCGGGTCCTTGCAGCTGACTCAGTCCCGGCGTCGCTAATAAAAAGGACTCTAGCATCCAAGTCCACATGCCCAGAGTATTGCTCACTTGGCTGCCTGCTGTTTCCACGATGTCCGGCCAAAGCAGCATTTTTTGCGAAATCTGCGACACCAGAACGTTGTACTCCACCATATACCACGTCAAACTGATGGCGAAGAACAGCAAAATGATAGAAAACCCCGGCAAAAAGGCGTTGAAAAGCACCAGTCCAGGCTTCGAATCGCTCCCAGACCTGTCCTGCACCTCTATTTCCTCCCCATGCACTGAAATCAGCCGGTCCACCACTACTCTCCGCTGTTCCTTCCACACCCCTGCACTGACTTTCCCTAGCATGTGCGAGATCTCCCTCACTTTTCCTTGTATTCGTCTCAAGTTGCAGATGGAGAAGATGCTGGTGACCATTAGAACGAGGATGAAGGGGAGGAAGAGGATATAGGTGGCGCTGGCTGTGCGCTTGATGTTCTCTTTGGAGTCTGAGATGTAGTTGAAGAGGGAAGCTTTGGCCGCGTCCAGGGTTTCGCCCAGTCCGTTGCGGTACAGGTAGAAAAGGCCGGGGTGGGAAAGGGTCAAATTGGAGTCGGACAGCCCTTGCAGTGAGACGGCCTTGTCAATGAGCCGGTTGATAGCGTCTGGCAGGCTGGCTCGAGTCATCACGACCTCTCCCTCCATGTCCTCCCAGGTCAACACCGACCTGCGCAGTTCCCCGGCCTGCGTTTCCGCCTCCAACTCCCTCTGAATAACCCTGCAACTCACAGCTGCATCCTGCATCTGAGCGCGGTACAGAGGAATGCCTGTACTGGCGATAATTTCGGAATTGGCTAAGTCGATGTACCGAGCTGTCTGCGCTATTCTGAGCACGTACAGCTGTCGGAGGAGGTAGTTGTGGGTGTGGTTGGAGGAGATGAGTCGGTGGACTTCCTGCGCAAGCAAAGTGCCGATGAGGCAGTTGGCGAGGATGAGAATGAGCAACTAGGTGAACATTACAGTGACGAGAGTAGTGCGTTTGAGCAGCTTGAAGGACTGGGACAGGTCTGAAAGCACGTTCAAATTCGGCCCGACGTGAGGAGTGTAGGAACTGTTGGAAGTACTGATACTCATCTGCGCTCCCGTGCTGATAATTGACATGGAAGGGTGCGGTCTGCGCTTAGGAGGCAGTTCAGAGCTTTCCGGCCCTGAGAACTGCACTTCTTTCCTAGGGTTTTGCTCCAATAGGTTCACAGACTGCTTCCTTTTCATACATCTATTGATTCTTGGAGACTCCGAGTCATAGGAAACGTCAGATCTCGAGTGGTGGTAATCCCCTGCGGAAGTGGTAATACTCAAAGAAAGCAGGGAAGTGTAGTTTAGCTTCGCAGGCGATGCGCAGTCCTTGGAGGAGCCAGACCAATACACTGCTTCTGACTCAGTATCCACGAGAAACAGCAGTTTTATCGTTTTCGTCCCAATTGGCATATCTCGGAACACGCAAAAGCCCTTGGAAGTGTGAGTTAGGGGGTAGATCGCCTGGCTGGGAGAGTGTTGGTAGGCAGTCCAGAGGGGTGGGGACAGGTGGTCTAGCTTCATTCCTGTGATAGACGCATCTCTCATGCCGATTTTCCCTGCAAACTCCCTGCTGCAGGCCGCCACCACTCCCACTTCAGTCAAAATCGCCACTTCTTTGTAGCTCTCAGTGGGTTTCAGGCAAATCAGTATCATAGGCGGGCCGGAAGCAGCCGTCACAACAATATTAGTGACACACTCGACTATATACCCTTGTGAATTAGACAGGTAAAGCACACTGGGATGTCCATGCTTTACTGTAACAGACGTCCTGAGGAAGTTCTTGACCCAAGCCAAGTGCTCCAGCCTATACGGAACCGGCACCAAAGCAGTGAGCATCATTCCCTCCAGCATCCCAACGCTATACCCCAGCGCCATATGCGCCAATTCATTCGCATACGTAATCACCCCCATATCTTTCGGATCGGCACTCACGAAAACCAGTGCACTGCCTCTGGAAAAGAAGCCCACCCGAGAGTCGTACTCTGCGTACTCCAGCCTTGGGTCGGAGATGGATAAGACGCTGGCTCGCAGACGGACTGTGTGCGCTTTGTCGTAAACTCTCATCAAATCTTCCAAAAAGCTGGCGTATAGACTGGGCGGCTCCTTCGCTTTGGGGAAGTCTTTGAGCAGGGCCCGGTACTCTGCCTTGAGGAAGCGAATGCTTCGGTCCATGGCTTGCGCGAGGGCGCAGATTTTCTTGGTGTCTGGCGAGTCGAAGGCTAATTGGGTGTAAAACGAGACTAGGGTGTGGCAAAGGCGCTGGTCGGCCTGCCTTACCACTCGCATTCGCTGGAAATACTGCAGGTATTCCACTGGTTCTGGGGCTTGGAGACGTCTGAGGACCTGGTCTAGACGCAACTCCAGCAGGTTGGACTCGAAGGAAGAGGAGGCGAAGGAAGCTTGCGCGAGTTTCAGCCTGGCTAAAGGCTCATTCTGCAGTCCGTTTAGAGCGTAGTCAGTGGCCCAGAGCAGGAGTGCCTTGGGCTGTTGGTCCTTTAGACGGTTGTACTGAGTTAATATGAGTGAGACTGTGTGAGAGTCCTGCACTGCGGGCAGAAAGAGTCTTCGTCTCAGGCCTAACTCGACCTGGAAGACTTGAAAATCGGCCTTGTGAAGGCGGTCCTCGTAGTACTTCAAAACCTGCCTATAGTAGCCTCTTCTATAGTGGTAAAAGACCATCCCTGCTAGGACTGGCGCCACCAGCAGGACTCCAAAGGCAGGGAATATCCTGGCGCCCACTACCTCTCCCAACAGCACTGCTAGCGCCACTACGCCCACAAACGTCCCACTGCCACACAGCACTGCATTGGGAAAGGCCCGGTAGTAGGGAACTCTGCGATAGTAGGCAGCCACGATTAGAGCGTTGCACCCTGCAGTGAGCAGCAAGTGAAGGGAGGGGTAGGCCGAGGACAGGCCGAAGTAGCTGATTTCCTGCATATGAATGAGAACAATGCGGAGAAAGTCCACATGGCAGCTGAAGCGGGCGAGGAGGTGAGTAGCGACTTCGGAGTGGTTGGCAGTGGAGTGGTGCAGTTCCCGCACACACTGCAGTAGGCAGAACAGCAGTGCAACCGCCATTGACACAGCTTCTCTCCAGCTCAGTCCTAAGGCTGTGCCGGAGTACATTCCCGTCTGGTACGCTGGCTGAAAGGCAGACCACGCCGTAGCTAAGAGCAGGACGAATAGGGGTGAGTCTAGACCCGCTGCTGTCAAACTGCTCAGCAGCGGCAAGTAGCCCATCACCCTGGCTCTGTGGCCCACCAGGCACATAGCGCACATGTGGGCTAACAGCACTGTCCACACTACATACACAGTATACTCCGAGAGACGCAAAGCCACATAGTCCAGCCGCAGCCACTGCAGACAACTCCAAAACCCCGGAATGGCCCCCGACTCCGAACCAACATTCGTCAAAGCCGCGAGACAAACAGTCGAGTAGACATGTCCCAAGACGAACTTCCAACTTTGCACTCGGAGTGAGTCCGCTTTCAGCAGCTTTGCTGCATCTTCCATGGCTAGAAGGAGACGCAGGAGAGGCTGGAAGGGGTAGGTGAGGCTGGAGACAGGAATAGCGGCTTTTGGCTTGGCTGTGGTCATGGTTGATTAAGATTAGAGACAGAAAGGCGGGGATTTTAGGGGAAATTGCGGCTTTTAGACCGGAAATTACTTGGTAAAAGTCTTAAATTAAAAGGGGCAAAAACCCAGATTAGTGATATTTGTGATTTATACGCTTGACCTTCAATCCTACATTTCCCCTTAGATGCACTTCTCATAGTATGAAAAACAGTACTTCCTTGTCTCATAGAGAGTCTTCCCCTGGGAGAAATGATGTATCCGGCTAGTTGAGCGAACTGGTCGAAGGATTTGGGGAACAAGGCAGTGGTAGTCTTTTTGTGAGCCTATTAGTGCCTTGGAGGCCGTTTCTATCCCTAAACTACCCATACTAAAGGTAAAAACTCGCTAAAAGCCAAAGAATGTCCCTAAAGTCTGTAATCGCTTCTAGTTCCAGCCTATCCAGCCTAGAAACCCCGCATTTCCCTCAGTTTCCTAATATAATGAAGAAGCTGAAGGACTTCCTGCTGAGTCTGGCCTCTCCCAAGCCCGCGCCCCCCTCCCTAGCCCCTGACCCCGAGCCTCCCCAGCCCACTTCACTGCTTAGTCCCTCCAAAACCAACCCGGAAGTCGCCCTGCGCGGCCGAATTGACCGAGTTTACTCCTTCCGAGGACAGATTTCCACCCTGTACGACCAAGACCCCTACCAGAAGCCCAGCATATTCCAGCACTTACCGCAGTTGAAGGAACGATGGGACCAGTTGCTGGCCTACTGTCTGGACAAGCGGTCCAAAAGCGAAGAAGCGGGGGCTAGTCTGCGGCTCAAGGAGCGCCTGGAGTTCTTCACAGCACTGTGTGAAGGCCTCAGCGCCTTGCCTGACATGAACAACCACATTCCGCATAGTCTCGTGCAGGTCTTACTGCTCACTCTGCAAGAACTGCTGGAGCACTTGCGCACTTCGCAGGCTTTCCGACTCTCCAATCCTTCGAAAGCCACAGACGTAGCTGAGTTCACTCGGAGCCTGTGGCGGGAAATGGTGCCGCTGCTGATCCTCGTGGAGTACTGCGTCTGCAAGGACTCCAGCACTCTGCTTCTCTCAAAGGACACCACCGAGGTAGTGACAGGCCTCTTAGCCACCCTGGTTTTCAAGCTGCAGGGCATTTCCCCAGGGGTAGAAGACCCTAGCGACCTGCTCGACCCTGCCGTCGACATCTGCCACCACTCTATCCGCTGTGTGTATGCTCTCGGCGAGCTGCACCGCACACACATCCCTGGCAACTCCCAAAGTCCAGACCTACTAAACCTCCTCACCAAGGCCCTTTTCGACTGCCTAGCGTCCCTGTACCACTCCGCAGACTGGAGGAAAACGGGGGAAAGGCAGTACCCTGTGAGTTGCTCGGTCACTAGTCATATCCTTGAAAAGTTGGGAATGCAGTATGAAAAGTGCGACTTGGGACTCAGACTCTTGTGGGGAGTGTACAGACTGGGCAAGCAGAACCCACTGCTCAGCTCTTTTATGGGCTTTTTGGCTGACAAACCACTCGAAAGCGCTCTAATTCAGCTCAAATCCATCCGCTCAGGCAGTCAGCTGGACCTTGCAATCCCTCGAGAGAAGCTGTTGCTTCTGCTCAAGCTCCTTTCCGAAATCAGCAACCTCGCCCCGGACTCAGTCCGTCTGGACCTATTCAACGAGAAGGGGAAATACAGGGACATTGTGCAGGTTCTGGGGTGGATTTGGCTGGAAACTGGTGAGACGGTGTCTGGGTCGCTGACAAGAGGACGGGGAGTGCTGGAGACAGGACTGAGGAAGCTGCTGAATGTGTGCACGAAAGCGTTGGTAGGTAGTGAGGCGGAGGCGCTGCCTGTGGGCTTCTTTGTGGCTTATTTAGAGACGGATATGGCGCAGGGCATACAGGACCGAGTGCCAGTGCTGCAGGCCTACACTCTGGAGTTCCTAGTGCTGTACTTGAACCGAACTACGATGGAGAGGAGGAACTACGCGGCCCTGGTCAAGTCAGACTTGCTCTATTTGCTCTTCTCGCCCCTCTTTTTCACTATCCCCAACGACTACGAATCCGGCCTAGCGAGAGACCTGGCCTCCTCCGCCAACGAGCACCTAAACGCCCTGTTCAAGTACCTAATTGAGCGCAAGAAGGGGAAAAAGCACCTGGTGCGCCAGCTAGTGAAGTGTGTGGAGCTGAACAAAGCCAACCCCACCTACGTGCAGCGGCTCATTTCCCTGGTCAGCGGGCTCTTGGCAGAGTCGGATGAGCAGCTGGTGCAGTGCTTGCAGCGGGCCAGTCTGGGGGATATTGTCTTTGGACTGCTCAGAGACACCAGCAAAGAGACGCAAATCCCTCGCGAAAGCGTGGACTCCCTGAAAGTGCTGATGATAAAGCTGCTGGACGTACCCGAAATCGCCGCCCAAGTCCAGTCCAAAGGCGAAATTTCCCAGCGCCTAATGGGCCACTTCCTCTTCGACCCCGAATTCACCGAGTTCGCAATCGAGTGCATGTCCAAACTCCTGCGCCAGGACAGTGCCGACAGCCTCTACTCCCTATACGTGGCTGCCCTGCGCCAAGCGGAAAGCCTGGAACTGCTGCAAACGCTGCTGCAGGGCGTAGAGCGCACTCTGAGAGTGGAGCAAAGTAAGGCTCGGAAGTGCCAGGCTGCCTTTGTAAGGCACAAGATCCTGCCTGTGCTGCTGGAAAAGATGAAAACTGTGGGAGATTTGGACTTTTGCTCGCTTATTTTGCCCACTTTCAGAGTGCTGCTGCAGGGAAATGAGTACTGCAAGGCGCAGATGACGGAGTTGGGGTTTATAGCGATGCGGCAACTGCTGTTTGACCTTTATTCCACGCGTAGGAAGGAGCCGAAGTTTGTCAGGTACCTGGAAACGCTGTTCGATAACCTGTTTTTCCTGCTGCTAGAGACTACCTCCCTCACAGACGCCCGCAGAAGGCAAATCTGTCTGCCCGAAATGCTGCCCCTGGTGACTTCCCTCCTAATCGACCTCTGTCCCGAGCACTTGGCAGCGACCTACATGGGGGTGCTGCGGGCCTGTGCAGAGGAGGCAGTGGAGAACGGCACTATGCTGGCGCAGAGAGACTGCACACAGTTGCTGCTCAAGTACTTGCCGGAGACGTTCACAGCGGAGTTGAGGGAGACAGTGACTGCGCTGATTGTGGAAATGCTGCAGAGACATGCGTATCCGAGGAATATTCTGTCCGTCTTGAGACTGATTCAGAAGGAATTGCAGCGCAAGCAAGCAGGCTCCGTGGCTCTGAACACCCTGCTGCAAGTGCTGCGCTGCAGTCATGAAGCCTCCATCCTCACTCTGCGCAACGCTCTGACCAACACAGTGCTGAGGGATGTGGCTCCCGCCTCTGTCTTTCGTCTATCCGCGCCTGACGCTCGCTTCACTGTCTCGCAGACCAAAGCGCGCCTAGCTCTCTTCCCCAAGTATATGCCTTTTACGCTGCTTCTATGGGTGCGACCAGAGCTAAACCCGCACTTTCCCCTGCAGTCACTGCTGACTCTGGCTGCCAACGGCACTGAGTACTCCGGACATCTCTACCTCACCGCAGCTGGCAGTTTGCGCTTTTTGATACTTGATGAGGACAAAGTCGTCTACGAAGCCCTCACGGAAGTGGACAAAATGGCCTACAACCATTGGAACTTCGTCACTTTATCGTACACACATGAGAAAAAGCGGAGTCTGCAGTTGTCACTGAATGGGAAAATCTGTCTATTGGAGGCTGAAGGGAAGCCAAAGCTGCCTAGTAAGCTGCTGGCCGAGGTAACTATTGGATCAACAGGCGACAGTGAGCAGTTTAAAGGGGAAGTCAGGTCTTTGGCCCTTATCCATTTAGCCTGTTCCCAGGGTCATATCCAGGCTTTGCTGAAATTGGGAGTAGCGAAGGACACTCCCTATGAGGACAGTCCGAGAATCACTGATGTGGGTGAAAAGGCACTATTGAAGGAAGTCACTCAAGCACTGATATATCGAATTACTCCGCTGGTGTCAGATGCTGAGACTGTCGGAGCCTTGCTGCGGGCCTCGGAGCCACCCTTTGACTCGCCTGGACAGTTGCTGGCTGCAGCTTCGCAGGACCAGGAACTGCACTTGAAAGGCGTTACTCGCCTGGTGACCTCCAAAGTCTGGGACTGTCTCCGTGTCCTGGGTGGCCCAATGCTCCTGCTTCCCTACATGTCCCAACTGCCTCCTGGCGACGAAGGTGTAGCAGCACTGAACGACTTCCTGAGAGTAATAGCGGACTTCTGTGCAATTCCCGACGCAATGACTTATTACGCAGTAATGAAGGGCTTGTTGGCGGAAATGCTGAGTCTGGTGCTGGCTTCGCTGGTGGATCGTATTCATTTTGATGAAAACATCATTAGTAGTTTGATTCTATTGGTGGATTCTTTGGACTGGAGCAAGGACTGCAAAGGCAAAATGTTCGAAAAGCTGCTACTCAGCTTCAGCCTCTGGCACAAGCTCCAGTGGAGTCTGCAGCGCATGGTTTCCGTCAATATCGTCAAGTTCCTCGCCACCATCTACCAGGAAACGAAGGGAAGGCACCTGGCCCTCAAGCAAGCCCTCGACATGCTCAGTATGTACTACTCTCTGTCCAAAACCACAGCAGAAAAGCGGTATGAATTCGTGGAGTTGATAAAAAACCAACTCATCGCTATGAGACCCTTAGGTGACTTGGAGATAAAGGAACTGGTGAGTGCTGTGGCTGGCACTCTGAAGAGCCATCCAAAGGACTTGGTGGACCTGCTGAAGCTGCTCACGTACTTAGAAAGCAACCAGCTGGTGCAGGTCTCTGCTGCAACCAGGACAGACGTAAACACGCTCTTGCTGCATCTCTTGCGAAGGTGTGGCAAAGCCAAACTGACGATGATCCAAAGCCTGGCTTTAGAAGCCATCAAAATCGCATATATCGACAAGGCAATTCTACCCTCAATCGCAGAAAGCACAGACTCAAGCATCTGCGCCTTTCCCTCCGCTCCACTGCTCCTAGCCACACTCAACTCCTGCCTCGGAGACTCCCTAAATAACGACCTGTACGAAGCGCTGCTGGGCCTACTCCTGGTCCCTGGCGCGACTATGCACATCCGACACCCTGAAGTGCTGGACTTGATCTGCAGTCGACTGACTCTGTGTGACTGCCTGGACATGATAGTGCACGAATTGACCTACTTAGCCCGCTTTCAGACCCAACTGTTGTATGAAAGAATTACGTTTCCGGCCTGGACGTTGAGTCTGTTCACTGCGTACAAGCCGCAGTTGCTGCAGGACGGAGACGCCAGGGCGGGGATGCTAGTGGACCTCACGATTATCGTGCTTACGAATGTGCTGCAGACTATTGACCATGCAGTGGGGAAGTTGCGAGCTTTCTTCTTGTCCCTTCTGCATGAAGACCAGAGCCAGGAATGGACGGAAAGGGTGGCTTTTAGGGTGCTTATGGACCTGTTGGACAGTCTGATTCGAGTACTGCCGGACCCGACAGTGACTCAAGCGGTTCTTCACAATATTCACGAGCTGTACGACGTCATTGAGGACATGCTGACCGCCAGACCCGCCCTCACTCTCCTCCCCAGCTTCCCCGACCTCGTCTCCAAACTGCTCAAACTCGCCACTCAGCTCAAACTTGCACACTCCTCCTACCCGCCTCTCCCCGACCTTCCCATGCAGACAGTGAACCGACTCTACCGAGAAACTCCCCCTCAACCCACTGTAGACTGGTCTGTCACCAGACTAAGGGAAGGAGGACTGCTGAGGACTTTGTTGAAGCTAGTGCTGGTGGCGATGCAGAGGTGTGACAGTGGGAGGTTGGGGCAACTGGTGGAAATGCTGTGTGTGCTGGTCACTGGGGATAGAGGCAAGAAGCAGCTGTTTTCAGGCTTGGCAGCTAGTTATAAGGCTTACTGTGAGAATAAACTGAGGGAGGCGGAGCCGAAAGATCGATATCCATTCCTATTCAGCAGCTTCCCCAGAGTGGTTTCCAATGACCTGCTCTACTCTGAGGAGTTTCTGGTGGTCCTGCTATTCACGGAACTCACTGAATTAGTCCTAGATCGACGTCAAAACAGCCTCTCCTACGAGCCCCTCCTCTCCCTCATGAAAGAACTCGTGAAGTTCTACAAACTCGGCCACTACCTGAACCAGCTCCTCACCACCGAAACCTCCGACACTCTCTCCGAATTCACCTCCTTCGTACACGATTTCCTCCTAGACACCAGTAGCATCGCTCGGCAGCTCCACAGAGACTTCAGTCTGTACCAAGACACTGCTGTGGCCTTAGCAGAGGACCTGCCGGCCTTCACTGCGAAGTCGCTGAAACTCATGATGAACCTCAATTTGGCCTGTGGAGGCACGCTGGAAAGCATACTAAATATCGTGAAATCCAAGGAGTGGCTGGAAACTGTGCAGTTGTATCTGTTGGTTAAGACTTCTATGAAGATGCAGGTGGTGGAAAGGGCAGTTTCGTTCTATCCCGCTGCGCCGGTGGTTGCGATGGCGGTTTTGAGGCCAGAGGGCAGTATATCTGCGTTGGTGAGTGATGCAGTGAAGCAGCTGAAAGCGAGATTTGTGACGGAAAGGGAGGAAAAGAGCAGGTTTCGGCATCAGAATGACGACCACGAAGTCGCTTTTCACAAGTGCAAATGGAAGAAACTCGTCAAGTCCACCCTCGAGCTTTCAGATTTCCTGGAAAGTGACGACCCTTCCTCCCTATACCAAAAGCTGGAATTCGTTGCAGACGCCGAAATGCGCCACTGCAATTTACGCTGCAATAAGCAGGGCTCGCCCCACGAAGAGGCAATCAACAAGAAGTACCGCAGACATCATGGCAGTGTGGAAGACGCGCCCACGCCTCGCAGGAGAATGACAGTGCAGGTGACGGCGCTCAGTTCTCAGACGGAAGAGCTGCGCAGACAGCTGCTGAAGCAACTCCCCCGCAGGAAGAGTGGTCGAGACTGGGACTCCCCGCCTAACACCCGGCGAGTCAGTCTCGCAATTGAGTCCGAAGCCTCAGACGAGGACGAGAGTGTCTCCGGGCCGAGTCCCGAGCCTGCAGACTCTTGCGACATCCCGGAAATCGTGCCGAATCCGTCTCCTGAGGGCTCTGAGGACTGGGAGGAGGAAGTAGCGGCTGGCACACTTAAGGTGGACTGTGAGCGCATTAGTGTGCGTGGTTCCTACTTTGGAAGTTTGGAAGTCACCAAGCGCTTTATTATTTTTAGGACTGGTGGGGAGAAGAAGCCGGTAGGGAAGTACTTCGGAAGTGCGTTGGGTTGGACTCAAATACTGAAGGCAAAAGAGCAGGTCTGGGAACTCAGCGAACTGACCGAAGTCTTCAGCAGGCGCTTCCTGCACAGACACACCGCCCTAGAAGTGTACTTCCGCTCCGGCCGCAGCTACTTCTTCAACTGCTTCACCAACGAAGCCAGAACCAGCCTCATGCAGTTTCTCAAGGATACAACGGGCAGCGGGACCAAAATCCGCATAGACCCGGGTAGGGATGTAGTCACGGAAAAGGTCAGTTCAGCATGGAAACATGGGAAAATGTCGAATTTCGAGTACCTAATGCTGCTAAACCGATACGCAAGTCGGTCCTTCAACGACCTGAACCAGTACCCTGTGTTCCCCTGGGTCCTTACCAATTACTCCTCACCTACTTTAGACCTGTCAGACCCTGGCAACTACCGAAACTTGAGTCTGCCTGTAGGTGCAATTGACCCGGACAGCAGGGAAGACTGTGTGAACAGGTACGAACACTGGGTCAATGATGACGTCATGAAGCCGTTTCACTATGGGTCGCACTACTCCACTGGGGGAATTGTGCTGCACTATTTGCTGCGCTTGGAGCCCTTTACGGCGCAGGCGATTGCGCTGCAGGATGGACAATTTGACGTAGCCGATAGACTCTTTTCCGCTATAGATATCGCCTGGAACGGCAGTCTCAAGAACACCGGCGACTACAAAGAGCTGATCCCCGAGTTCTTCTACCTTCCCGAGTTCCTACTGAACCTGAACGGCTACATGTTAGGGCAGAGTCAGACTTTGGAGCCTGTGGACCATGTCACTTTGCCTCCCTGGGCGAAGAATGTGTATGACTTTATTCATGTGCATAAGGCGGCGCTGGAAAGTGCGTATGTGAGTGAGCACTTGCATGAGTGGATTGACCTCATTTTCGGGTGTAAGCAGAGTGGGGAAGAGGCGGTTAGCGCTATAAACGTCTTTTTCTCCATCACATACGAGCAAAACGTCCGCCACCTATTCGAAGACCAGCAGTCCGACGGGTCCCTCGAAGGCATCATCGAGCAAATCGCTCACTACGGCCAGACCCCAGTGCAGCTATTCAAAAAAGAACACCCCAAGCGTCTAGTCAAGCCTAGACAAAGCACACTCTTTGAGGACTTAAAAAGGCAGGAAGAAGGGCTGGAAACTGCGCTTTTGTGGTCTTTTGCGGAGGAAAATGAGGCTGTGGTGGGCATTTATTGCCTGAAGTCTAGACTGGTGCTGGCCACTAATACCCGCAGAGTCAAGTTGGTGAAGTGGAAGACGAGTGAGAACTTGCGTCTGGAGCTGAGCTATGGGAAGGACCAGGACTTGGCACTGGCTGGGGTGCTGCATAGTCCCCAGCCTCTCACCTCCCTCTGCTACTGCGCCACTCCCGACCTAATAATCAGCGGCCTGTACTGCGACAACTCCTTCAAAGTCCACAGTCTCACCGACGGCTCCCTGAAAGCCTCCGTCTCCCACCACATCAACATGGTCTGCTGCTTCTCCCTCTGCGGCAGCCACCTAATCGCTGGCAGCCTGGACTCGACCCTGTCTCTATGGACCCTGCAGAGCAACAAAGAAGCAGTAGAGGTGAGTTTGGTGTTTGGGATGACTGGACAGATGAGTGGAATTAAGCAATGTTGTGCTAATGGAGACATGCAGATTTGTGTGTCTTTGGCCCTGGATGGGGCGATTGCAGTGCATAGTCTGCTTTCGGGACTGTACATCAAGAGGGTCAAGCCGACGGGGTCGCCTGTGGCCTGCATTGCACTCAGTTGTGATGGATTGATTGGGTATTTCCGCCCGGGCAGTGAGCAAATTACAGTGATTAGTCGAAATGCAGGGAATGTCGCTAACATCCCTATACCCAAATTAGACGAAGTGACCTACTTTGCCTTCACAAATGACGGCAGTGAACTGCTTTGTGCAGGCACACAGTCGTTATTAGTGGCACAAGTGTTCGGGGAGAAGGGAAAGCAGGTGAAAAGGTGCTTGCAGGACTACCCTGTCACAGCTATTGCCACTATCCCTGGAGAGCAGCACCTACTGATTAGTCTGCAGAACCGGACTGTGTGCAAAGTAGAACTTCGCCGCAAGTAGGCGTAATAGCATATATATGAGACGTACTCTCTTCCGTCTCTTCTCCTCCCCTTTCGACTCTGTCAAGCAGCAGCTCCAATCTCAATTCCAGCCTGCTTTCCTGCACCTAGACGGGGGCAACGAGCACGACGGACTGCATTGCAGACTGACCATTGTGGCGGGAGCGTTCGAAGGCAAGACCTTGGTGCAGAGACACAGGGAAGTCATGAAGGTCTTTAGTGGCAGTTTTGAGCAGGGACTGCATGCGCTGTCTATCGTGGCTAAGACGCCGGGGGAGTGGGAGAAGGAGAAACATCGTAATAGCTAGTCTCTATGTCCGACTCCCGCGACTACCTCTTCGACCGTGGCTACGAACTCCGTCTCGAAATCCCCAGCCAGCGCGAAGTCTCCATCCGACTCGAACAAGGCACCGCCGAGCGCTTCGGGGAAGAACTGCCTCCAGAGCGGGACCTGACCTTCAAAGGCCCTGCCAAGTTCGCACTTTTCACCTGGCACGGCTGCAAGTTGCGAGTGAGCGGCGACCCTTCCACTCCCTACGTGACTGCCAGCAATGTGATGAGGGACTATTTGACTGCACATGCGATCATCAATAAAATGAGATATGAGGCGTGCAGGGATAAGAGACTGGGGCCGAAGGTAGTGGTGGCAGGCGGGCCGAGCAGTGGGAAGTCCTCAGTGTGTCGGATCCTCACCAATTACGCCCTCAAGTGCGGGTGGAGACCGATATTCGTGGAGTTGGACGTGAGTGCCAATGAGGACATGATGCCGGGGTGCATCTCCGCCTGCGTCAAAAGCAACAACCCTTCCGAGCAGCCACTGGCCTACTTCTTCGGACACACAGAGATCCGCCAGCAGAACATGGAGCTATACTTGGCGCAAGTGACGGAGTTAGCGGCTGCTGTGAAGCAGAGACTGGCGAATGAGTTGGAGTATGCGCAGAATACCACTCCTGGGTCCTTTGCACTGGCGGATAATGCGTATGCGAGTGGCTGCATTATCAACTTCCCGCCCTTTATTGACCCGTCGCAGGGGGAAATCGTGCTGAACCACATAATTCAGCAGTTCGAAACCAGCATGGTGTTCATATTAGACCAAGACAGGCTCCTGGAAGCGCTGAAAAGGAGGCAAATGCAGGCTTTCACCCTCAGCAAGTCCGGGGGCGTGGTAATGATCGACCAGGCCTATAAGAACGCTGCCACTGCCTTGATATTGGACCAGTACTTCCTGCGAAACCCATACCAGCAGATCATCCTCAAGTGGGACCAAATAAAGATATACAAAATAACGAGTGCTGCAATGCCGGAAACTGCCCTCACCTTCGGGGCAGCGCCTTTATTGCAGGGTCTGTTGCAGCACCAAGTCGTGCCCTCGAAGGAAACCATACTGTATGCTGTTATGGGAGTAGTGAATGACGCAGTGGACATACGGAAGGAGCCAGTGCTGGGAGTTGTGAATGTGACTGAAGTGGACGAGGTGAGAAAGGAAATCAGCATAATTTCCCCTGGAGAACTGCCCAGTATGACCTTTATCCTCGGCTCCCTGAAGAGACTTAAGTAGGAGTAGAATATGGCGACTCGAGTGCAGGGCAATAACCAACTCAGTCTCAGGATTGAACCTATGATCAGGTACTTGCCCAGGCCGCCTATACAGGGAAAAGGACTGGGAACTGCTGGAGCTAGGGAAAAGTCTCCAATAGCTGAAGCGAGGAAAGTGATGTGGACTGAGGGGAGTGGGGGGAAGCGGGGGAAGTCGCAGGGAGGAGGTAGGCTAATGGCGGTTGTCGGTGCTTTGTCCCCGGCGAGACATAGGCGAGGGAATGAAGGCAGGGGAGGCAGCAGCTTGGCGGGACCTGTGGAAAAGACTGGGAAAGCTCAGAAAATCACTATGAAAGTCAACAAGAAAGCCAGGAAGTTTCGACTGAGAAAGCGGAAAAGCAACATTTCGGCTGATAGTCGAATCGCATCTGCTCCGCTACCTGCTCAGCCGAGGGAAACAGCGGCTCCAGGGAGTGCCAAGTGGGAGGAAACCACTAGGATTTGCTGGCACAGGCGCAGTGCCTTTCGACTCCACCCTTTGCTGATACTGAATTGGGAAGGAGTGCTCGGAGACTACATCAAGCCGCCCTGGTCCTGCACCGCTCCCGACCTTGTCCTACGTCCCGGGACTGAAAAGAGTCTACTCGAGGTTCTTCTCCCTCGCTTCCAAATCGCCCTCCTGACGTCCCTGTCCTCAGGCCCGCGCACCACGCTATTGGATCACCTGGAGAAACGGTCCGGACTTGTATTCGATGCAGTCTATAAAAAGCGGAAAAGGGACGGAACTAGCTTCGTTCTGGACTACAGCCAAGTCCTATTAGACTTCTCCCGAGACCCAAGTCTCGAGTCCGTCCTCATCGTTTCCTCCCTAGGCCTGGACCAGGACGATATCGCAGCCAGAGAGGGGAAAGCACTGATAGAGGACTGCAGTGTGAGTCGTCACAGACGCTATTTGTGGTAATGTTCATTTAGCCATGCGTTGCCGAGCATTTCTATGCGGGTTATAATGCCGCCTGTGACTCTGTTGGTGGCGAATCCGAGGGCGCAGACCAATTGCGCGTGTGTTGGATTTGAGACGATAGCGAAAGTGATAGTGGATTTGGCGCGTTTGGAAGGGGAAAAGGCGCATTTCTGTACCTCTTTCCACGCCCTAGAGACTAGCAATGAAGCAGGACTGAAGAAGCTGGTGCTGCCGGCGAACGAGTTGGCAGCCTATCGGAAGCGACTGCAGGGCTTGGAACAGCGGGCGGACTGCTTCTCGAGGGACCAGTGGTGTCTGGTCCTGTCCAGTCCTGCCCAGGCTCTCACTACATACAAACCTTTGAACGAGTCCAGCAAATCCCCTCGCAGAGAACGACTAGACCACAAGACCTCAGCTAAATCAGTCCTGTGACATACCTAGTGCGGGGGCTGCAGCTTGATCGACATGCTTTCGAAGGCTCTGCGGGCTCTACGTCTCAGCACCGGCTCAGACAGGGGCATTGCACGGGCTTCCTCCGCGTCCTCCTCTGCAGAGTGGTCGATTTGCACTGGTTTCACTGAGAGCTTGGTAGGGAGGAAGCGCTTGGGAGTGAGTTGCTCGAGGGAAAACTGCGAACTGCCTCCGTCCTTCACACCAATGACCCGGTCTAAACAGTCCTCAGTCGCAGACAGCAGGGAAACCACGTTTTGGTCTGTCAGTTGGTTCGCTGTGAGACGCCGGGTGGCGCCTATCGCCTGCGCAGCCTCAGTTACCACTTCTAAAAAGGCCTGTGCGGGCAGCATTGCGTCGCTCAGGGCCGTTTGCACCTGCTGCCAGGCCTCTGCTTTGCCTTGGATGGACCCGAGCAGGGACTTGTGTTGGAGTTCGGCGCTGTGCAGGAGGGAGGCGGCTGCGGCTTCTGAGGAGCCGCTTGTGCTTTCAAGGGATCTCATCAGATGACCACATCTGTGCAAGTTCTCCTCCAGCGCATCCATTTCCGCAGTGACCGAATTGACATGAGTGTACAGCTCATACTTCTGCTCCTCCGACTTGATAAAGGCCGTTGCCATTTCCCTTATACCACTAATGCCAGTGGCGTGGCGAATCTGCGCCGCTGCATTTTCCAACTCTTGTATTTTCCTCACATATGCATTTAGCTCGCTTTGCTTGCTGTGCACTTTCCGCTGCCACTTCTCGAGTAGAGCTCTGTGCACGGGAAATACGTCCAAATGGTCCATAGGCCGCTTCAGTGCAGTGTGCACGCTGGACTCTATATCCCGCAAATAGTTGCTTTTGCTTTCTGCGTCCTTTTGGATGACTTCTGTGATTTCCTGGACGCGCTGGGAGTAGAGGCTGCGGTCGTTGACGCTTTTGCTGCGTAGAATGTTGATTTTTTGTCGCTGCAGAGTGTCCACGCGGGAGGCTTGTCTGTGGCCTTGGTTCACCTCGTCTGCTTGTCTGGCCTTCGCTGTGACTTCCAGGGAGATTTGCGAAATTACACTATGATAGCTTTGGTGTTCCCTTCGGAAGTTATCAATTCTGCCTCTCACAAGGCGGTTATAGGACTGGACTTCGCCAACATTGGTTTCGATTAGTTGAAGCTTTTTCTCGAGTGTGTCGATTTGATGGAGAAGTCGCTGTTGGTCGGCATTGCTACCGCGGTGCTTCCGCTCATACAAGTCCGATTCCTTTTGGCGGATGGCTTGGTCGAGAGCAGCAGTCAAACGGCGTTCTTTCTCAAGCTTGGCAATGAACAAGTCGATGCCGAGCTGCAGTCTCTCCGAGTCCGGCTGATACAGCGAAGTGTCAGTGTGCGACGCTATCGTGGCCATGGAAGTTGAATATGGGGCGCAAGCGTAAGGAACAGTCCCGCTTCCTGCGTCCCTTCTGTTACTACTGTGACCGAGAATTCGACGACGAGTTCGTCCTGCACCAACACCAAAAGGCCAGACACTTCTCCTGCCATGTCTGCCGCAAGAAGTTCAGCACAGCTGCAGCCATGGCCACTCACGTGCTGCAGGTGCACAAGGAGCAGATCCCCAAAGTGCCCAACGCCAAGGTGGGGCGAGACGCTATAGAGCTGGACGTGTATGGGATGGAGGGAGTGCCGCAGACTCTGATTGAACAGCGCTGGCAGAACTACCAAGCCCGGAAAATGCAGAAACTGGAGGATCCGAAGGAGGACGGGAACGAGGAATTCGCCTCTCAGACGGAAACCGTCAAATTAGTGTACCCTGACGACGTAGTGTCAGTGGAGGAAAAGCGAGCCTGTCTGCCCAAATACCGCCGAGTCGCCCTGCCGATCCCTAGCTACGAAGACCGCATGACTAGCATCTTCACTTCCTAACAGATGGTTGGCTCCTGCTGGAATCATGGAAGTGGCCCGGAAAGCCTTGCTCACTGGCTTGGGAGTGCTGCTGTGTTTGGGGGGTTTGAGTCACTGGGGAGTGCTGGCGTGGGAAGTGGGGCTTGGGCTGACTGCGGGGACATGTGTGGTAGTGGGCAGTTTAAGGTCCAAGCAGTTGAGTCCGGTGGTGAGAGAGGAGGAGGTAGGGTGCTTAGAGTGGAAAGAAGCGGTCAGACTACCGATAGTGGCTTCAATGTGCCTATTTGGGTGCTACTTGTTGGTGGTGAGTGGGTGGAAGGCCTGGGTGGAGGCCGTGGCTTCTGGGTACTTCACCTTGTTAGGCATTTGTGCAGTCAAATTCTACCTAAAAGAAGCCTTCGAACCACTATTTTCCTTCCTACCGCAGTCCTCATACCGCACTACCTGGAAGCCTCCTTTTTCCCCCAAGCCCTTGCTGTTTGTTTGCACCTTCCCAGACCTTTTCCTCTATTTCCTGGCTTCCCTCCTCGGCTTTGCCTATTACTTCACCAAACTTCCCCAGTTGAATAACCTTTTGGCAGTGTCCTTTTCCCTGTATGCAATAGAAACTACCTCTCTGGGCAGCTTTGCGACTGGGACTTTTTTGCTTATTGGACTGTGTTTGTATGATGGACTTTGGGCGGTTGCTACGAATGTACTGCCTACGGTAATGAGGGAAATGGATTTACCGATAAAGATGATGTTTCCGCATATGCAGGGAGATGTGTGGACTACGGATTACGCTTTATTAGGCCTGGGAGATGTTATAATGCCGGGCTTGGTGGTAGCGATGGCCTACCGCTTAGACTACTTCATGGCCTGCAAGAAGGAAAGGAAAGGGGCTCCGAAGTACTTCATTTATGGACTAATTGGGTACTTAGTCGGCCTGTTTGGGTCCTTACTGGTCCCCTGGACAGGCCTCCTCTGCATCCTCCCGAGTCTCTCTATATGGCTCAGCCTCGCCGCCCTCTCCAACCACGACCTCAAGTCCTTCCAAACCTACAAAGAAGACTAGTTAAGTAGCGCCATTTCCAGCGCGTCATAGGCCTGCTGCTGCATCACTTGAGTGGTTTTTAACTTCTCCAGTAGCTCCATCTCCAATAGCTCCATGTCCATCACCTCCCGCTCCCGCTGGCGGGTGCGGTGGTCTTCGGATGAAAGCTTGCGGAGGTAGACTTGGCGGGCGGCTGCGTGCTTCTCAGAGCGATGCTGGTCGATCCGCTGTAGACCCCGCTGCCGTTCCCTCTGTACCTGCTGTGCCTTTTCCTGGTTCTGCAGCTGAATCTCACTCATCAACTGCGCTTTCCTCTCCCTCTGAGTCAAGCTTTCCCTCTTCATCTCAGAAGCAGTTCTCCGTCTCCTCGCATTTAAAGCCTGCTGTGACAGCCCCTGCTCCGCTCTCTTGCTTTCCCGCCTTCTATGCAGCTTTTCCCTGCTAACCGCCTCCTGTCTGACTTGCACAGACACGAACTCCTCGCGTGCAGCCCTTTTCCGCTCTTCGCGCAACTTCGCAGCGAGCACTTCCTGCGCCTTTCTGCGCGTTTCCTCGATACGGCGCAAGGCACGGAGTTCTTCCAGGTGCAGTAGCTTGATGCGATTGGAGAGGATTTGGGCGTCATTTTCGACGAGTTTGCGAGAATGCTGGGCTTTGAAGAGGGAGGTGGGGTGCTGGTGTAGACTGGGGTCGGGGGTGCTGTGAGTGGTAAATCTGCGTCGCTGCGTCTTAGAAATGGTGTTTATCCAAAGAAAGGCCTAGAGGTCCGGCGTACAGGGAGTTGAGGAATAGGGAGTTGTCCGCTAGCTACTTAGGACTAAGCTGTTGAAAGACGGAGGAGAGGAAGGGCTGGACCCGCTCCACTGCTTGGGCTTGGATTAGCTTCCAGACGGCTTGGGGACCTTTGAGCGGCGGGAAGGCGAGGTAGGCGAGCGCTAATACGCGTAGATAGACGTAGCCTGGAAGCCAGTCTAGGGCACAGCCCGCAGCACACAGGAAGGAGTACAGCACCCAGTACAGAGTCCACTGCTCGAAGTGCTCAGCTGCGCCTTGCTTGATGCACTTGAGGGAGTGGACTGCGGGGATAGCGACGCACCAGGCAGCTTCCACTAGGAACAGCAGCAGCTCCTCCAGCATTTTTACTATGGCTAAGGGGAAACTGGGAGGTCTGCTGGGTTAAATCGGTATTTCCTATTAAGGTATTGGAAGTAGGGGAAATCGGGGCGGTATGAGAATTGCTTATCAGATAGTTGGTATCTTTAGTGCGGATTTGTAGGTAA